>Ga0209879_1000015_pt1 | contig 18766 bp, 17 predicted proteins | sample GWRWN3_20_30_FD_187240 | JGI IMG/M metagenome (GOLD analysis project Ga0209879, IMG submission 187240) | Riverbed sediment microbial communities from areas with no vegetation in Columbia River, Washington, USA - GW-RW N3_20_30 (SPAdes)... | ecosystem: Environmental > Aquatic > Freshwater > River...
CTAGAATTACGATTCTTGAATCCTATGAAAAACTTACCGTCAAGCACGAGTTCATTATACAACACTTGATATCGAGGGGTGCTATTCTCTATTGGACCTTTAATTCCTTGACTTCGAAAGGCGGTAGATTCATGTCCAGATACTCTTTTAATCTAAACTCAATATCTTTGGCTGTCAGATCCTCCATGCTGGGCGAACCTATATCAAAGGATATTTGGTTAGGGTCAGCTTTAACATTTGTTATAACAAAATCTGCATATTGATTTGTAATTTCGTTGACCCAGTAATTGACTTCATCCGTCCCTTTTGCATTTGAAACTTTAAGTTCGACCTTTACAGGCTTAAACTTTGATGCGCCTTCCAAATAATCTTTGCTACCCTCATCTATATTATATCCTGAACCCGACAAGACTTATCCCATGTTATATACAGCTCATCATTAATAAGTAGTTTGTTTATTGAATTAGTCTTTTATAATTTTATTTAGAACAAGCGGATTAGCTCGTTGCTGCATCGAATCTAGGCTTAATTATTATGATTTATATTTACTATCCTCACTAATAGTAATAATTATGAAAGCAAAGTGTGGTCATGTGACAGAAAAATCATATGCTGATGCACACGGTGGATTATGTCGAAAATGTCATTCCAATTTTTCATTTATCCTAGAATTGGAGCAAAAATATGGTGAAGATGCATTAGTAGAATACTGGTATGCCAAGATACTTACATATCCATCAGAAACTAAGGAAGAGGTAGTCTGCTTCATAAATCATTTGATAGAGTTTTATCAACAGAAATTGATGGAGACTCCTTCAAAGAAAAATTATATCAAAAAAATGTTGTACATGTTAAGTTCTATAAAAGAACCATTCGATATACAAACATTAAGATGATTCTATTTACTTCAGAACATTGGTAATTTTCTTAATTTCTTCCTCATCCCTTAAGGAGCAAAGATCTTGGAACTTAAGCATGCACCTTTTATGGTATCAAAAGGATTAAATCGATTGCAGTTTTTTGTCATTAATATTACTGTTGCATGTTATTTCTTATAACTTCAAGGATAAATCTGCCTGCCAGTATATCTATCTCTTATTGTGATTGCTTTAGTTGGGCATGTCTCAGCTGCATCAAGTATTGATTCAAAATCATTACCAGTTTCTGACTTTACCGTTGCTTTTGGATTGAGTATTTTGTTCTTGTCTACTTCGAAAACATTTGGAGCAAGTATTTCACAGCTTCCAAAAGCCATACACAAGCTAGGTTCAATGGTTATTTGGTAACGACCTTTTGTTTTACCGAACATTTTTCTTGCATATGATCCCCCTTCTGATTTGACATCCACTCCATTTCTTTTACTTTTTCTTAGGTATGTATTGTCGTAATTATCATGACTATTGTTATAATCTGAATCAGAATAAGCAGTACTGCCACTAGCATAAGAAGAGGATGTATGTGATTTTGTCTCCTCCTTTTTCCTATGTAATATAATACTGTTAACTAGCTTCTCATCATATTGTCTTCTTTTATCTTTATCTGAAAGAACTTCAAAAGCAGCATTTATTATTTTAATACTATTTTCAGAAACAGGTGAACTATTTCTATCTGGATGATATTTCAAAGCTAAACGTCTATATGCGGCTTTAATTTCTCTATATTTTGCATATTGTGACACTCCTAAAATTGCATAATAGTTCATAATATCATCAGACAGCATTTCAACAGTGAGTATTAGATGGTTTTAATTCCTTTTAAAACTTTGTAGAATAATGAAAGGACCTACAATGTAGAAAAACTTGGGCCTTGCTTGTGAGTCGGGTACCAATCATGCTGTTAACAATTCGGATCCACACGAGAACGAAATTAAAATTGAAATAATTTTTAGACCGTAGAATAAGAAAAGAATGGGAACACTATAGTCATTCCCATAATTGAGCAGCTTTGGTGTTTCCTATAGTATGAGTTCTATTCCAAGTGCGTAAAACTTCACTCTTTTTCATCAGACCCAAGAGTATTGATCAACAATGTGTGTGCAGTATTTAATGACATAACCTTATCCTGTAGAGTTAAAGTTAAATGGACAGGAGAAATACCGTACTTAACCATGTATTAGTTTACTAAGTCTGGTAACAATAAGTCGGGTTCGGTGGGACTGATAATGCTAGCGCTCTAATTTTGCAACCCGTCTCGTCAAGGACTTGACTCCTATACTTAGACTTGGTTATAATAACAGACATGTCTATTTGCATAATGAAAGGCCAGAGTGAAAAGTAGCTCCCCTTTACCATCTATTTTGAGTTATCTTCTTTCTTCCACTTATAACTTTGAGTTTCATCATCTTTACCAACAGTCCAAAAATCATAATTTCCCCCAATGCGATCGCCTGCTTTATTAAGTTTTATTTGACCTGACATCCCTTCAAATGATTCCACAGTTTCAACAACCAATTCTTTAAATGATTTAGTTAAGGTTCCCTTGTCCGAGTTAATGGTACTATTTTTATCAAGACTTAGCGCGGCTATCCAATAAGAATCATACGCGATTGCAGGATATGTAATTGAACCCACTTCATGTAATTTTCTTTCTAGTTCTTCTTCAAGAGCATGAGATTTACCTGTCTCACTATTTAATGAATACAGCGGATTAGAAAAATTTGTTTTCATTGCAAACATTGCTGAATCAATATTTTTTATTATATGATGATTTTGTGCAATACTATCGCTGCCATACCATCTTACTTTTCCCAAGATTTCATAAAGTGGTGACTGAATTAAAATGGGTGTAATTTCATCAAAAGATATTGCATATACAGCCACGGATTTAATACCATATTTCCTTACAGTGTCAGATACAATTTTGCTTAATTTTTCTAAATCCTCATTCCACATTATGAAATTTATGCGGTGTAAACTCGTGGCAAATTTTCCTGTATATGGTTGATAATTAATGCCTTCTTCTACTTTGCCTCCTAGTTTTTCAAAATTGGATTTAGTAGATTTATAGAGTTCATTTCCATAAATATCAGCTCTCCAAAAGGGAACAATAGCCTTTATGTCGTCATTAATCATTCTTTGCGCAATTATCATTCCTTGATATGTGTCATCAGGAACTAAGCGGAAAAGATTATCGTCTTCAATAGAAAGTAATGGTGAGGTACTAGAATAACTAAGAAGTATAATGTTATTAACATCTGCATATTCTCTAACAGCTGAAACTGCAGTACTTGTTGCAGGTCCTACAATAATTTTTGCATCATTTTCATGTAATTTTTTTATTGCTACTAAACTTTCCTCTGGACTCGTCTTTGAATCAGCCATTAATAGCTTAAAGTGCATTGATGAGTTCATCCCTTCGAAGTGCTTGTTTACTTCGTTTTCGGCATCCTCTAAAGCTATCTTAACAGATTTACCAAGAGAAGATAAGGAACCCGTATAAGGTAAAATAGCACCAATTACAAATTCCTTTTTTCCATAGTCGTTGTTAGAGGGTAGAAAATTAGAATCCGTAATAAAATATTTATCCTCATTACCACTGAAAATATCTGTAAAATAAAAACCCGCAAATATCAGAAAGGATGTCAAAGTAATAGAACCAATGAGAACTTTTTTGGGAATACCATTACTAACCTTTGTTACAATCTTGGAAACAGAGGCATTTGAATGCCATTTGATAGAGTATCTAAGATACCATATGAGACCACCTGCAATTAACAAATAATGTGCAGACAGTAATAACGCGGACATCCATAGTTGTTCAACAAATGTCGTAAGAACAATAATTGCAAACCAACTATCCCCAATAACAATTGCTAATAGTCCAACTAACTCACATATCCACGGAATAAAGTGATGTCTTTCATTCTTTATATCAAGAAGAATTATCAACGCAAGCACAGCTAAAACTGAATTCAAGGTTGGATAGGCTATGGTGACAGCAAAGAGCATAAGACCCCTGAAATTTGATGTTTCTGTATTCTCAAGTGTCAAGTTTAAGATGTATATCAAAAATAAGCCCGTACCAATGACTATTGGAAAAAGGTATTTTCTATTGGTAGTGTGATCAATCTTCCTATATACTATTGTTAATCGATATATGAGGAATCCATATGCAGACAGTAAGAATAAATCTGCTAAGGAAGGTACCGGTGATACGATGTCAAGCACTAATTCATAATATGCCCATACTATATTTGCAATAAACCAGAAAACCAGACCAAGTGCTAGAAGAATATTAGCCTTATTTCCTTCACCTTCTTTCCTATCTTTATCCTTGATAAGAATCATTGAAGAAAGTCCTACAGCAATGAGCGAATTTATTATCAATATCCAATTGGAATAGAATACTTTACTGTCTGGCTCGGCAAAAATAATAAAGGAGTTTCCTATCACTATTGTAATAATTACTCCTAAAAAAAAGTAAATAGGATTCAAGTTCCCTCATTTATGACTATTATTATCAATTATAAACTCTTTTTATGATAATGAATTTTTGAAATGGCATCATATAATGCTAATATTAGAATAACGTTACGGTTGATTGAATCTGGTCTGGAAATAAAGTAATTCGATATATTTACCCAACATCCTAATAGTAAAACTTGAAGAACAAATACTAATATCAGGGTTCGGTGGTTCTAGTAACTCTAGTGGTTCAAGGAATGAACTCGTATTAGTTGTAACATAACATAGCTTTAAAGTGTTCTATAATAGATATTAAACGGCTCGGGTTCGGTGGGATGAGGGACAGAATTGACACTTATTTGCAACCCGCTTTCGTCATGACATTCCTAAATAAATATCAAAAACAGGTCAGATGGATGAAATGTACTACTGTATGTAATCCATCCATGAATACGAAATGCTCAAGATCTATGGAGAATGCGCTGAGGTGTGTATGGAATGCTGACAATTAGTGTCCCATTAACCTTGGCGTCGTTTGAACCAATCACAAAAACTGTGGTGACTATAGAGTAACGGGTTTTGTTCAAAGATGCCAATATTTGCTTAATTTTATTTGGATGTGTCAATTCTTTTTCGGCATAGGTTAGTTAAGAAATTCTTCAATTATTGAAACAGCCAAGTCAGGGATTTTGCTGTGTTCCATTCCCGTGGTTACTTCACCGATATATGCCCCGTGTATTCCAGGAAGTATTGAAAGTCGTGCATGCGGTAACAGTCGAAACATTTCAACTGCATGTTCAGGACGAACAACATCTTCATCGCCAATTATGATAAGTGCAGGTACATTAATAGAATGAATATCTTCTGCTTTCCAATCCTTAAACTCAACCATTCTTTTTTTATCCTTTTCATACATTTTAGACAAGTCATTTGAATCAGGTGCGACTTTTTTGTAAGCATCTTTCAATAGTTGTGGCATGTCTTTTAATCTTGAATGATTCAAAGATTCCCAAAAATGAGGATATATTCCGTCTCTTTTAAAAAATGCTGAACCCAAAATTATTTTTCGCACTAAATTCGGATACCGAATTGCAATTTGCATTGTTGTGTTTCCACCATTGCTAAAACCAAAAAAGTCGGCATTTTCAATTTTCAAATATTTCAGAAGCGTTGCAACATCGTCCGCATCTTGTTCAAAAGTTTCTGGTCTGTTTATATCAGGGGTGTGACCATGTCCCTGCAATTCAACTGCAATAACTTGTCTTTCTTTTGCAAAGGAATGAAGCACTCGTCCAAAAGAGCTTTGGATTGTAGAGCCTCCACCATGAATTAAAACCAATGGTGCTCCTTTGCCATGTATTTCATAATACATTTTGAGTCCGTTGACCGAAGCATACCTCCTGCTACTGTCTTGCATTACTTCTGATTACGGTTGATGATATATTCATTTTTATATCTTGCGAATTGTTACCGGGCTCGGTGAGACTTATAACAATAGCGCTCTAATTCTGTAACCCGAGACTACAGCTAATTACAGTCATGTACGACGAAAAAGTATTGTTTTTTCACTTATGTGATTTGCAATCCCTACAAGTAAGAAAATATTTTTACCTCAATCCCTCTAGCTTTTGCATTTTCTAATAGTTCTGCAGAAGGCTCACCGTAAATTACTACAGAGTGGCCTGAAGCGAATTTTTCAAAAAGTATACGCAATGCCTCCCGAAGGTTGGATACGTGAGCTAGGAGTGCCTCAGAACTTTCGTAGGTCTCACGAATTTCACACTCGGTATTATCACTGCTAATAAACCAATCATACTGCAACGTACCTGGATCCATCTCTTTTGCTATAGAGATACATTTGGCTGCCTGTTGCTTGAATTCTTCTAACATACCGTGGTTAATTTTCATCTTGGCACTAACTTGTATTTTAGACATGGTTCTCTAGAAAAACGCGCAGTACTTAAAGCTGCGCGCTTGAGTAGTGCCAAACTATATTTCTAATTAACACGTGGATTAAGCTTACATCTGTTTACTAATTATGATATCAATAACATGCGGGTTCGGTGGGACTGATAATGCTAGAATTACGATTTAGGAACCCGAAATTATACTAATCTTGGAACTTTTAATTTATGAAAATTATTTACATATGTATGAATTGATCAATAATTAGGTCAAAATACGACACTTGATTTATCAAACATGTAGCTAAAAAATGAATCTCTAGTACTATAAAGATTTAAAATGTTGTAAAATCAAGGAGGTGTAATGTCCTTTAGGAAATTAGTTCACAAAAATGCATTCAACGAACAGAGAGCGTTAGTCCTGCAGGGCGGAGGCGCATTAGGTGCTTATGAAGCAGGAGTGTTTCGTGAAATTAGCAGGAGATTGTTAGAAAAGAAGGAAACAAATGACAAAAATTTATTTTATGTGATCGCTGGAACCTCAGCTGGAGCTCTTAGTGCTGCTGTCTTGATTAGCCATTTCTTGGAAAAAAATAGTTGGTATGGCTCTTCAGAAAAGCTCGTAGCTTTTTGGGATGGCCTTAAGAGTATTACTGCAGCTGATATCATAATTGGGATGAATCCATTTGTAAATTATATCTGGAACTATTTACATGCCTTAAATCCCAATATTGCCACAGGAGAAGCTGCCAGAAGATTTTGGTCAAGCTTTCAATTCGACTTCACAAATTTAGGGGTACCCAAGGCGTACCTACCCATAATAGAAATGAATTACAAATTCTTTAATCCATTATCAGGTACTTTTTGGCGTTATGATTATACTAGACTAAGAAATTATCTTAATGATTTCATAAAATTTCCGATAAAAACAAGTTCCGAAAAAGGGGAGCCAAGACTTCTTATTGTTTGCACTGATGTTCAAGATTATTCTTCAGCAGTAACATTCGATAGCTACGAGAAATTAGAGGATCCTAGAACAAATGAAAATAGTTTAGTAACAGATTATCAAGGTAGAACATCTCGATGGTATTCGGAATACGGAGGGGATCTTGACCAGGAAAAGCATACAGTATTTTATGATGGGATAGGTGTTGACCAATTGATTGCTGGTGCATTAGGAAAATACGCTCTTGACCATCCGTTAATGGAAGATAAGATATCAAAAACAAAACGGCAATTTTGGGACGGAGGATATTTGAGTAATACTCCTTTAAGGGAACTGATTCAATGCCATAGAGACTATTGGAAAACTCATCCTCTTAATGCCAAAGAGAAAATAAAAAAGGTCCCGGATCTTAAGCTCTATATAGTAGATATTCACGCCGTTAAACAAAAGACTATTCCGAACAATCTGGATGCCATTGACGATAGAGAACACGATATACTTTTCCATAACAAAACAAAATATGATGAAAAGGTATCCCAGCTCACAACAGACTATGTCAACCTTACAAAAAGATTAATTGTTCTGGCTATGGACAATGGTATTCCTGAAGAAGATATCGATAATATTTTGAATTTAGAGGTATCTAGTAAAAAGCGCGACGGAAAACCTAGAGCTTATCGTGACCTGTTAGACGGTAGATTTAATATTTCAAAATTATGGCATATTGAGCGTAAAGATGATTCAGATGCTATTTTTGGCAAATTCACAGACTTCTCTTCTCGCTCGATAGACAATCTTATTGAAGAAGGAGAAAATGATGCCAGAGATCTGTTTTCGGAGCAACAAGAACCGCTGTAAACTTCTTGATCGCCTACCCCTCAATCCATTGTTGATTTATTGATAAAATGAAAAAAAATTATACAGGTGATTACTTTTTCCTTGGACCTTCAAGGCACCATTTCGAAAAGGAATACTGAATACGGGCCAGTTTCTACTAATGATACTCTCTTTCTCTTCCTATTTTTATACTTAGAATTCTAATAAAGACGCGATATCATAACGGGTTCGGTGGGAACCATGTGGAATTTCACACTAGTCTAATGGACGGTTCGCTTGAATTGATTTAGGTAAAACTGTTTGACATATTCTTTCGTCAATCTCCCTTAATATCCAATCATCGTAATATTGCCATTTAGTAAGTATGTATACATCTGCATTCTTAACCCCTTCAAAGGAGTCAACCGTGGATAGTATGAAATCTATCATGAATACATTTTCACCAAAAAGTACGAATATCAACAGATCATCAGGATCGATTGTGCTAGGATGGTAGAGGACATTTTCTTGAAATTCCATGTACATATGCTCATATACACTGCGATAATGAGATTTTTCAACACTTATTACAATAGTAAAAAAAACATATCCTATCATTGAAGCAGGATCGCATTGAATAGAAAGCTCTAACAAATTCCCCTCCTTCATCTTGTCGAGGCGTCTTGCTGTAGTTTTTTCGGATATCCGGACTTTTTTCGCAATTTCAGATATTTCCGTCCTAGCACCTGATAGCAGCAAACATTTTATTATCCTCAAGTCTGTTTCACTAGGACTCATTGACACAGGTTGTTCACTAACAGAGATCCTGTTAATAGTTGCGGGCTTTACAGAGTCACTTAATAACTGAACAGTTTTATCCTCCAACGATTCTTTGATGATAAGTGCAGCTACAGAAGTTCTTCCCACATGATGCACACGATATGCAAGAGCACCAATTTGCTTGACGCGCCTGATGACTTGATCTTTAGTTATTCGATTGTTAGTTCTTATCTCTATAGGGGCAATTCTATAACCAAAACCTGCAGGATTAACTCTAACTATGAATTTGTCCAATACCCCACTGCGGACCATTTTCTTAACTCTAGCCTTTACAGTCTTTGATGTCAAGCCAACCAATGAACCTATGCTGCTATAGGGAGTTCTGCAATCTCTAGATAAAGTGGCGAGAATATTGAAATCAATTTTATCAAGTATCAGCTTCTCCATCTGATGTTATTCAGTCTCAATTGAACTGCGATTGTAAATAAAGATGTCCGATATCTGGAATTTTACTTCCCCTAAGGATAAATTCATTAGTAAAGAAGTGTTGTTATGCAAATAAATAGATACGATATAAACCCAAAGGAAATAGTGTTGGAATTTTTAGAGGCACTGAACCGAAAAGACTTCAAATCAGCTAGAAACTATGTAAGCGATAAGGTATCGTATATGGCACCTCTCAACTCGTTTAACGGAGCTGAGCCATACTTCAAATATGTAGAACACCTGAACCTACCCAAATTAGATATCAAGAAGGTCTTTACTGAGGGTAGTAATGATGTCTGCGTTTTCTGGGAGGTGGCAACAATATTTGTAAGTGCATGGTATCAAGTCCACAATGGAAAAATAAGTTCGATGAGGCTGGTTTTCGATCCACGACCCTTCCTTCAACAGCAAAAATAAGTGCCAGTCCTATCTTTGACTAGAGAAGGGAACACGCATTGTAAGATATGATCTGGATGCCCCCTTCAGTTTTTTTTGTAATTTCCTAAATTGATTAGATAAAGATACTAACAACTTAGAGACAATGATAATTATATGTTCTAGACGTCACAATTATGAAGTGTGTATTATTAGATTATTTTGCCGATTTAAATCGAGTTTTTAGAGACACGCATGTATCATATGCCTGCCTAATTAGTTGCTTTGTATTCTTTGCCTGCTCTACTGTCTCTATAACACATGAAACCCATCCCGCTTGTGGAGCGTACTGGTGTTGAAGAGCCATATGTGTCCTTAATGCTTCTTCTTGCTGAGTCTTTGAAAGCCTAATATCGATATGTCGTGGTCCGTGAAAATGGGCAAAATTTCTCAAGCCATAGAAGTAAGCCTCTTCACTCATCGGATCATGCTTAAGCTCAACATTCGGTAGCGATCTTACGAAACTTCTAATCTCTTCTTGAAAGTTTAGAGACATGTAATTAATAGTAGTTGTCTCTTCTTTATCAAGCAATGCATTTTTTTGTTCACAGAAGTTAAGAATAATGTCTAGTGAGGATGTTTTGTGCCCATTGTTTTTTTTCACATCACACATAGTTTTCTCGTTTGATTCTTAAAACATAAAAGACTAACTTCAGTAGTGATTTTTAAGTAATCTATAAAATGAGATAATGTTATTTTACCTGCCGTATGGTTACTAATTATAGTATCAATAATTCGGGTTCGGTGGGATTCGGACCCACGACATTTTAACCCAATAAGAGACTGGTTAAGAGCCAGACGCTCTACCTGGCTGAGCTACGAACCCACAAAAGTTCTGTTTTTAGTTTGTGTAATTTAAATTAAACTTGATTAAAAACTAATAGTCTGAATTTTCGGGAAATAGCGTAGGGTAAGATTTCGTCGAAGATTGGCCGTACTATTGAGCTACTTTCTGAACTTGATAATCCTTAATTATTTTAAGTATGGTTTCTGATACTGAAAGATTTGCCTTTTCTTTTTCTTTAAGAATTTCCCTATAAGCATCTAAAGTTAAATAAACTGGAATTGAACCTGTTCCTTCAAGCAATGATTTTACTCTATATAGGCCATTTTCGATTCCACGTTCGGCTATCTTTTTGAGCTTTATCTTGTCTATAAATCCTCCAAGAGGACCCATTGGCATATCATAATCGACCTGTATACTTGTACTGGTTTTCTTTACTTCCAGGGGCTCAAAATTAACAGTGATTGTCCAACTCTTAAACGGTCCTTCGATCATTTTGGCTACGATTTTCCTATGTGGAATGTATTCAATAGTTTCGCAATCCCATTCTAATCTCTTTCCATCAAAGTCTCCACTTATTCTAAATATTGTTCCGACTCCAAAGCCATTCTTGACTTCTAGTGGTAATATGTTCAGCCCCATATTTTCTGGAAATTGATCTGCCATGTGTTCGGGTCTTGCAAAATAGGTAAAGACTTCACTGATAGGCGCATTTATCGACATACTCTTTCTGATCGTAGTCAATGTAAGAATCAGGATTCGCTGAACAGGATTTAAAGGTTTCTTATTATCCATATGGATAATTATTTAGAAGTTGAATTTGTTGTAGCTTTTAGCAAAGGCGAATTCCAGATAAATAGAGCGTGGACCAACCAACTAAATACTTCGGATCCCATATCGACCACTTTCTGTCTTAATAGAATAAAATATTCTAATTAATTCTAAAAGGTTAAAGCCAGTCAAATAATGAAAGATACTGGGGCTTTGCATTCAACCGATGATTAACCATTACCTTTCATTGTAACGGATTCTTATTGACTATTTCGTCAAGGCAATTTATTATATCTTGTTTAGTAACTTCAATAGGATTATTATCCAGATGTCCTCTATCTGGCATAATCACATCAGCTGCTTCATCTAAAGACTGTTTCAGTTTTAATGGTTCAAATTTTAATTTCTGACAAACTTGTTTAAACTTCTCATAATAGATAGATTTGTTAAATTTATGAGCTACCGTTGTGCAGGATGACAGTGAATATCCATGTGGAACGCCTTCGTTTGAAAATACATAGGATAACGCGTGACCCAATGTAGTCGATGAATTTCCAAAACCTATACCGGAAAGCATTGCACCGTATGGAAGAAGATCTTGCTTTTCATTCATTATGGCATCTTCAAGTATTTCAAATGCTTCTTTACAAAAGAGTTTTGTAAATGGATTCGCCAATTTGCTATCATATCCTTCCGACGCTTGGGCTAATGCATCACATGCAGAATTTCTCATAATATTATATGGTGTTCCAGGAAGGAAATGTGGATCGACTACAGCAGCATCTGCTAAGAATGCCTCATCCTGTAACAATTTTTTCTTGTGATTAAAACTAACTACAGCGTATGTGGTCATTTCTGCACCAGTTCCAAAAGTAGTTGGAATTAAAATTTTAGGAATACCAGTTAACTTACCAAGATATTTACACACGTCCATCGAGCTTCCTCCTCCAAGTCCTATGTATGCAGAAATTTCTTTCCCTTCGTATTTCTTCTTTATTTCTTCAATTTTTTCGATGGCAGGATCAGGGGTTACTTTGTCGTAGATTTCATATTTTTTTATTCCCATATAATTTAGCCATTTTTCATAAATATCCGGAGTAGTTGTAGTTATTACAAGAGAATTTTCTGGATATTGAAACTCACTTGCAGCATTAGTTCCATAGACTATTTTCCTTGGCATCATCACTTTCCACATATCCCCTTGTGGTATGTTAATTGGTATTATGTTTTACTCCGAGAATCTATTGATTAATACACTTCACTGGACGGTACTAAAATGATGAAAGCTGCTCAAAAAATTGAATATATTAAAATTTAGAATAGTGGTAGACTTAGAATCAAGCTTTAGTGTGCACTTTACCAAATAAGACCCTAATGTAGACTTCATAGGAACGTCCAAGCCTTTCTCAGTATCTAATTCTGAACAATACCTGATGAGTTAATTAAATTCAACAACAATGAAAGATTAAGGAAGAAGCGACGTACAATTAAAAACAACTGCATTATTTTTATTTTTCCCGAATTTGTACAGATATACCGGCTTTTGCTCACTTACAGAAGAGCGCTTTTTTGCTCACTTACAGATATACCGGCTTTTGCATTTTACAGATATACCGGCTTTTGCAAATGGCTTTTAGAAATTTGTCTTACGTCCAAGAACACTGTAAGTATCATAATAAACAGAATTAATCCCATTCCTAAATGCATAGTCACAAGAAGTGCGTGCAATTTTTCAACAATAACAATTGCACCCAAAATAATTTGTCCTACTACTAATCCTGTTGCTATCATTGATGCAATTTTTGTAGACTTTGAAGTTTCTTTTGATCTTAAAGTAAAAAACATAGTGACAAATACCATGATGCCAGTTGTAGCAGCGACGGTTCTATGGAAATATTCAATAATAAATTCTTTCATTGGCACAAGACCTGCTGGACAAAGAGGCCAGTCAGGACAGCTTAGCCCCACTCCTGACGAACTAACATATCCACCAATAAAGATGAGGGAAAAAAGTACACATAAGGTACTAAAAGAAAGCTTCAGGAGGAGCATTTTGGTTAATTTCTAATTACATTCACTTTTAGCACAACTACTGTACTACAAGCTTTCCTGTCATGTATGGATGAACTGTGCAGTGGAATGGATACTGTCCGGGATTAATATTGGTAGTGTCAATGTCTGCTGTTGCTGCTGGTTCTATAATGCTTGTGTCAAACTGTTTTGCACTATTCGGATCTGTTGGTCCTGTTCCGCTTGTAACCGTATGTGGTAAAGTGTCTTTATTAGTTACTGTTATCTTGTCACCTTTCTTTACTGTAAGTGTAGCTGGATCAAAACTTGGACTTCCTTGTACCGATGATCCTTCAAGTATTGTTAATGGGGTTCCTGGTGGACCAGCAGGTTGTGCTGGTGCTTGAGCTGAAGTCGCATTTTGAGCTGGTGCTTGAGCTGAAGTCGCATTTTGAGCTGGTGCTTGAGCTGGTGCTTGAGCTGGTGCTTGAGCTGAAGTCGCATTTTGAGCTGGTGCTTGAGCTGAAGTCGCATTTTGAGCTGGTGCTTGAGCTGAAGTCGCATTTTGAGCTGGTGCTTGAGCTGGTGCTTGAGCTGGTGCAGGTGCACTACCCGTTGTAACATTTGCGTTACTTCCTGGCTGTACCACAAGCTTTCCAGTCATGTATGGATGAACGGTGCAGTGGAATGGATACTGTCCGGGATTAATATTGGTAGTGTCAATGTCTGCTGTTGCTCCAGCTTCAATAATGCTTGTATCAAATTGTTTTGCATTGTTTGGATCAGTTGGTCCTGTTCCGCTTGTAACGGTATGTGGTAAAGTATCTTTATTAGTTACTGTTATCTTGTCACCTTTCTTTACTGTAAGTGTAGCTGGATCAAAACTAGGATTTCCTTGTACCGAAGAGCCTTCAAGTATTGTCAATGGGGTTCCTGGTGGACCAGCAGGTTGTGCTGGTGCTTGAGCTGGTGCTTGTGCTGGTGCTTGTGCTGGCGCAGCTGCACCACCCGTAGTAACGCTTGCGTTACTTTTTGGCTGCTGTTTTGTGACTCCCTCGATGTTTCCAATACTAGTTTGAGTACCGGTCGCTAGTGGTGGAGGCTCTTCATGTTTGAGTGTTGATGCTGCTGGAGCATTATGCATCATAGATTGCCAGAAAGGTACTAAAATAGCAGTTCCAAACGCAAGCGTAATGGCTACAATGAGGATGCCTTTGGTCATCCTCTTAGAACTAGTTCTAATGATGGGGCTCTCGTCGTGTGTAGTCATAATATTCCTCTCCAATTTGGAATGGGTCTTTCATATCTGCTTCCTTACCACTTCCTGCAGATTTTATCAAATTAACCAACATTATGATAAATGACAAGCCTGCTATCCATGCTCCTACCGTGGCAATTTGGTTCATTATGGTCCAGTAAGGTATTGTGGCCTCATAATCTGCTATTCTTCTGGGCATACCATACAAGCCCAGCAAATGTTGTGTCATAAAGACAAATATTACACCCACAAAGGCCAGTACAAAGTGTATCTGGGCTGCCTTTTCATTATACATTCTTCCTGTAATTAGCGGAAACAAATAGTAAATGAATCCGGTAAAGGTTAGTGAGACGGTTCCCATCAATATAAGATGGAAATGTCCTACAACCCAGTAACTATCATGAGTAATGAAATCTAATGGCAGTGCCGTATTTACCACACCACCGGCTCCTGAAGCAAAGAATAGCATGATTCCACCAACTCCAAATAACATTGGAGCTCCAAACTTTATTCTACCTCCCCACATTGTTGCAATCCAATTAAAGACATGCATCGATGAAGCCGGGACGGCAGCCAATGTTCCTACCATAAATACAGTTTTTTCAGTGAAACTCATCCCTGTTGCAAACATGTGATGTGCCCATGATGCAAAGCTTATCAATGCGAGCAACACAAAAGCCGCAACTCCAGATTGATAACTAAATAGCGGTTTTCTTGAGAACTTTGGTATTATCTCGTATAACATACCCACTGCAGGTAGTAAGAATATGTACACTTCTGGATGGAATGTAAACCAGAACAAGTGCTGGTATGCAATTGGGTCTCCACCCATTGCAGGATTGAAGAAACCCGATATTCCAAGTCTATCCGTATAAAGCATAATTAAGGAGGCAGCAAAGGTTGGAACTGCAACTATTGTCATGAATGATATGGAAAGAATAGACCATGCAAAAAGTGAAATCTTCATAATAGACAGGTCAGGATGCCTGCACCTCAATATAGTTACAATAAAGTTAATGGATCCAAGTATGGATGATATTCCTAATATCTTTAAACCAAAGATCCACATCTCGGCGGCTGGTCCAGGTGCTCGTATGATTGAATATGGTGGATAAGCTGTCCAGCCGGTATCAGAGAATCCAAGCCAAACCAGGGCAGCTCCTACAGGTATCATCCAAAAGGCAACAGCGTTTAGTTTGGGCCATGCCATATCTTTGTATCTCACCATGAGTGGAATAAGGTAATTTCCTACACCAGCAGCAAAAGGAATGGCCCACAGAAAGAGCATTGTTGTACCATGAACCGTAAAGAATCTGTTAAAAGAAGTCGGATCCTGAAAAAGCTGTAGACCAGGAAGAAAAAGTTCTGCACGTAGGGCAAGTGCAAGTGCTCCCCCAAGCATCAGAGCGGTAATTGAGGTAATCATGTATAGTAATCCAATATCAGTATGATGTGTGGAAAATAGTATTTCCCACATCGGACGTGGTTGTTTAACTTCTAGAACCAATTTTTTTGTACTACCTCTATTGTTTCAGTTTGGTTAAACATAATGTCAATAAAAGCATTTTGCCCTTGCCCGTATTTATTAGAACTGATAATAAATTTTTTCATGGCCCTACACTATTGTACCACAAGCTTTCCAGTCATGTATGGATGAACGGTGCAGTGGAATGGATATTGTCCTGGGTTGATATTGGTAGTCTCAATGTCTGCTGTTGCTGCTGGTTCTATAATGCTTGTGTCAAACTGTTTTGCACTGTTCGGATCGGTTGGTCCTGTTCCGCTTGTTACTGTATGTGGTAAAGTGTCTTTATTAGTTACTGTTATTTTGTCGCCCTTCTTTACTGTAAGTGTAGCAGGATCATAGCTTGGATTTCCTTGTACCGATGACCCTTCAAGTATTGTTAATGGCTTTCCGGGTGGACCAGCTGTTTGAACTGGTGCTTGTGCTTGTGCTGAAGTCGCATTTTGGGCTTCCGCTGATTTTTCTGCCGCCTCGGCAGTCTGCGAAAATGGTTCAACAAATAATTTTGCTCTCATGGTGGGATGTCCAAAACCACAATACTCTCTGCATTGAATAGGATATTCTCCCGCTTCGTCAAATAGATTCCATACCACATTTACTCTGCCTGGAACGGCGTCCATTAAGATAGTATAATCAGGTACATTAAAATCGTGAACAACATCCTTTGAGATAATCTCAAATTTGTAGGGAACTCCTTGTTTTACATGGAGCTGACCAGTCTCCTTCTTTCCATCTTGATGTTCAAAGGTCCAGAACCATTGCTGAGCTATGACTTTGATTGTTTCTGCCTCGGGTGGCACATGTTCAACAAGTCTTTCAACATTCCAAGATTCAGCTCCCACCCAAGTAAGTAGCGAAATGACAACACCTACATACACCCATTCAATTGTTGCATGACCCATTTTTATACACCCTCTATTTCTCTTATCCTATTTCTCTTGTGTGATTCTCTAAATCTCCAACATACATACACTATAGCGCCTTGAACTACAGCTCCAACCACAAATGCCGCAACCATAAGTCTATAAAATAATGCCCAAATTTCCACCCTTCTAATAACATATTCTTGTGACTCTTGTGCAAAAACACTGTCAAATGAAGAAAGAACTAATAAAATAACAGGTGAAAACAACAAAAGGAGTAACCATATATTTGATCTTGGTGACATCAAATTTCCTTGTCCGAGGTCACTACTCAACTATATCTAATTTAAGGTTTTTGCAATAGCCGCATTTCTATTCATTCATCAATATATCTATGAAATCCCATTACATTAACCCCTGAAAGTAAAAGGGAATTATTTTCATGTTTTAGAATGGTCATTGAAGCATTACGTACATGCCATCCATACAAACTTTCTGGAGGAAGACCTAACATAATAGATATTGCTGCTTTGATCGGATCTAAATGTGTTACGAATAGTAAATTTTTATCTGGATAATTTTTCATAGAGTCATCAAGTAAATTCTTAATTCTTTTTTTGACGGCTGAAAAGCTCTCGATACCATAGCTATCAAGAATTGGATCATCTCCACTATAGAATTTCAAAAAAAGATTTCCGTGTTTTTCGATAACATCATCATAATTCATGCCCACTAGATCTCCCAATTCAATTTCGTAGAGTCTTTCATCAGTTTCATATTCCAATTCGTTTATTTCACAAATTATCTTGGCAGTTTCAATGGCTCTCGTTACTGGACTGACATACACTCTATCTATTTTCAGTTTCTTTAGGTGTTGGCCGGTATCTTTGACCTGCTGTATCCCACAATCTGTGAGATGTGATTCTATGTGTCTTCCTACAAGGAGTCGCTTGACGTTATTGTCTGCTTCCCCATGACGTACAAAAACTATAAGCGGCAAAACAACCAGAATTAATATAAATCAAGTCTTAAATTTGTTTTTCCATTAATTAATAGTCTATGGTCGTACAACAATTTTTTTTCAAGTCTACTTTTTTCTTTCCCAGTATCAATGGGTGGTATCTTGTGACAATCATAATGATTTTGTTTTTTTAAACAATTTAGATTATAACCTTAATTAGGATGCGCCAACACTTTATGACAGATAATTAATGAAGATTTCAATAATTGGTGGTACTGGTGGAATGGGAGAAGGTTTTGCTCTTAGATGGGTTGTCAATCATGACATTACTATTGGTTCTCGCGATGCAGAAAAAGCCACAACGTCAGCAGAACTCTACATGAATACAGCATTATCGTCTTACGGAAATGGTATGAAAGGAACCATTAGAGGTACTGATAACATTTCTTCGTCAAGAGACTCTGATATTTTGATACTATCTGTCCCCTATGAATCAATAAAATTAACGTGTGAATCGATTTCTAATAATATAAGGAAAGATTGCATAATAGTTTCTCCAATAGTTCCCATGGAAAGAAATGATGCTGGTTTTACTTATGTGCCATTTGAAAAAAATATGAAATCTGCAGCCCATCTCCTAGCTGAAAATCTTCCGGGCTTGAAAATTGTTTCTGCTTTCCATACAATATCTGAAGTCAAATTAAAAAATATCAATGAAGGCCTTGATTCTGATACTTTTGTTTGTGGTGACGATCAGGATTCTATTACAAAACTAAATCAATTGATTGTAGAAATAAAGGGTCTCAGACCACTATATCTTGGAC
>Ga0209879_1000019_pt1 | contig 17848 bp, 17 predicted proteins | sample GWRWN3_20_30_FD_187240 | JGI IMG/M metagenome (GOLD analysis project Ga0209879, IMG submission 187240) | Riverbed sediment microbial communities from areas with no vegetation in Columbia River, Washington, USA - GW-RW N3_20_30 (SPAdes)... | ecosystem: Environmental > Aquatic > Freshwater > River...
TACAATTGATGTTGAAGAACCTCATATTGATTCCATTATGACAGAACAGATAATTCCAAAGATAAAAAATAATATTCATTATTTTGAGTAATGCATTTTGCATGTAGGATTGCTTGTAAATGTAAAATAACCATACTTTAGACTATTCAAAAACTAATTTTAATAAATTATAAAGTTTTAAGGAATATCCATCTAATTCTTTTTATGTCTATCAAAGATCAGCTTGCTAGTGCTAGGCGGGTAATTGATTTAGAAATCACCAAAGTTGCTTCGAATTCTTCCTTGATAAAAAATGGTGGATGTGCATCATGTCATATATTGTTTAAACTCATTGAAACTCTATCTCTAAATGAATCTGATGCAACAGACCTATTATCTGAAGTATTATACCAAGATCCGCAATTAAATGAAAAATTTATTGAAATGGTAGAAAAAATACATATGAAGGACAGACTCATGGGAGTTCGGTTTTCAATCAAAAGTAGGGAAGCAAAGGACAGATATATTGATGCAAATATCAAAAATACCATTTCAGAGTTATCGACTGAAATAAAAAACTACGGAGCAGAGATAGCCTTACGTAAATTATTGTTATCATTGATCTCGGTTCAATTAGCGCAAAATATAGGTGTGGATCATCATGCTGCAACTGAAGAGCTCTACTATTACATGAAAAAAAATGAAGACATTAGCACTCTTATTGTTGAATTTATCAACAAAATATGTAAAATAAACAATGGTAATTATTCATGAAATAAACCCATTACATCTCTAAAGTCAATGTTGGTCTCAGATTACCTTTTAAAAAAGCATTCTTAGGTTTGCTGAAAGTATTTGACAGTCAAAAATATAATAAATAGTCCTTATTTTCTCAATCTATGGATTATTCAAAGCTATGTGAATCAATATTCAATCTGAACAACGACATTCGCTATGTAGCGGTTATCGATGATACAGGATTACCCATTGCTGGAGGAATGAGAGGAGGCATAAATTCTATAATGGACGAAAACAATGAGGAACTCTATCTTACGCATACAGCATTACGAAAATCTATGAGAGAAAGATTTGACAGTACTATGGGCACATCAAGGTTTACTTACGTTGAAAGAGAGAAGATATCAATTCTTACATTTTACATTGATAAATATATATTGCTTGTAACAATGGAACCAAATATTAATTCCCATACTTCAATCGACATTGCAGAAGACATATTGGAAATATTAAATGGAAAAAAACAATGATCTAATTTGGTAGCAATACAAAATGTTTATTTTTTGAACCTATTGATCAGCAGTTATTAGGTGTTTAATTTAGATACCAGTTTTTCAATAATAATTTTCGTATTAGATCTATTTGGAACTATGGCTTTTGCAGTAACAGGTGCACTCAGAGCAATAGAACACAAGTATGATATTGTGGGCGTAATAATTCTTGGAACTACAACAGGCCTTCTTGGGGGAGTAATGAGAGATACAATCTTGGGAATTTTTCCGCCATATAATTTTTCAGATACTATTCACGTAGCTCTAACCACAATTACTTCAACTATTATTTTCTTTCTGTATCATAGAATAAAAAAATATGAAAATATGTTCAATATTTTTGACGCTATAGGTCTTGGAGTTTTTACTTTTACAGGAGCTTCAATTGCCTACTCTCTTTTTAGTACAAATATCGTATTAATCATAATTTCAAGTTTGTTGACAGCTTTTGGCGGTGGAATCGTGAGAGACGTACTTGTAAGAGAACCACCAATTGTTTTTACCAAGGAAGTCTATGCATTAGCAAGTTTCATAGGTGTTATTTTATTCATTATATTGGTAAACGTAAAAGTACAATTTGAATTTATAGCAATTGCTGTAATTTTCGTTACAACATGTATTAGATTAATATCCATTAAGTTACAATTGAATTTACCTAAAGTAGAGACATAAATTAGAATGTCAAAATGTTAAGAAGGTTCTATTGTATATTAATTTTGCAAGACAATATAATAATTATATAACAAAAGACACGATGTAAAAGATTAGTAAAATAAACTAATTTAGTAATCAAGGATATATTTATTATATTTTGATCAAAATTTTACCCAATTGTTCTCCTCTTTCTAATCTATTATGGCCATCTTGTACTTCAGATAGTGAGAAGATGGAATCAATTTTTGACAAAATCTTTTTTTCATCAATAAATTCAATTAATTCTAACAACTGTAATTTTGATCCAATTAAAACACCATATATTTGAATCTGCTTTGAATATAAAGATCTTATTTGAAAACTTGCAACATTTCCTGTGGTTGTACCGCACATTACAATTTTACCTCCTCTTCGAACAGAGTTTATGCTCGTGGTTATCGTCTTCTGACCAGCATTATCCACAACTGCATCAACTCCTAGACCATGAGTTATGTTTTCTACCTCTAATACTATTTCTTTCTTATTCCGATTTATTACATAATCAGAACCAAGACTATAGGCAAAGTTCAATTTAGAATCGTCAGATATAGTGCTTATAGTTTTTATTCCAAGTGCTTTTGCAATCTGGATCATGGCCATTCCCAGACCACCGGAAGCTCCGTATACTAATACGGTATCATCTTTCTTTAATTGTAATTTCTTAATAATATTCCAGGCAGTTAAATATGAAATTGAAAGTACAGCTGCTTGCTCATCACTTATTTCGCGAGGTATAGGTATGATATTTGTTTTAGGAACAGCGACAAATTCGGCATAACCACCATTGTAATTGCTTAAACCGCCAATTATTGAAAAATCTTTACATAATGTTTCATTTCCATTTTTACAAAAATTACAATGATTACAGCTAATTCCAGGATAAATTAGAACCCTTGATCCTCTGGGAAATGTAGAATAATCTTTCTCTAGAATACCAACAATATCGCTTCCACAAATGTGAGGTAAGTTAATAGAGATACCAGGAATTCCCCTTCTAGTCCAAATATCAAGATGATTAATTCCGCAGTATTGTACCCTAATTAGAGTCTCTGTCGACTTTGGTACTGGAATTGGAAAGTTTTCTACATATTTTAATACATCCACATTACCATGACTATAAATGGGAACAGCTTTCATGAAATTACAACTCATTTATGACATTAAACTTGAATATTATGCATTTCTTTGAGATCGTCCTTAAATTGATATAATTCCACTGGGATGTCAGCTTTTATAGGATCTCTTAGTGAATATCGTTTACCAATTTCATTTATTGTTTCCCTTTTTTTTGTCCATATTAATGAATTGAAATCAATTATAGCTTTAGTAAATTTACACATATCTCCATAAGCATTACTTTGGATAGGAAATTTTTGTAAATGAACGCTTTGACTAGAATAAATTGTGGTCCATAATTTATCTGTGATAAAGGGGCATATCGGGGCTAGTAGTAACAATATTACTGAAAAACATTTATGGAGAGCGTACAATGCGGAATATCTATTATTTGGAACTTTGTCATTATATGCTCGAGATTTTACTAATTCAAGATAGTGGGAAGCGAAAATATTCCAGGTGAATTCTCTTATTTGTGAAGCAGGAATAAAGAAATTATATTCTTTATAACCTTTGATGCATTCAACAACTAAATTTGATAATTCCCCTAAAATCCATTTATCTGAAGATAACAAATCAGATTCGTATGATGAAATGAATTCAAAAGAAGATACAAATCTTCCGATATTCCATAACTTCGTTAAAAATTTTTGGGCTTCTACTATTTTTTGTTCTGAGCATCTAAAGTCCTGACCATGATTTGCTTCAATTGCTGACCAGAATCTAAAAGTATCTGCTCCATGCTTATTTATTATTGGAAAAGGATCAATTACATTTCCCTTACTCTTACTCATCTTTTCTCCATATTCATCAACACCATATCCCATAATCCAGACATCAGACCATGCAAGTTTTTCTGTTAACTGATAACATCGTAACATAGTATAATATAACCATGTTCTTACAATATCTTTTGCCTGTGGTCTTATTTGCGTTGGAAAAGTTTTTGAAAAAAATTCATTATCTTTACTATATTTAGTTACAAATAGAGGTGATATACTGGAATCCATCCATGTATCAAAGGTTCTTTCATCGCCAGTAAATTTGTCGTATCCACATTTAGAGCATTTATCAAAAGGGGGCTTATCTTTCCACGGCTTATAATATTTTCCAGGTTCAGGTAAAATCGGCTCTTTACAATTGTCACAATACCATATCGGAATTTCAGTACCGTAAAATCTCCTTCTGGATATAGGCCAATCTATTGCAACAGAATCTAACCAATTCACCAATATCTGTTTGTGAGAATCTGGATAAAATTTGAGGGAAGATGAAAATTCTCTGAGCTTGGGAAGAAAATCGAGTTGTTTTATATAATAATCTTGCATTGGAATTATTTCTACCGGAGACTTACTTCTTTCGCACATTGGAATCCTATGCAAGATCAGTTCTTCCTTTGCAATGTAATTATTATTTTTCAAATCGTCAATAATTTTTTTTCTTGCAGCATCTATAGTTAACTTAGAATAATTACCTCCATTTTCACTTATCCTGCCATATTGGTCTATGGCGACAATTTCTTTTAATCCCAATTCTCTAAAAATTTGTACATCATTAAGATCACCATAGCTACAAACCATCACAGCACCCGAACCAAAATCTGATTTTGCTGAATGGTGTGGCAATATCTTTACTCCTCTGCTAAACAAAGGTAGGATGACCTCCTTATTGTGTAGCTTCCTATATCTGGTATCGTTTGGATTTACTATAACACATTGGCAGGCAAAAATTAGTTCAGGCCTTGTCGTAGCTACAATCAGATCTTCATTTGTATTTTTTAATCTAAACTTCAAGTATACCAGATTTGTCTTCCTCTCTTCATAAGTTATTTCTGCATCTGCTATTGTAGTTCCACAGCTTGGACAATAATTATTTGGTCTATTAGCAGAATAGACCAGTCCTCTTCTCCACAGATTAATAAATGTACTTTGAGTTAACGAGCGATACTCAGTCGAATCAGTCCTATAATACTCTTGAAAATTTGCACTAAGACCAATACTTTTCATGATTTGAATCATTTCTTTTTCGAGGTCGTCAAGAGACATCTTGCAAAGATTAAGGAATTCCTCTCTGTCTGTTTGCCTCATCTTGATCTTGTGTTTTTTTTCAGTGTAAATCTCTACTGGAAGTCCATTTCTATCTATACCTATTGGAAAATAAACATTATTTCCAAACATTCTTGCTGTGCGTGCTATCATATCAATTTGGGCGTAATGTGCTGCTGCTCCTATATGCCAAGGCCTTCCTGATGGATATGGAGGAGGCGTATCAATTACATAGTTGTTCTTGCTAGAAACCTTAAAATAATAAATTCTTTCCTCATTCCATTTTTTCAAAATAATATTTTCAATATTTGAATTCCATATTTTTTCATCAATTTTTTGTTGCATGTTCAGGTTTGAACTAATCCACTAGTAGGCTTCTATTTAAGTTCATGCTTCAAGGAACCATTAGACTAAAGTACCAAATATTTGCATTAATAGTAATGAACCGACATTGATATTACTACGATAAGCAAAATTTTCTAAATTCACTTAATGTTAGCCAAAATATGTGCGCCCTTGTTTACACCTTCATAAATATAAACACCCAAAGCTTCTATATTTGGAGGCATCCTTGAGGACAATAGCTTTATTATTATGGATGAAAGATTCTCAACCGTTGCTTCTCCAGGCATAAGAAAGGTTGTATCTTTAGGAACCTGCAGATTGAAAAATCCGCGTGGACCGTCAAATGATACGTAATAATGAATGCTATCTTCTCTGTAAACATATTTTTTATTAATAAAGAACTTGTGATCAAGAGTTGATAGCGTATCTTTGATAATTCTTTTTGCCTCACTAAAATCGATTACTAAGTTGTTCACCATTTTTCCAATAATCTCTACCATAACAGTAGATGTATGCCCATGCAAGATAGAACATTTTTCAACGAGTGGTAAAATATGGGCGTAGTCAAATGCTAATGATGAATCCTCTAAAAATATAGATCCTATTTGATCACGTTCAGAATCAATAAAAGAAAATGTTTCAAAATCACCTGATTTGACACCAAACTTTGATTTACCAATAGCTATGATATCAAGATCAGGATTAATATTTTTTATTTCATTGAATTTATCCAGGTCTTTATCAGAATCTAAAATTTCAATGTATTTGTTATCAACTTTGAAGTCAACAAGAACTTCCTTTCCATTCATCAGCTTTATTTTAAAGTCATATTGATAATCTTTTTCTAAGAATGAAAGTAATCTTGAGAATGATAATTCTGTCTTACTCCTTAACAAATTTCCCTTTCTATCAATATACTTGAGATCTTGATCCAGAATTATTTTCTTCATTTATTTTATTTCAAAGGAATCCAGATATATACAAGTTACTTTTTTCCGTTACTCACAATATTTTGCAATAAAAATGATAGCAGGTAGAAAGAGTTCTGAATAAAGATTATGACAAAACATAAATGAATTTAATTTTAGTTAGAATGTATGTACAAATCCGACCTAATCGATGGATTATTTGCAACAGTATATGAAAATTTGAGAGCAATCGATAAAATTGGTATCGCTTTTTCAGGTGGAATAGACAGTACTTTACTTGCAATGATTTGTAAAAATATGAGTATCAATACTACACTATTAACAGTGGGTTTTCCCCATTCTCATGATATAGAGTTTTCAAAATCAATATCACATAAAATTAGAATGAATCACAAATTTTTAGAGATAAACAGAGATGATTTTGCTAGATTTTCAAAAAAAATTAAAAATGAAATATCTTGCAGAAATTTATCTCATATAGAAAATTGTATTGCATTTAGTTACATAGCTCAATTGGCACGTAAAAACAACTTGGGTGTTGTACTTACTGCCAATGGATTTGATGAACTTTTTTGTGGCTACAACAATTTTCGATATATATTTAATCAAGGTATTGATACTATCAATAAGACTATTGAATCAAAGATCTTAAATGAATTGGAATTAATAAATGAAATAAAACAAGTAGTAGAAAAATATCATGTCAGTATTTTACAACCATTTCTCTCAAAAGGATTTATTTCTAAAGCTATGAAATTTCCAATTTACAATAAAATAGTAAGCTGTGATGATGTCCTGAGAAAGCATATCATTAGAAAGATAGCGTTATCTTTTGATGTACCTCCGGAAGTCATAATTAGTAGAAAAAAAGCACTTCAATACGGTTCATTGATTCACAAAAATTATAAGAGAATCGTCTAATACATCTTGTAATATGCGGCTATTTGTTACCTATCTTGAAATAGAAAGTATGGCTAGAAAAAATACAATTTATGTCGCTTTTTTCTACATGTATGATTTTGTAATGAGTCGTCCTATTTGTTTGTCACAATATGTGTTTTCATAGTCTTTAGGATACTTTATCGATTCTACCTGCATCGTTAAAGAACATTGAAGTCCAAAATGCAATTCTTCATTAATTAGGTTAGATTTTTTATTCTATACCTACTTTAGTCATAGTATTTCTATGGTGACCTTGAGTATAAGTGAAATTAAGACTTTTATGTTTAGTTTACTATAAATAGACGTGTCCAAACGGACTGTCAAAATATGCAAGCGATGCAAAACTGAATATGAAAAAGATACTGGATATCCTGTTTGTGATTATTGTTTGAGCCTACTAGATAACTGGGAATGAAATTGTTATTAGAAATATTCAAGCCAAAAGCGATTATGAATTTGAATGATGGGAATCCAAGTGAATGGTAGTTAAGAAATCACGTTTTTCCTCTATCGTAGGGTTATTAAGATCCCTTGGTCTTGGAGTAGTAACCGGAGCATCAGATGACGATCCATCTGGTATTGCAGCTTATTCTCTTTAATCATAATTAATACAGGAATTATCAGGTATAAAAGATAAAAAGAAAGTCATATACAGGGAGGGTAACAAAATAGAAGGTATGTCTGAATCAAAGAAAGCGTCTAGGACCTGTCTCGTACTTGTAATCATGCCTATGATGATCCCCGTTTCTCTTTCCTTACTGGCTTCGAATTGGGCTTTTAGTAAGCCTCAGTTGGAGATTTTACATTCTTCGGCCAATAATTCTATAGCAAATGCATCAACACTTACCGGCTCCGCTCTCTCCATTACAAAGAATATGCGAAACTTAAACGAAACAGTACCTGAACCGGGAGAAACGCCATATATTGCAGAAAATAATAGCTACGTATTCTCCCAGAACAAGACAGAGATATCTACACCAAACAACAATTCTCATACTGGAGACTTCGGTAAAGGAGTGAATATAGCAGTAGTCATGCCCACATTCACGGCCGCGGCCTATAATAATGCCTTCTATGTGTTTTACAATAAATACATTAATGTCACACGAGGAGTAAACATCACAACAGACTTGAATTTGCTTTCCAGTAAGGTTACAAATGAGCCATCCTCAAGTGCGTCAGGACTTGCTATGCTATACTTGCTTGGAAATCTAAAATGGATAACACCCAATTCAAACGTAGACTTTCACACTGACCAGGATGTTGATGCGGGTTCCATATTTCAAGCAAACGGAAGTAATGCTTATGATGTCATAATTCTTGGTCATCAAGAATACGTTACTCAGAGAGAGTATGATAACTTTAAGGAATTTGTAGGGAATGGAGGTACAATGATTATCCTAGATGGTAATGTCTTTTATGCACAAGTCAAACACGATAATAATACAGATACCGTAACACTTGTTAAAGGTCATAGCTGGGCGTTCAATGGCAAGTCCGCTTGGCGAAGTGTAGATGAAAGGTGGAAGAACGAAACAGCTCAGTGGGTTGGAAGTAATTACATCAGTGGTATATCCAAGTTTGTAAACAATCCTTTCGACTATTTACCTCATGAGGAACAATATACTACAAATCCTAAAGATGTAATTTTACTAAATTATAATGCAACAATACCTAGTAATATCTCTAGGGATATCTCTAATAAAACAGGGAGTATAGTTGTCGCAACGTATGAACTAAATTACCTAAAGGGAAAGGTAATTGCTCTTGGACTTTATTCAGACGATATTATTACTAACGGTAGCTTTGACCGTTACTTTGACAACTTGGTCTTGCAGTATGCAGTTAGAGCGCAGGATTAGTACTAGGACGTAAACCGAACGCAAATATTCCAGCAATTTTGAATTGAAAGGTGGTTGCATTCAATTTCTTCCATATGCGGAAGGTACCAACAATAACTATCATCTGCAGTAGAAAGCATTAGTTTATCATGCGATTCACTTTACTCAATAGTTACCATTTAATAGTTAATTAAGATAACTTAACAATATTAAGTAAGAGACTTATAGATTTCACCATATTATAAACTAAAATGTCTCTAAAAATGAAACGATTGACAAAGTTTCCTATTGGGAGATATACTCCAATGATATCACTCTGTATTTTGGTGATGTCGTTAATATCAATGCCGGTATTCGCACAACAAACGAATTTTATAGCAAGCTTGTCAGGCAAAACTCTATCACCCCCAGTCAGTACTGCCGCCACAGGAATAGCGAAATTTAATGTGGATCCTAATGGAAATATAGCTTACGAGATAGATGGTAAAAATATTAAAGGGATCATAGGAGCTCATATTAGTCTTCAGAACGGAACTGACCTAGCGCAAGTATTTAATCCTTATGTGGAGATTAATGGAAAATCCGAGATTCCAACTGGTGAAGTGAATGGACAATTATCTAAAGGGGTTATTACAGCTAGTGATCTTAGTGGTCCACTTAGTGGCAAGAACGTTACTGATTTAACCGTTCTAATGAAGAATAATTCAGTGTACGTTGTTGTTCGCACCCAAGCTCATGAGAACGGAGAAATTCAGGGTGTTATAACTCCTTCAAAAACTACTGAGAAACAAGGCATATAGGAATTACAGGAGATGATGGAGATGATAGGATAACATTGTTAATCAGAGTATATATTCTAGTTTTCTGAAACTAGTACAGATGGAGATGTTACACGAAAACCTGAATCTAAACAATGTGTTGGAAAAGAAAGTAAGAGCAAAAAAAACATTAGTAGGTTCTATAGAAGCTATATCCGACAGTTTCATCTTGGTCGCTTCACCCTCCGGTGTAAAATACAATATACCAAGATCACATATCGAGGGGAGAATAGGTAACGAGTTTATGCTTGATATAGCATTTAAAGAATTACAGAGATATAGGACCAGGTAAGTGAGCTTCGTAATAATATGTTAAGTTAAATGGTCTGATAATTAGGCTGAAGGTAATGAATGATAACAAGACTGAAGAAGTACGTTCTACCATTAACAAAGAGAGTTGGATATCCCGATATTCAATATTCGTCGGAAGAATAAATGAAGTACCCATTTATATAAATTTCAGTTTTGCTTTTGTTTTTATTCTTATTGCATGGACACTTTCTAGTACGATTTTACCAACCATTTATCCAGGTTTGGTACAGTCAACCTACATAATAATAGGAATAGTATGTGCATTTATTTCACTTTTTTCCATTTTGCTCCATGAAGTTGGTCATTCTATTATAGCAAGCAACTATGGAATTAAATTTCAAAAGATTGTACTATTTGCCCTAGGAGGAATTGCATTAAATCCAATTGAAATAACTGTTCCTAAAAAAGAAATACGTATGGCATTTGCTGGCCCCTTAATAAGTTTCATTATTTCTGGTCTTTCCTTGATACTTTGGTTCATATTTTTTCAAAATCGTATGTTCATTACACAAAATTTTCCTATTGATGGGATCTTTTTCTATAGTGGAATGATTAACCTCGTCATTGGTCTTTTCAATCTCTTACCCGTATTCCCGTGTGATGGAGGAAGAATATTGAGGTCTTTTTTGTCCTACTACACACACGATCACTTTAAGGCTACTATAGCTACTATAAAAATAGGGATGATTATCTCACTTTGTATTCTTGTAATAGGGGCAGCTATTGCTTTGAAGTTTTCTTTTGTCAGTGGTATTTGGTTAATGTTAGTAGCTTTCTTCTTGATGAGAGTATCCAAATTAAACTACAACCAATATCAAGACTTGTATTCCTGAAATTAAATTGTAATGCATTTATTTATGAAAAAATAATTTAATATTATTAATCAATATAGTTCCTATTAATCAATATAGTTCCTATTAATTAGATACAAATGTAAACAAAAGTTAAAATTTGATGGGTCAGGGCCAGTTGTTACTATTAACCTATTTTGTAGTTTTTACGTATTTGTTCGGCTTTTTTTATGACATTGTTTATTATATTTGTTGATGCAGCTAGGTGAGTGTTTGGATCAAATATCTTTCTTAATTCCTTCTTGTTTAAATTCGCCCCAATAGAAGGATCCTGCATTATTGCTTGTTCGAAGTCTTTATCATTTGCAAGTGTTTCAAAAGCAACACGTTGTATGTTATCATATGCTTTCATTCGAGAAATACCTTTCTTAACAAGCGCTTCAAGAATGAATTCTGCATAAATTCTTCCTTTTGTTATATTTATATTATCTAAAATCTTTTGCCTATTTACACTCAATCCTTCAATTACCTTTATCATGCTGTTTAACATTTCATCCAAAAGAATGACACCCATTGGAATTATAAATCTCTCATTTGCAGAGTTTGACAGATCTCTTTCGTGCCATAATGAAATATTCTCTTGAGAGATATTTGAAAATGAACGAAGAATTCTTGCCAATGATGATATTCTTTCACTCTTAATAGGATTCCTTTTTATTGGAACTGCGCTACTCCCCAACTGACCTTTTTTAAAAGGTTCTTCAACTTCACCTATTTCAGTTCTCTGCAAATTTCTTATTTCTGTTGCCATTTTATCCAACGTACATCCTATTAATGAAATAATAAACTGAACTTCTGCTAATCTTTCTCTGGGTATTACTTGTGTTGCAGCTTCTATAGAATAAAGTCCAAGCGAGTTGGCCACGTTATCTTGAACATCCAATGCTTTTGATCCCATTAATGAGCCTGTTCCAACTACTCCTAACGTTTTGCATAATAGAAATCTCTTCTTACCCTCTTCAATTCTCTCTATATGATGTGAAAGTTCATTCACCCATATTGCAAATTTTAGTCCAAATGAGATTATACTTGCATGCTGTCCATGGGTTCTTCCTACTGCAGGTAACGTATTATATTTCCTTACCTTATTAATCAACAGTGAAATTAATTTTGAAATTTTTGGTTCAATTATTTCAAATGCGTCTTTTAATTGCATTGACGTAGATGTATCAATAACATCATTACTGGTTAATCCATAATGTATCCAAGGTTTTGTTGATGGTGAGCAATATTCACTAATAGCTTGCACCATCGAAGCTGTATCATGCTCACTAATTGATTCCAGGTCCTTAATCTTCTTTAGTGCGATCTTGTTTGATCTTGCTATTTTAGAAATTTCTTTTGAAGCATTGAGAGGGATGAGATTGAGTTTACCTTGGAATAACGCAACTTCGGCTTCAAAATCAAGTTGATACCGGAGTTTATTTTCTTCTTCAAAAATTCTTCTTATTTCATTGCTACCATATCTTCCAGAATCAATAGGTAAAATTGGCATCTAATTTAGAAATTAATAGATGTAGAATAAATATTATTATTTTTTAACATAATTCCAATTAATATTTAGCTAGCTTTTTCTTCAACAAAATTATAAATTAAATTAAAATATTTTATTCTCATCTCAGAATAATATTTATAGTGGACTACTTTACATTGCGATAATGAATCGTAGTTTAATGCTAGCAAGTACACTAGTAGCTAGTTTCTTGCTTACAAGCGGTATTGCTTTGGTTCCATATTTTTCAGGGAACAATGTAGCACGTGCGCAAGAAACAGAAGACGGACAAGGACCAGTAAAACACGTAACTTTAATTGCATCAGAAAAAGAAGTTCAAGTTGCTCCTGATAACGCTTTACATCCAGGAGGTATCATGTATAATGCAATGGTATTCAATGGTACCATACCAGGACCAGTTATATCAATAGACCAGGGTGATACACTAAACGTCACAGTAAAGAATGAAGGACAGACTATTCACAGTATGGACTTTCATTCAGGATTTGGTGCAGATAAAGCAAATTCTGGCAGTATAAAACCAGGTGAATCAAAGACATGGACACTCACGGGAGAATTCCCAGGTGCATTCTTCTACCACTGTAGTGGTGACAGCCTCAATGGAATATGGGAACACATTGCTAACGGAATGTACGGTGGCATAGTTGTTCATCCATCAACCGAAGAAGAAGCAAAAGAATTCTATGTAGTATACGGTGAATTATACAACAATGCTGACAAAGGAGTATTTGTAGGTACAAATGGAACAGGATCATTTGATGTTGGCAAGCTATTATCAGATAACCCAGATCTGGTACTGACAAACGGTATGGCCCACAAGTATGTGCCAGCAGTTGGTCAGGTAACTAAACTGGAACTTAACAAAGACGCAGAAGTATTCAAGGTAAAGCCAGGTGAATTGACTCGTTGGTATATAGTTAATGCAGGACCAAACGATGTTGTATCATTCCACTTTATAGGTGGAATACTTAGTGTAAAAGATGGTACCAACATAGCAAACAACGCATTTGGAACACAGGACAGAAATGACGAGACTTGGTTAATAGGTCCAGGTTCAGCATCAGTAATTGAATCAACATTCCCAGATCCAGGCATCTATGTAGGTGTAGACCATTCAATGAAAGATGTTGTAAAAGGTGGTGCATTTGCAGTAGCAGCCATGGAAAATTCAACTGCAACTGATCATCCAACAGGGACATGTGTTGCACCAAAGGGCAGTGAAAGTGTTACCTGTGCCACACCTTCACCATCAAACCAAACAGAATCTACCGGGTCACAAGATAATGCAACAGAATCTCAGTCTCAAGATGAATCAGACACAAATACAGGCAATGGTGGTAATGGTGGTAATGGTGGCAATGGTGGCAATGGTGACACTGAAGTAACCCAAAACGCTACAATGCTCAATACCAGCAGTAGTAACATGACCACTGGTAACGAAACAATGATGGGTGGAAATATGACCAGCAATATGAGTGGAATGACGGGTGGAAATTCCACTATTATGGGAGGAAACCAATCCGCATTACCATCCTCGGTTTCTGAAGTAATTATTGCTGCAGGATCCTCTACTCCAAGTAATGCCAAATTCTATGAGCCTCCAACTTTAACGATATCAAAGGGCACAGGGGTAATTTGGAAAAATGCAGATTCCACACTACATACAGTAACTTCAGGAACGGCTGAAGGAGGCGAGTCTGGAACTGTATTTGACTCAAGTTATATGGCAGCAGGTAAAACATTTCAGTGGACGTTTAGTAACGCAGGAACATTTGACTACTATTGTACTCTTCATCCTTATATGAAGGGGCAAGTAGTGGTAAACTAAATCTCCATTTTTCTCTTTTTTATAATTAAAACAAAAATCAAGGTTTATTCATCTCATTTATCTTTTCTATATCTAACTAGCGATTAGAATAATAGTGTAAAGTAACAACAACTATCCGAAACTAATATTGAAAATTTCTATAATTATCGTGTCCAGTAATCTCTCAACTTGTTAAAGATTTTGTTATTCCTGTAAATCTCTTGATCTACGGAAAGATTATGAAAATCATTACTACTGATATCTTTATGCAATTTGCTATCTTCTATATCAGGTAAAATTGGGTCATTGATATTGTTCAATAATTTGTTTATATCTTTTATTGATAATATGGACAAGACTAATTTATTATCATCTGGCGATATTACCGGAATTTCAGATACAGCTGTTTTACTTATCAGTTCAAAATAGTTCAGAATCGGATCAAGAGGCCTTAGGATTGGTGGATCAAATACCATGATAGTTTCAACAGTCATATTCTCTTGAATTGTTGAAACATTTGATAAATCTTCAAAATAAACCATCCCTTCAAATTCATCTTCATTATTAGTAACAACTAGTGATTTAACATTAAGATCTTTCATTATGTGAATAGCATCATTAATAGTTGTATTTCGATTTATATTATAGAAATCTGCATTCATCGCATCTCTTACCAAGTAATTTTTTAAATTCAAATTATATTTCTTGGCATTCGACAATTGCGTCTTTAAATTGGAAACGTAATTTTTATAAATACAATTATTTTTACCAGAGATAATATTTGATATGATTACGGATATGACTGTCGGAATAAGCAATGTATAACTTCCAACAATTTCAATCCCTATCACAATTGCTGAGATTGGAGTTCTAGTACTCGCTGTAAAGAAAGCAAATATCGATATCAAAGTAGCAGACGTGGTGTCAATAGACATGAAAATTCCAAAAGAGTGAAATAATGTAATTAGGGCAGAACCAATAAGACCACCTATAACTAATGTTGGACCAAGTAGACCAGTACTATTCCGTGACGCATTAGAAACTGATGTGGCAAATATTTTCATTACAATCACTGGAAACATAATCCATAGTGGAAAAATTTGATGGTTGCCTACCGTTGCTAGTTGTAACCATCCATAACCCGTTCCTAATATTTCTGGAAAGCCAATTGCGAATATCCCAATAATTATTCCACCGAGCACGGGTTTGAAGTAAAGTGGAATTTTCATTTTTTCAAAATGTATTTGAAAAATCTTAACCGTCCTTACATATGCTATTCCTATTAATCCTATAATTGCCGCAATTATGCCATATGCCGCTAAAGACTGAAGACTAGTTTTAGTAATAAACTCCTGTGGGACATATAAAAAAGATGGCCAATCTAGAATAATTCCTGAAATAATATAGCTTGTTATTGATGCTAAAAGCGCTGGATATACTGATTTAATAATGAAATCCCTACGGTATAGTAATTCTAAACTAAAAATTGCTCCTCCAAAGGGTAACCTTAAGATCCCTCCTATAGTTGAACCCATTCCCGCAGCAATTGCAATACGAATTTCCTCCTGATCAAGTTTGAAAATTCTACCCATTATTGATCCAAATGTGGATCCTGTATGTGCCAGAGAATCCTCAACTCCACCACTCATTCCACTTCCTACAGCTAGAGTACTGAAAAAAGATCTTAATGATGAAATTTTTAGACTAAATTCGGATTTCTTATTATGAAATTGATCACTAATCTCATCTATCCCATTCTTACCCATGTTCGCCGATAATTTTGTCGAAATTATTCCTACCACCAAGCCTACGAGTCCTAAAATAACTGGAATAAGCCATGGCTTCAAGACATACAATGAATAGTCGGAGGACAAATTTGCGACGTCTTCTGGATAAGGTTGAATATACCTTACTAGATCACTTAGAAAAAATGATGAAAAAATCCTAATTGATTCATAAGCAGTAATTACTAATAATCCCGAAATGACTCCTATGATTATGCCAATGACGGTCCATTTTTTCAGGTACACAAGATCGAGGGTTGTCCAGTCAAATCTCCTCACAAATCTTTCTGTATGTCTTGATAAATTCAATTTGATTTATAGACATTGTGAGGACATTTTAGGCTGATATTTATTGAGCTCAGTTAATGTTTACAACTTTTGTTAAAATTATTATCCTCAAGTATCTCGAACATATTTTTATCTAGATTATCATTGCTATTTTGGACTTACAATACTCTCATATTTTTAATACTAATTTAAATTACTCAAAGAAATATTCAATTAACAATGAATATCTTTCTAATAGTAATCACCATATTTTGTGTGCTCCTTTTGCTATTTATCGCATATGCATTTATCAACAATAGTGAACTCAAATTGGTTAATGAAGCACCTACTTCTGGCACTAGTTCAGAAATTGATACATCAACTGACAATGAAACGGCAAATGAAACTGAGACCCAATAATTTCCTTAATTCACAAAATAATTTTGGTTCATTTTACAAATAGAGTACCATTTTGAATACCAAATGGTATTACATTTAACTTACTTTCAGATCGAACAATGCTTGTTCTGTTTTTATAGGAATAAAATTAATTCCCATGACACTTATTTGTACTGAATACTGACCTCCTTCCTCGAATTTATAGGGAATTTTGACGATTCCTTCAGCAGTGTGAAGCAATGGCTGTCCGGTTTTAGAAGACGCTCTGAAAACTTCGTTGTTCATTTTGGTTATTGCAAAATCATAGTCTACATGGACTTGCACTGTTTGTGTAGATGGTTGTAAAAAGGTAATCATAAATTGCGTATCCACGTTCTTTGTTACTGGAAAAGCCTGGATTTGTAAATCAATATCGACGCTTGTTCCGTTTGTAGCTGCTTTAGTATCAGAAGTAGTAATTTGCACCGATTTTGGAATTTGTGTACTATTTGCTGCCGTGGCATTAGTACTATTTGCTGCCGTGGCATTAGTACTATTTGCTGCCGTGGCATTAGTACTATTTGCTGCCGTGGCATTAGTACTATTTAACGTATCTGAGGTTTGTAAAAAACCAAAGCCTGATTCTTTAAACATTGGTACGCTAACAAGTATTGCAAAGGAGAAACAGATTAGAAAATACATCAAGCCAATTTTTTTACTCATTATTTAAGATAAAGATAATTATTTAATAAATCTTACAATATCCGATCCTGTAAAAATTTTACTTTTATATTATAATAATTCTGAAAAAACTCGTAGCAGCCCAAATCAATTTTGGTTATTGAGGCATAAGTCCAGCCATATGTTCCTATTTTCATGTTGGGGTAGTAGTAAGTAGGATATGATGGAACGGTAGAAGTGATCTGAATCTGGATTTCA
>Ga0209879_1000020_pt1 | contig 17542 bp, 13 predicted proteins | sample GWRWN3_20_30_FD_187240 | JGI IMG/M metagenome (GOLD analysis project Ga0209879, IMG submission 187240) | Riverbed sediment microbial communities from areas with no vegetation in Columbia River, Washington, USA - GW-RW N3_20_30 (SPAdes)... | ecosystem: Environmental > Aquatic > Freshwater > River...
ACTTATACAGAATTGGGAATTTAAGTAACACCCCGTTCAGTATGGGTTGTGGGACTTTTAGCGCAATTCTTGCCTTAAGCAACCTGTCAAGATAATTATTGACATGTACTTTATAAACACATTTACACAAAATCATTATTTCGAAGCTCATCTTGGAGTAACAAAAGTGGTCGAGTATGTACCTATGATCCTCTAACCTGAATCTGAATATTATTATTGATGGAATGCAAATAGTTTACTCGCGAGGACATTTAAATTAAATTTTGGCCAGGTCATTGCCAATTTGAACTGCAATACAGTCGAATCATTACCTGAAGTAGATTTTCCCTTCGCTACAAAAATATACGATATCTCAAAAGTTTCCGATGTCAAGTGACCTATGATCTGAGTAAGCTTTCATATTCGTCATATAATTTCCTCTCCATAATACTCCAGTTGTATTTTTGCAAGAATGCTTTACGACCATTATCGCCTAATCTTTTGCACAGCTCCGGATCATCTCTTAATCTCGTTATAGCTGATCTAATTTGGTCTATATTGCCATATTCAACTATTATGCCAAACCCAAATTCTTTGACAAGTTCAGGAGACAGATTTGTAATAATTGGAATTCCACCCATCATAGCTTCATAAGTTTTATTATGCATTGTAATTTCATGCGAGGGATTTTCTTTAGTATAAATAGCTATTATGGCGTCAGTATTAATTATTGCATTGTGATAGTCATCGAGAATTCTAAGAAATCCTTTATATTCTATATTGGGTAGTGTGTTAACCTCATCGAATAATTTTTTGTCTATTATAGGACCGTACAGGTATAATTTTACATTATTAAGGTTTGTTAATGCAGTAACGATTTGTTCTAAGCCTCTCCCTTTCCTAATACCACCGCCGTAACCCAGCACAAAGATTCCTTCTTGTCTTGTATCTCTTTTATTGAAATAATCTTCTGGACAGTTAAGGATTACCGAAGTTTTATTAGGTTTGTTACTAAATGACTTCAGTACGTTTTCTGATAGTGTCATCAAAATATCTGATCTTTTGCTAAACGCTTCTTCGAACGAATTAACCATCGAATATAATTTATGAGATTTTTTGGGAATGAAAGTCATTCCTAATCTGTCCACAATATCGAAGATCAATTTTTTTCGAAAGAGCTTTTTATAGATATAACACGGTAAGACAGTGTCTAAATCAAAAGCATGAACAATTTTAGGCCTATAGATAACTAGGTTGACAAAGACCCAAGACCAAAATAAAGGTAGATATATTATCATAGGAATATAGTAGCGTAGCAAGTGCCTTCCGTAAGGCCCTTTTAAATTGAGAATTATTAAGCGTAAGCGTAAACGAGTATTGAATGCCTTTTGTATCATTTCTTGTTTAACATCATTGGGTATGCCTTCTCTGTTCCAGAAAAGAAATATAGAAGAATATTGTTTACTTAAGGATCTTACTATTCTAGCAACTCTCGCATCGTACATCGCTGATCTTACGAATACTACATCTACCATTGTTGAAAGTGTACCTAAACATATACTTGCTGAAATACATTTAATTACTTTTCAACCCAACTAATCATTGAAAGAGGCTGTATTGAAACTCTTCAAAACTATATTCGCAATAAAGTTTGTTAAATAAATTCACTAGATCTCATTTTTTCTGCATCAGCGTTACCTTATCTGAATTACTATTCTGTAATAGTATGGGTCTCAAAGTCACAAAAGCCTAATGGGCTTCTTATCTTAGATTAAGCTAGTAGCAAATATCCCTTTGTCAAGCTCGGTCGGAAGTTTGTCCATGATTTCCATACAAAAGGAGTAAAACCAAAGGACCCAAGTAATATAAAATATAAAACAGTTATCATACGAACATAATCTTACTCTGGTTTATGAGAAAGGTTTGGAATCACTTTAATCTAGTTGCATATAGCCATCCTATATACATTGTATTAAGCTGACTCATATTCCAGTCCAATACTAACCTCGTCATTCTATTTTTATTCATAGGAATAAAATATGAAGGTTTGGTACATGTCACCTCAAAACCACATTCTTCCAGTTTGGTTTTTAGATTTTGGTACCCAAAGTGGTATTCTATCTGAATATGTGAGAACTTACTTAGATCATCGATAGATGCGTTCAAAATAAGATCATATTCACATCCTTCACAATCTACTTTTAGTATTTTAGGATACGAGCAATATTTCTTTATCAGGGTTTTCAGCGTCAAGAATTGTAGTTCATTTTCAGACACAAACTTGTCCTTCGAACCACATGCAGCCAAAATTAATTTTATAGTATCTGAATATCCGTTTATGGCTAAGTTCTTAACGGCGTAATCATAACTGATTCTATCAGGTTCCACGGCTATCACATATTTTGCACCTCTATTTGCAAAATATATTGATGAATCTCCGATGTTCGCTCCTATATCAATAACTTCTTTTTCCCTTACCGGAAGGAAAGAGTATTCATTCTTTTTAAAAATGCTTACAACATCTCCATTAGTTTTCCCGCCATGAAATCTTAACCCATTAAAATAAACTAAATTATGATCTGCATCGATGTCTATTTCCATCAAATTATTATATACTTCTTGATAGTCATTAAGTATAATATTATCACCACTAGGGTAAATTGCCTTAACAGGATAATCGTTTCTCAAGACATGAATTATTACTGATACAAAATTCTTGTATCTTTTTCTATATAGTTTAGTAAAATCAATATAACTTTTTAAGAAGTTAGCGTATGAAAAAATTCTGTCATTGAATGAAAAATTCGTTTCAAGATGAGTCATAGTCTTAATAATATCTAAATTTTATATATGTATTAGTCTGATGACTGATGTGCCATTTATCCATTGAAAGATAAATGTGGGTTACTTCAATCAGACGACATAGATTGTTAGCCATTATTGTAAAGTATTTTTGAATGGCACACTGTTTTGTTCGTACGTAATGTGATTTTCCTAATGTTAAAAGAAGCTATAATTTACACAACTGACTTAGGCGCACCTTAATCCTTAAATGAGAACGTTGAAAATACGGCTCAGAATTCCGGGCATTATGCTGACCCTTTAATAAGGCAATCACTATTAAATTTGAACTATATGTGTACTAGCATCACCAATAGTAGGTAACCTAAAACAGCAGAATAGTATAAATTTTTTTTGGTTAATGCGTCATAATAGGTTCTTATTTAATATTATCATATTCTAAATTGTTATTACACTTTTATGAATCAAAGGTTTACAAACCCTGAATTATTCGTATTAATATTTTATCCTATCTTTAAGTAGGGCTACTAAGGTATATACAATAGCCGCAGTGGCCAACAAAACCACTCCTACTACGGCTATCCCTACAGATATCAATATCATATTGGTAGAAACGTATCCTGTTGTAGAGAACAGATGCAATACGTTCTTCAGGAAAAATGCCGCCACACCTAATAGCACAATACCAGGTAGCCCATAAAATGCTAAAGGATGACGCAAGGAGATAAACTGTAAAACAGAATATAATACTCCTACTCCATGTGATATAGGATTATGGGTTGAAGTATCTTTTACATCATAGTTAATTGTTATTGGTACTTCCGTAGTCAGTAATTTTTTTTCCTTTGCCCTTAGCAATATCTCTATAGAAACAGCCATACCGTCTTCAAAGAGATTTATTTTTGATAATGCATTTTTGTTATATGCCCTAAATCCGCTTTGAGAATCAGTAATTCCACTATAAGAAGCAGCCTGAGTGAGCTTTGTTATAGTTTTTATACCAAAACTCCTGTATCTAGGTACCTTTTCTTTATCGTTACTATCGAGAAATCTAGAGCCAATGACCATATCAAATCTTTGTTTCAATAACGGTTCTATCAGCTGTGGTATCTGGTCGGGGTTATGCTGACCGTCAGAATCAAGTGTAACCATGATGTCAGCATTTTGTTCTTTTGCCGCTTGGAATAACGATCTTATTGCGACACCATATCCTTTATTTTCAGGATTTCTAATTACAGTAGCTCCGGCAGAATTTGCAACTTCATAGGTATCATCAGTTGAACCATCGTCATATACAATAACTGTATCCGCATATTTTTTTGACTTCATAATAACTTCCGCTATAGTTTTAGCTTCGTTAAAAGCCGGAATACATACCAAAATTCTAACATCGCCTTTTGAACTCACGATGAACTTACGTATTTTACTCTATATATGATCTATAAATAGATTATAAGGCATCGACATGTAGGTCAATTCCCTGATACCGACTATTCTATACTCTTGAGATTAGAGAATCATAATAAACAAATTCAATCCAATTTCTAACATTGGTGGTAGGATTGAGGAATTTTCAACAATATCGCATCCATCGCGGTCAGATCTATTATGGCCTATTTTACAAAGTCCAGATTTTCATTCAATTGATTCAGATTTTGAAGGTCAATACAATTGACCTGTATACTAGAGGAGATGCTCAAACCCATTAACATCATAGGTTTGAATATCGAATTGTATTGACTTAATCCACTATTGCAAATGAGTAATATTTGCACTGGTTAACAAAAAGAACCTAAACAAAGTAATCCATCCATGCTAATTTATCAGAATATCTAATTCTCCAGAGTGCCAATGCCTGCATCGAAAACATAGTGCACCAGCTGCATGCCGAGTCCAAACCAAGATGGTATCTCATTCCTCCTAGGTCTTCACCAACAGGAATATAAAAATCTAAGAGTCGTGAGTGCAACCTATCAATAATGTTATCTAATTTAGAATTATTGAGAGATTTCCGTAATTGGGAACGACAAAGGATCAATAGGCGTAACAATTGAGCACTGCAATCAGATTGTTCAACAGAATCTTTTCTTGTGTTACCTGCTAACCCACCTGAACCATTGGCATCTAACATTTCCATTGCCCATCTGATTCCGGTTAATCCTGCGTTATAATGATTGTTATTGGATTGCATTAGGCCAGAGTAGACGAGACCTTCACAAGAGTAAAGATGAGGATGAAGATATGTTATGTTTGAATCTGGGTTGGTTATAAACTGGCCATTTGATTTTTGAAGTGTTATCGCGTAATCACAAATTGAATCTGAAACTTGTGCATAGAATTTATTATTAGTCAGCCGTGATAGTTCCAACAAACCCATGGACAACTTGCAATGATAGGCACCTGAGATAGTTGACCATTTACGAACGTCGCCATTATTTCTCTTGTTATTATTGATTACTGGTTTGTATGAATCATTCACACGAGCAATTAACTTTGATCCGTCAAAAAATCGTTTTATTATAGTTTTTGTCATATGTTCAGCAAGGAATAATAAAATTGAATCCTTGGTTACCTTGTACAGGTTCAGTAAGCCAATCATTATCATCCCGTTATCAAAAGCATAGAACAGGTTGGAGAGATCATCAGAGCCATCCAATATGTACGTTCTTGCAACCAAGAGATACGAACGCATGTTTTTTATTATCCAGTCAGCCGATTCTTTAGCAGCCTGTAAAGCAGAAATGTTGCCTAATTGTGAGTAGATCCAACAGAAAGTAGTTGTCGCATAACCTGTAATTTCGCTGTATATGAATGGAAACGATACAGGATCCAGATTTTTCCAACCGTAAAGAGCGCCTTTGTTTTGTCCACTTTTTATTCTGATGTCAGAAGATAGTAACCACGCTATGTTGTTACCGAAAACTTTATTAGATTCTCGATAAAATCGATTCATTCTATTCCATCTCTATGTAAAATGACAAAAGAGAGGAGAGTAACACGTGCAATCGAGTTCAGTGTGGAGAGTCAACTAAGCTATTCCTAATATAAAAGTAGAATTAGTATATAAAGGCAATTAAATCAGAACTTTAAATTTTGATAAGACTAGGATTTATCATCACGCTTATCACAATCTGAATTTTGATCTTTATTTTGCTAACGATAGGTAAATTTGTTCATCTCAACGAGGGAGTCCCAATTTTCAACTCGTGTATTAGTGATGAGGAACGAATGGTCATAGATTCTGATGGAGAGACGTGTATCAACGCATCTATTGGTTAGAACAACGCAACTGTAAAAGACCTTAACTTGAAAGTTGACTTCGCTTCTAATGGAGAAATCAAATTTCCAACCAGCATGGCCTTTCTAGGTCCAAATGATATCTTAGTAAGGGCAAGAAGTATGTGGAGAATGTGGTGGAATAAGTAAATAACATGAACCTAGTATTTTTCTGCAAAGAGAAATCCTGATTGTAATTTTAATGAATTCCATGTATGAATATGTGGTCTGGTAACAGAAACTTTGAAACCACTTTTTTCTATTTTTTCTTTCAAGTTTCTGTACCCAAAATGATACTCCATCATTATATGACTAAATTTCTGTATTGTACGATCATCTGTGGAAAGAATGGTTTCATATTCGCAGCCATCACAATCCATCTTTAAAATAATAGAATTGTCTAAAACTAAGCTATAATTGTTTAAAATCTGATCGATAGTCTGCAATGGCACCTTCACTCCATATTTAAGATCCTTCTGAGCAATTCCTATACCAGCTTCATACGAAGGAGCCACAGTTATTTCGCCATTAAAGGCACCACATCCGGCCAACAGGATTGTAATCTTGTCTGAAAGGTTGTTGGATTCAACATTCTTTATCGCTAATTCGTAGTTTTTCGGCATTGGTTCAAGACCAATTACCTTATCCGCTCCACGCAATGCGAAGTAAATACAGGAATCTGCAATGTTTGCACCGATATCTATTACAGTTTTCTGATTTACCGGAATCTGGTCATATACATTTTCTACATATATGCTCCATATATCCCCTTTTGTTATACCTCCATGTAATACCACTTTTTTTGTACTATCCACGTACGAGCCTCCCAGAGTCACTATGTCGTTACTGAGGTCATACTCAAATCCATCCGTAACACCACCATACAAACGTGCTTCCAATTCATTACGCATTAATAAAATGTACCCTTCTCTCAGTTTTGCTTCAATAGGATATTTTTTTCTTAATATATTCATCGTCACACTAATGTAGTTTCGATATATTCTACGATATCTAAGGAATGATCTTATTTTTGAAAATTTGTTTAAGCGTTTTAAATAGGACAGATAATTTAAGACTATGTCACTAAATGATATATTTCTCATAGAATAATACATCGGATTCATGCGTTGGTTATCATGAATTAAACGGTATATATATTCAATACAAAACTATTTTGAACAGTATTAAAAAATTATAAAATATTTAAATAACTACGGAAAATAAGAACATATTTAAAAAATCAATCACCGGCATTCTCTCATTTGTTCTTTATCAAGTGAGATGTACCGTAAAATACACAACCCGTCATTAATTACTATATTCTTTACTCAGTTTCATAACCGTTCAACCTTAGCCTCAGGGCATCTAACAAATCATCATAACTTGTTTGTTGTTTATCTAATGTTACTGGTTAGCGTTACTCTACCATGTGGTGAAAGTTATTCTTATCATCGTCTTTCTGCAATTATATATCCTTCTACGAATTTAGTGTTTCCTTGGAGTTCATCTGGAGAATACCAATAAATATGAGGTCTCGTTATTGAGACTTTAAAACCATTTTTTTCCAACTTTTCTTTTAGGTTTTTGTATCCAAAATGATATTCAATCATTATATGGCTGAATCGTTGTAATGTGTTTTCATTTGCAGAAATAATTGTTTCATATTCACACCCTTCACAATCCATCTTCAATATAATTGAGTTATCAGAATGGCTGATTCCTTTTAGAATATCCTCCAAAGTCATTAAAGGTACTTTGATTCCTATTTTGAATTCTTTCAGTATAGTACTATTTCCACTTATGAAATCAGGATCTATGGTTATTTCGTTTCGGTTACCAGAGCAACCAGCTAAAAGCAAAGTTACATGGTCTGAAAAATTATTTAACTTAATGTTCTTTTCCGCTAGTTCATAATTCTTAGGAAAAGGTTCAAGACTAATTACTTTAGTCGCTCCGTTTATGGCAAAATAGATAGCCGAGTCTCCAATATTGGCACCTATGTCAATAACATTCTTGTTTTTTACAGGAAGATGTTGATATATATTATCCACAAAAATACCCTTTATATCACCATTGCTCGTTCCTCCGTATATTGTGAGGTTTATCTTTTTTCGATCAGAATTAAGCGCGGATAAAGTTACAATATCGTTTGTAATGTCACATTCATATCCTTTATGTCTTCCATCATACATTTGAGCCTCCAGAGAGTTACGCAAAACAACGGGGTCACCGTTTCTCATAATAGCTTCAATCGGATACCTTTTCCAAGATACGCTCTTGTAAACAGTAAAGTAGTTGCGATATAATCTTCGATAAACTAGAAAAGTCGGGATTTTTTTAAAAATATTTAAGCGTAGTTTAAAATATGAAAAATAGTTTAAAATCAAATCGGTGAATGATATATTTCTTTTTTGAAAATCCATAAACATTACAATCATACATAGCCTCACTTAACTCATTTAAGGGATTCTAATTTAACCCTTTAAATGTGAAAAAATAGTTGTGTATCCTAAGAGTATTTTTTTTCTAGAATTTCAGCAATTTTAACTGCTGCATCTCCAGATCCATAGGGAGACATAACAGATGTCATGCCTTTGGAACTATTCATTTCAAGTATTTTTATCTGTTCTAGGATGGTCTTGTGTTCTATTTTGCATAGCACGGAATGACCTGATTCAACTGATTCGGGTCTCTCGGTGCAGTCACGCAAAACAAGCGACCGTTTATTTATCTGAGGAGAAGTTATTTCTTCTTGAACACCGCCTGAATCTGAAATCACGAATTTGCATTTCCTAAGTAATCTTAGAAAATCCGAATAACCAACTGGTTCGATTATTTTGATACCTTTACCAATATGATTACTCAATCCGTACTCTTGAATTCTTTTCAGAGTATGTGGATGCATAGGAAAGATATACCTTAGATTAGAGTCAGAAAGGGCCATTATCACTTGCCTTAAGATGTTGATATCGTCCACGTTTTCTGATCTATGCATGGTAACAAGAATAAATTCATGATCTCCATCAAGGTGATCAATTCCCAATGATTCAAGTGTTACGTTAGTATTAGTATTTTTGTTACTATAAGTGCCTTCTTTAGCTAAACAAAGATTGATAGCGTCAATTACAGTATTTCCCACCGTATGAATGTCACCGTGGACATGCTCTTTTTGAAGATTCTTAGTTGAATCATCAGTTGGAGAAAAAAGGATGTCTGAAATGTGGTCTACAATTTTCCTGTTATGTTCCTCGACTGTTTTCCAATCATTACTCCTCAACCCAGATTCAATGTGTGCTATTGGAATATTTGATTTCAATGCAGCCAAGGCGCCAGCTAGAACGCTATTTGTATCACCTTCTACCAGGACTAATGAAGGGTGGATTTCATTAATTACAAAGCCTATCCTCTCCATGAAATTAGCAACCTGGTTTACGGGATTGGATATATCAGCTGATATACAAATATCTGGCTTACGAATTTCAAATTCTTCTATGAACTTTAGGAACAGATTGTAGTCGTAATGTTGTCCCGTGTGGATATACTTATAATCAATAGCTCTTGAATCAAATAGTTTCATTATTGGATACATCTTTATTATTTCAGGTCTGGTCCCTGTGATTATAGCAATTGTCATTATTCCGCAGATTCTGAGTTTATTATAACCCTACATAAACCTTTGATCGCAAAATGACGTATTCGACTAGATAGAAAAAATAATTCATAAAAGAATTGACAAGAATAGTATCAATGACCAGTTTCTAGTTTCTATCTATATACTTAACATTTGAAAGATATATTTTTAATTTATTTTATCGTAAATGATATCTGAGGAAGCCTTCAAAACATCCTTCATCAAGACGTATTGTAACTCAGAATATCCGTGCCTCTCTGACAAAAGAAGAATTAAATTCTGTACAAAGAATATTGATTCAAACAATTGAGTAACAATATCTAGGTTATAAAGTTCAATATGAGTAACATGAAGTCCTAGGCTTTTAAGCGTTTGACTTATCTGTCCTTCATTTTGACCCAAGATCCATAGATGATGAGATTTTTTGAGCCCAAATATCGGCGAGTGACAAAATTCTTCCAATTTGTGTGCAACAGCAGCACTTCCAAAAAATTCTGCCATTTGCAAAGTTGCGTACAGTGCAATGGCGTAAAGTATATTGTTACCAAGCACATGTATTGTTTCATCTTTGGGCAATATTACGGATTCCAATAATTTCAGAGATTGCTTTACACCTTTCTTGTGCCAGATATCAAATTTCTGTGGTACTTTAATTCCTGCTATTTGTAAACAAGTTACTACATTAGAGACAAAAGTGCCAAAGCCCGCAGTTGGTGTGTTTGTTCTTGTTATTTTAAGTGGAACTATTTCATTACAGATTTCAGCAAGTTTACTATTTTTATTTAATGTAACTGCAATTGTTTTGACTCCAGCCTGGTTGGCACGGCGAGCCACGTCTATATTGGCCTTTGTTTTACCGGTGACCGAAATAAAGCAGTATGTCTTGTCATCTATGAATCTTGAATTTAATAGATCTGAAGGACTGTAGCACTTACATTTATGGTTAGTGAGGTATTCTGCAATAAGACCAGCAACATAGGAATCTCCTGATCCTACATAAATGCAATCGTCAAAAATTTTCTTGTTATGGATGTTGTTCAACTCTTTGATTTGCGAATTAAAATCCAATTTTAAAGAGTCAATAGAATTCATAGCTTGAAAATCTTAACATGCTTAGGATAAAAGTCTAATTATTAGTGTGCTACTAAGACGGTAATTATGTTGAAATGAAATTGGTTATCGCATAGCTAGGTGGTATTTGCACCAGGACCTGTCAATAGAATAGGTTCCACTCCTCAAGGAGCAGTTGTGCCTACATGTTAGACATTCCTTCGATAGACCTTACTTTAACTTACGGCTCTGGCATCTCGTCTAATTTTAGGAGTTTACTTTAAGAGTGGCAACAGAGCACAATCCATTTACCTATACTATGATGACTTTGGATTGCCGGAAAATAGCCGAGTGAAAGCAAAAGATTATTCTAGCGTCCATGGCTATCCTTCTCATGCAGATACACCAAAGCCAGCAATTATGGAGTTTCAATTTCCAAGAACTGTCAGGAGAACAAACTGGCAATTTACGACTATGGTATCAGATAATCCTATTTACTTAACATCTAGTAGAAATACAATTACAATACCAAATACAACTACTGGTAAATTATATTTTGTATACATTTTTAGTTATCCATTTGGCTGAGTGGCTTTGGTCTAGATCAATGAATTTCAGAGTAAGCTCAATCTACTAATTCTTCTAAATTAAAGGCTTTAATACACTTACCATTTTATTAGTTTATAAGGAGAAAGGCACAGATGTCGAGTTCTCGTACCATTTTCTATATGGAAAAACTTAAAAGCGCTTCTAGATAAATGTCTAATTACATTCTTATGTTAAATCCTCAAAGTAGAACCTTAACAGGTGATGATAAAATTGAAGGATCTAATTTAATTTCCGTCGTTTTATTGACTCAAAATGCTCTAACACCAACATATCAACCTCCTCACCAAGTAATGTCCTCAGTACCAAAGGAGATCTCTAGAGAAATAATTGTAGTACACTATAATTTTCCAAATGGTACTAGTTCCATGGATAAAGCGTCAGAATCAACTAATGATCAAGAACAAAATAATAATGAAAGCGTGCTGCATGTCAGGGTCGAGGGTGAGTTTGCCTCGGCGGTCATGAGGGGCATAGAACTATCCATCGGAAAATTTATCTTGGTTATGGATGCAGACCATCCATATTCTGAGGAGATTGTACCTGAGCTTATTAAAGAATTAATAGCAAATCCCAATTTTATAATTATTGCTTCAAGGTTTGTTGAAGGGGCAGGTGTACAAAGGATGCCTTTTGTACATAGCTTATTGCGCAAGGCGGCTAGACTTATAGCCAAGTATGGATTAAAGGTTAAAAACGTTGAAGATCCGATGTCAAGTTGCTTTGCATTTTCGCGTCACGTTGTCAAAGACATTAGGTTTGAAGGGAAAGGAAAGGAAGCGCTCCTCGAGATTCTTGTGAAGGTCAATAATAAAAAAAATAGCAGTGTCCCAGTAAAGGAGATTCCAATTAAACAGCAAAGCACACCAGTTACAAAGAAAATAAATTTTAATCGAATATTGAACTACTCAAAAGCAGTATGGCACCTTTACCGATATGGTAGAAAGTCAAAGGAACCGCAAAATGATAGCGACATCGTAGAGCAAAAAAGACACAAATCCGTACTATTCTTATCAAAGGCTGGTAGGTTCTTCACAGTAGGGGCCAGTGGTTTCATTATTAACTATGTAGTTTCAATTCTTCTTGCAAATGTAGTATCAAACGTTTGGTACTTGCAGGCAACATTGGTTGGTATAATAGTTTCAATAACTACAAACTTCCTATTGAATAAGGTGTGGACATTTGAGGATAGAGATTTTTCCATTAGACATTTTTTTAGACAGTACGTGTCTTTTTTGGCCTTATGCTCATTAGGTGCAGTCATTCAGTTATCATTAGTATTTGTCTTTGTTGAGTATTCTCATATTCAGTATGGAATATCTCTAGTAATGGCTGTTTGTGTTGCTTCACTTGGTAACTTTTTGCTCAACAAGAAAATAACTTTTGGAGAAAAGATTTGGGAATGAATTTGCATTATTTTTGTGATTTAGAGTCTAATTTTTTGTATGAGTTTAGGATATCTCAGGTCTTTATAATTGGATTTAACTAGCAATATTTTGGAAATAGGAAACCTATAATCGTTATCGTTCAAATCATTATATTCTCTGAGGATACGTTCTAGATCGTTACCAAGAAAGGAGCTCAGCAGGTTTGAATAATTATAAAAGTCCTCATTTTTAACGACGTCTCCTACCGCAGTTACAGTCCCATTGCTCATTCCATGAAGAGGTTTCAGGGTATTATTTTATAAATACATAGTCCCAGGTCTGACCTTATCAAAACTAATAGCTATCTTGCTATCTCGTTTTTTTCTGGAGAATTGTTGAATTTTTTTGCGTATTCTTTCATAATCTTTTTTTTTGAGTGGTTCAAAACTAAATAAGGTTGGATGAAGCTTTTTATTTTGGTAAAAATCTTTATCGTTTCTCTTAAGGCGTCTACATATATTAACAAAAATTTTCTTCTGTTCCTTGTTCAGAAACGCAACTAGAGAAATTTTTTCAATTTTTGCCTGCTGCTCATTCCTTGTATTTGAAGCAAGTATCCTGTCAAAAACTAAATCGTATTTACAAGTTTTAAAGCCCTTTTCATATTTCCAGTTTGTTTCTTTGTATTTTAACAATCCTAAGTTAATATTATCATTGAAGATAAAATAAATTTCGGCATAACAAATGTGATTTAACAACGGGATTAAGATATCGATGATATTGTAGCGTTTTTAAATTCTAATTCCACAAAATCTTTGAGGCGCTATTACACTGTAATTGGTTTGTCTTATTTATATAAGATTTGAACTTAAGTACCTCAGAGATAGTGAAAATTAATTGGAGAGTCTCCTATCTGCAGATAGTAATAGCAAGAAGCACCTAAATATTGTGCTGTTATTAACTTCCGCTTATTTTGTCATCCAAATTCTCGCTGGTATCCAAATCGGAAGTCTTGCCCTGCTTTCAGATGCCGGACATATGCTTATAGATATTGGTGCAATTGTTATGGCACTTTTAGCAATATCGTTTAGCCAGAAACCTCCAACTCCTCAAAGAACGTACGGATTTTATCGAACAGAGATACTAGCCTCTCTTCTAAATTGTTTGTTACTCATACTAATATCATTATATATCTTATATGAGGCCTCAAACAGAATTCTTCACCCCATAGAAATAAACGGCATTCCAGTTATATTGGTAGCTTCAATAGGCCTCATAATTAATATAGTGCAGATTAAATTGCTTCATCCGCATACAAAACATATATCAGCAAATGAGGGTTACCATGATAATAAACAAGACATTACTCCAGAGATGAACATAAACATTCGCAGCGTTTATCTAGAAATATTCGCGGATATGCTTGCGTCTATAGGTGTTATATTGGCTGGACTTATAATAATCTACACCAAGTTCTATCTGGCAGACACGTTGATCAGTATTGGGATTGCAGCGTTTATCATTCCAAGAACATGGTCACTTCTAAAGCAGACAATTCACATACTAATTGAAGGGACTCCGTCACACTTAAATCACGAAGAAATAAAAAATTCTCTTCTAAATGTGAGAGGTGTTACAGGCGTATTTGATTTACACATCTGGACAATAACATCAGGTATTCATGCACTATCTGCTCATGTAGTAATCATGGATAGAAATAGATCTCAGCAGATTTTACAAGAAATAAACTCTATGCTCGAAAAAAAATTTAACATTACACATGCAACAGTACAGATAGAATCTTATCATGAGTCAAATAGGATCTAGATCGTCACTAATACTGATTGTTTGAATATTGGATAAACTACTTTAGTTTGCATCAAATAGTTATAGCGTCATGTCTTAGTTTATGACAAATTTTCTGTATTATCAAAATACTTCTAACTTACAATTAAGCATAAAAGGGTCACTATTACTGCACTTTCGATATTGCACTACAGGTGGGTAATGGTTTGCGAACTATAATTGCACATTAATCCTTCTTTAGTTCGTCTGAAGCATCAGACACATCATCTTTAGCCTTTTCAGCCCCATGCTCTACATCCTTTCCAGCCTTTTCAGCTCCATGCTCTACATCCTTTCCAGCCTTTTCAGCTCCATGCTCTACAGCCTTTCCAGCCTTTTCAGCTCCATGCTCTACAGCCTTTCCAGCCTTTTCAGCTCCATGCTCTACAGCCTTTCCAGCCTTTTCAGCGTCTTCCTTACCTCCTGAAATAGCCCTCTTCAGTTTATCAAAAAATCCCATGTACCTCATTGTCTTTGTGAATATTTAAAGATTGAACCAATTATCTTTCTTTTTATACGCCATTAATGAAGAAAATCTAAATGTTCTGTAACTCCCATGAGCTCTTGCAATGTTGCATAATGTTTTTTAGGGAACGCTATAATCGATTAGATCTTTGTACTGGTCGGTTCTTCTTTATTAAACTACGTCTTTTAATTTGACTTTTGCATTACCAGCTTTTACTTTTGATACAACCCTTGATTTGGATACAGCTATAGCACAGAAAAAGCTGTAACCAACTTTAAAGGAAAAAATCCCGTTTCCATAGTAAGGGTACTCATTTTACCAATTACAATTAATCAACCGGCGAGTTATTTGTGGCACGGAACAGGAGATATCATTATTCATGCTATGTCTGGATAGACTTGAATATGAAAAAGCGATAAACTCGAGGTGCCCAACTAAATCATATCACACAATGGATATAAACTGAGTGCATTATGCAAGTTATGGCGCTAAGAAAGATAATACTTATTAATTCAACTTTTATATAGATTTTTCTTTTTCTTTTGCGTATACAACTAAAACTCTAACTAACTTTGGAAACAAATTACAGATAAAGTAATAAATGGGCAACCAGCAGGTTATACGAAAAATTCTATGTGGCACGATTCCATTTACCGGCTAAAATCGCTTTGTGTAGTATTCACTTTCACTCTTGTATCAATTTTTTTCATTTTGAATTTTCAGCCCTCATACTCTCAAAACCCTGAAGTAAGTTTTCTCGATGTAAATACTACTAGCTCGGTTTCAAAATTTAGTGTTGCAGCTTGGTTCAAGACGTCAATTGATTACAAATCAGACGCCTTTATTGTGAATAAAGCCGGAGCTGGGGATAATTTGAATTATGGAATTTGGATGACCAATAGTGAAAAAGTAAGCGGTGGGTTTGAAACTTCAGGCGGGAAACCAGTCTATGCAACTTCACCACTTTCATACAGTGATGGAAAGTGGCATTATGCAGTCATAACCTTTGACGGTTCAGTTGTCAGTCTTTATGTAGATGGAGTCCAAGTGGCTACAAGAGAGACTTCGGGGTCTCCTGACAGGGGTGGCGACCAACCTGTAAGAGTAGGCGCTGACTCCCAATCACTCGGAGATTACTTTGACGGAAATGTAGATGAGGTAAGAGTTTGGAGAGTTGCACTCACGCCTGATCAAGTTAATGACGCCTATCATGGTTCTTTTGATACAAAATATCAGGAATTGTATCTTGACTTTTCAAAGCCTATTAATTTGGTTAATGTAACCTCCCAGATTGTTAATCAAACTGCTCTAAACGGTACTGCTCTAAACGGTACTGCTCTAAACGGTACTGCTCTAAACGGTACTGCTCTAAACGGTACTGCTCTAAACGGTACTGCTCTAAACATATCTACCTTTAATGGAACTGCTCTAAACGGTACTGCTCTAAACGGAACTGCTCTTAACGAAACTGACTTTGATAAAAACGTAGTTTATGGCGTAAATGATACCTCTACTAACGAAACCTCAGTTGAAGGCGTCAATGATACCTCTATTAATGCAAGCGATATCTTCAGTAAACTTAATACAAAGAATGATACAGGTATTGCTAACGAAACTAATGATATCATTTCACCTATGCAAGCACCTCAAAACATTAATGATACTGGTATAATCAATGAAACTCTAGGAAATCAATCATCTGAATCTCTATCTCCAGAGGTTAACAATTCTCCTGAGGCGTTCGATCAAGATGTTTCTGTAGAACAAGATGGTCAGGTTGGTATCACTTTAGCTGCCGATGATCAAGATAATGACCCGTTCCAATTCGACATTACAGCAGATCCATTGCAGGGAAGCATAGACAGCTTTGATAAGGAAAAAGGAACTTTAACCTATATTCCAAAAGAAGGATATTCTGGAAATGACGAATTCAGGTTTAGAGTGATTGATGATAAGGGCTCTGAAAGCAATGTGGCTCAGGTAGATGTAAGTATCAAGGAGGTAACTCAATCTAATGAAACTCAGGAGACGGAACTGGCCAAATCTAAAGAAGGTATTAGTAATCAGACTGGAACGGAGCAGGGTGCTCAAACAAGTCCTGTAGAGGAACCCAATCAACCACCAAAGGCTGATGCTGGAGACGATCAAAAAGTAGAGGTCAATACTCAAGTTAAACTTGATGGAGGCAAGAGCAGTGACGAGGACGGGAAAATTGTTTCATACAAGTGGGAACAAGCAGATGGTCCTAAAGTAGATCTTAAAAAAGCCGATATACCGACAGCAACTTTTGATATACCAGAGTCAGCTGCTGATTCAAAGCTTACATTCAAGCTAACGGTAGTTGATGATAAAGATGCATCAAGCTTCGATGATGTTACTATACAAGTAGAAAATGTGACAGATAATACCGCTCAACAAACTGACACAAATCAACAAACTGACACAAATCAACAAACTGACACAAATCAACAAACTGACACAAATCAACAAACTGACACAAATCAACAAACTGACACAAAT
>Ga0209879_1000022_pt1 | contig 16286 bp, 15 predicted proteins | sample GWRWN3_20_30_FD_187240 | JGI IMG/M metagenome (GOLD analysis project Ga0209879, IMG submission 187240) | Riverbed sediment microbial communities from areas with no vegetation in Columbia River, Washington, USA - GW-RW N3_20_30 (SPAdes)... | ecosystem: Environmental > Aquatic > Freshwater > River...
TCTTCAGAATAGTCATTCTTATCGTTCATATGTGGAAAATATGCTTTTTCTTCCTTACCGTGGTGGAATTTATCAACAAATTCTTGAATGAGCATTGATATTATTTTGATATCTTCGATCGGAATAACTACATTATTATATAAAGCATCAGAACATTTCTTTGCAATCTTAAAGTCGTTTAACCAACAAATGATCTTGCTGTAAGTCCTTCGTGGCGTTCAAAATTATTCAAAACTTACACTGACAAGAAAAATAATGCTAAATCCAAAAATAGATATAAAGGGCAATAAAAAATAGTTCACATATAAACACACACTCATCTTCTTAATATTTATTTAAATTGGCACAGCGGTATCTTCATTCATTTTTCACCACAATTGCTGCAAAATTTAGGAGCTGTATTCATACTACCCGGCATTATTCCATAGAATATTTTGTAGTAATGAATGAAAGTATCTGTTCGCCTCATCAAATTTTAATTGATTACTTGTTTATAAAAATATATAGATTTGATATGGTTATTCTTACTTGATTATTTCAATTGCAAAAAACATTTCTATTTGGACTGATAATTGTTGCGAACATTTTTTTACCTATGGAAATCAACATTGATAAATCACACCCAATTGAACACAGTAACCAAAACTATTCAGATGTACCGGGTCATAAAGAAATAGAAAAAAGAAAGAATAAGAATAAATAAACATGTATGAATTCTCTGCTTTTGTAATAATATTACTTTTAGTTGTTTCAGAAACTCAAAATACTTTATCAAATAAAGTTCGATATCCTTTGTTGGTAATTTTGATAATGTCAGCGTATCTGTAATATCAAAATGGCGCATGAATCTAATCAGAGAATTTCGATATCCTTTTTTGGTAGCGTCTGACTTTAAACTGTTTATAAAATTAAGATACGGATCTCCGCCAAGAACAATTTCTTGCGCAGCTAACATGGCTACTTTATAAAGCTGTAACAATAAATACCTATTTAAGTAGTGATTAGGTTTGTATAATGACATATGAATGGCCAAAAGACGGGAAGTAGTCAAGAAATAGAACCTAATGAATTAAAAAAGAAAATCGATAACCACGAGAATATTTTTATTTTGGATGTTCGAACACCTCAAGAATATGAATCTTGGAAATTATCCTATGATAAACATGATAATCCTAAATTAATCCCCATTGATCGTTTGTTTTTGAATGATTCTAATCTGTTAAAGGAGATTCCGAAAGACAAGGAAATTGTTACTGTTTGTGCACATGGAAATAGGTCATTGATGGCAGCAAGGCTGCTCAATCAATTAGGATATAATGTAAAAAGTATCAAGGGAGGAATGGCGGGTTGGAATAAAGTCTACGATGTTGCGGAAGTTGCAGTTCCTAAAGAAGCTCCCTTTAGAATATGGCAGATAAGAAGAATATCAAAAGGATGTATGGGATACATTGTATCTTCAAAAGAAGATAGTACAGCAGTAGTTATAGATCCGAGTCGTGAGATTTATGAGGCTTTTCTGAAAGTCGCCAAGGAAAATGAATTGAAAATAGTAAAGATAATCGACACCCATCAACACGCTGATCATGTTTCTGGAGTAGCAAAATTAGCTAAAGCAATAACCGCTGAGACAAACTCTAAAGCTTTGGCGTATTTTAGCTCACTAGAGGAATACAATAGCGAAAATTCAGAAATTAATCTCAATTTTATAAAAGACCAAGATCAAATAGAAATAACCAAGAAAATTTCACTAAGAGCTATTCATACACCTGGACATACAAATGGTAGCATGTCTTTTTTTATAGAGTATTATGATGATACTGAGGTAGAGAAAAGTACACAAGACCGTCTTCAATATTCCTGTTTATTTACTGGAGACACCTTGTTTGTTGATAGCGTAGGAAGACCTGACTTAAGAGAAGAAGCTGGAAAATATGCTGGACTATTATATCAGACTTATCATCAAAAAATAGTCAAATTACCAGAAAATACTGTGGTACTCCCTGCACATTTTAATGGAAATTCAATCACCCTAAAACATGGAGTACCAATATCTGACACAATTGGTTCACTAAAGAAAAAAATAAAACTTCTGTCTGTGACCGAGGATGAATTTGTTCACTTTGTAACGGACACTTTACCATCTAGACCTACGAACTACAAAACAATCATAGATATCAACAAGAAAATGCTGCCATATGATGGGATGGAAATGCCTGATTTGGAAGCTGGCCCTAACTCCTGCGCAGTATCTTTGGAACCAAAATAAATTTTCCTAATCAGTAAATCTTGAGAGTGACAAGGTGTAGAACTATGCAATGGACCTTTACACTTCATCATCTTTTACTAAACTAAGATATCAGTTACTTGAAATATTCGTCCCGTTGAAAGTCTAGCGATACTAATTTTAGGATCACGTATGTATTCTTCTAACCTTCTGTATCTGCTAGGACCCGAGGATGGAGGTTGATGATTCCGATATAGATTTAGATGTCATTTGACAGTTTTCCTCAAAATCCTATTTTGGTGTATGTCTTACTTGATTTTTGTGCTGCAGTACTTGCAGAAGCGTTATTGGTTGATAGAGTCTGGTTTCCAGAAGTGCTTGTGATACTCTCAAGTCCTTTATCTTTTAATACTTGATTAAGAATGTTCAGCTCAAAAATACCAGTCAAGTCAGGTCTTGTTTTCCCGAGGAATCCTACGTCAAATGCATCATTTGCAGACTTGATTAGTGTTTGTTGTAAAGGATCGTAAGTTAGCTCTAGTCTTGAGAAAGCTTCCTTGAGTTGATCATCTGGAATAGTTTGTCCCGTGAGTCTCTTGAGTTCAATATTGAAAGTCTTCAGTGCATCCTCTTTATGGTTGTTTATCCATTGTGTCTCGTTAACATGTGCTTCCAAGAACTTCTTTATCACGTCTGGATTAGAACGAAGATATTCAGGATTTACAATTATATTTGCAGTGACAAATTTTCCATCTGGCCATAATGTCCGTTCATCCAAAAACAGTTTACCATTACCTTCTTTTATCAGCTTTTCACCCCATGGTTCAGGAACCCAAGCACCATCGATTTCTTTCTTTAAAAATAATGTCAAAATATCCGGATTCTTTACAGGCAAGACCTCAACATTTCCACCTTTGTCCTTTGTCTTGTATCCGTTATCAAGTAAATATTTCCTTAATGCAACGTCCTGAGTGTTACCGATCTGGGGTGATGCAAATTTTTTCCCAGCAAAATCCTTGGGCGATTGAATACCAGAATCATTTCTTACCACGAATACCGCACCACCACTTGATGCGCCAGCAATTACTCTAACATCCTTTCCTTGAGATACAACATAGCCATTCACCGTCGGATTTGGACCTATATATGTAGCATCGACCTGTTTTGCGAAGAGAGCTTCAATAGCTGATGGTCCCGCATTGAATGTGAAAGTCTTTAGCTCTATGTTGTCTCCAAGAACTTTCTGGTAATCTCCATTTCCTACCCCGATTACTGCTTGCCCATGGGTAATGTTTGGAAAATATCCTAGTCTAAATACCTTTTTTTGTGTTACTTGTGCATATCCATGATTTGAAATGGAAGGTTGTACAACTATTCCTGCAATAATTAGTAAACTGACTATTGAAAGAACTACTCTCTTGTTCATACCATTATTTTTGATTTAGTATATTTGAGTGCTTTCAAAAAGCATTATTTTAACAATATACGCATAATCTCGGCCTGATGTGCTTTTATTATCTAGGGGGATTGTTTAGAGTTTTAATTTTCTATTAGCCAGTTTGTATTGTATTAGTGCGATATGAACCATTTAGATCAGACAATAGGTTGATTCTCTTTTGTCTTCTGCCAGATATCAGAGATAATTTCATAGATTGTTTGGTTAACGGAGCCGTTAAATTTTTCGCTCCATATTTTTGCTACATATTCCCCTGGAGAATTTCTATTTTCCAATCTTTTATCTAGGATATCGAGAAATCCAACATTCATACCTAAATCAGACAAGCCTTTGCGCGCAAAATCAAGCTGGCTTCTCATTGTATCTATGATATTAAAATGAGTCTTGGCGTTGTAGCCATATCGAACTGCTGCCATTCTTTCCTCTCTTAATGTAGAGAGTGATCTTAGCTCCCTTTCTTCGTGTATAGCCCTGCTCAAATAACCAATAAAGAATTCTGCCATTGCCATTAAGCTTTTTGAGGTTGGCTGAACGGACATGATTCTAGTTTCTACACGATAAGAATCAGGTCCTATACGGATTCGGGCATCATCATGTCTTTCTTTCTCAAGCATGAAATAATCTTTAGTATTATTTGGATCACGTGATGTAATGTAGTCTATGTAATTTTCAACACCATCTAAGTATCTTGGAATTGCAGGGAATCCCGAATTTTGTTGTTCTGATTGGTCGTACAAGTGGATTCTTGGTTCATGCAATGAGTATACTCGACCGGCAAACAGTCGGCTGTTCGCACCAAGTACAATTGCAGATGATATGATATTTAGTATTTGATTGAACATTATTGCAGTATTCACTGGATTTTTTCCCTGCAGATGAAGATGAAATCCCTGGATAGCTGTCGCAACATAAGCTGCTCTAAATTCGTCACCGTCGATTTCAACATCTGGAATATTGTTCTGCCATGTTGCTAGTTTATTATATCGTGGCTTATCAGTAATTAGACCTTCTTTCATAATTTCAGGTGAAGGATTAGCACCCAAAAAGACAGGAATTACTTCTTTTTCCATGTATACTTTTTTTATAAATTTATCGAGATTTTCTATAAATTGTTCAAATACAATATTAAGATAGTCAAGATTGTTCATTCCTACCGGAGTGGTTTTATATTCAAATTGACAGTTACCATATTCGTAATCAATTTCATAAGTGGTTCCTTGAAGCTCTTTGATTAATGGTTCAGCATTGACGGGAATTCCTTTTTCGTCTAATAAACATGCTTCAACCTCTACGCCAACCCTGAAAGTTTCATCTATTCTTTCGGCGTCACGATGAACTCGGTCTTTTAACTCTTGTACTTGTCTATGGATGGAATGACTCAATTCAAAGTTATATCATGCTCCTTATGGATTTAAGTTGAATTATGTGTGTGATTAATAGAATTTGCTTCGATTCGTATGTGGGACGTTGGTTAAGGTGTAGAAAAGCTTTATGCTTGAATTTTCTCTAAAGACTCGTCAAAGATTTTTATATCATGTAAATTGATAACACTTATGAGATTTATAGTAAGAGCACAAATACCTACAGAAGCCGGTAATAAAATGGTGAAGAACCCGAAGTTTTTACAAGAACTTGATGCGTATATCAAAAAAGTAAATGCAGAAGCATCATATTTCTTCGAAGCAGGAGGAGATAGGACATTTGTATTTATTGTTAACTTTGAAAGTGCTGACATGATACCAACTATAGCGGAACCATTATTTCAAGAATTGGGAGCCAAGGTTGAATTTCATCCCGTAATGTTATTTGAGGATGTTAAAAAGGCACTTCAATGATAGAGTTAGAATTGGTTTCTTAGAAGTTGATTGAAAATGAATAGAGTATCTATGATGAAGGTAGAGATGAAGGATGTACTTCTTTGTAGCTAGTTAAGTTATTCTGCTTGGTATTAACAGTGCAACTTAATATTTGAAAATAAGAGTAGTATGTAATTAATAAGCCAAGGAGATGAATCTTTCTCTCAACTGACTTTCAAGAGATGGTAAGCTGTTACTAACAGCAAGAATCTTAAGAACGTTTGGCTATGGATTTCTTAGTGTTATCATAGCAATATATCTAAGCCTTTTCTAATATCTCATAACGGAAAAGAAGGAGGTTAGTTTGTTTTAACTTTCTGATATTAATGAAAGTGAGTTTTTAACTTCCTAAATATTATTTCTTTATCTGACATTCCGATTAATGCTAATCCTTTTTTAAGTAACCTGTGCCTTATTTCCTGTGTTATCTTGTCCTTCTCTAATATTATTATCATTTTGAAGGTTCCCTCTTACTACCTCTATTAGTAGCCAATAAAACTTATAACACTTAGAGTATCTGATATGTGACACAGTACTTGGTAATTATAAACTGGCCTCATTACACAAATATTTGATATGGAATCAATGCAATCAGTGGCACAATATACCATACTACCAAAGAAAATTAAAACTATTTTATAATTTGTTGAACATATTCTTACATAAACCCGTAACAACGATTCATTCCTGGTGGGTCCATTAAGATTTCGGGCCCATCAGATTTCAATAATCTAAGGCATATTCTATTTCAAACGAGATCCGGTCAATAAATTATTATCATTAAACTCAGTTTAGCATTATGACATCTAAAGAAAAAGAGCAGGTATTACTAGGACACAATGATCGTTCCATTCATCATGTCTGGATGATACTTACAGTGATAGCCTAGTTCGCCCGGTTGATCCGTTTTGAACTTGAATTCAACATTTTTTCCTGGTTCTATGTCTCCGCTTTCTGCCATTGCAGATTTATTTCCAGCAGATTCAGAATCAATTATTAATTCATGTTCTTCGTCAGTGGGATTATCAATTTTTATAGTATACTCGGTATTTGAATTTATATTCAGGTCAGGGTTCTCCGCTCCCGTACTATCCACCCACCTATACGTCTCATCTTCGCCCACTTCGGCCGTCTCATCTTCGCCCACTTCGGCCGTCTCATCTTCGCCCACTTCAGCCGTCTCATCTTCGCCCACTTCAGCCGTCTCATCTTCGCCCACTTCGGCAGCATTAAGTATAATCGTGTTATTTTCTGCTATATTACCTTCAAAAGATGTATCGTTCTCTTCACCAATTGTTTGGCCCGTACTAACTTGAACAGCCAGCAGTAATGATGTTGGGCCAACAACTAATAGCGCAATAAAAAGGCTAAATCTTTGCAGCATAAAACACGTTATGCGCAAAAGTAGATAAGCGTTTCATATCACTAGCGATATTAACAATAAATCGGACTCGTACAATATTCGAAGCCGATAAATTGCATAGTGAACTAAGAATCTTGGATTGGATTTTTTATCAGGTCCGTAGTAACGAAATAAAAAGAATGTAAGTTGTAATACATTTCCACACGTGTAAATGGTTTTCTGAAAAAGATCTTTTTGTTATATTGCCCCCTTACTGTTATCCCATGTGGCATAAAAATGCGGTATTATTTCAATTATGACCGATTGTCCTTTCTTTAATGAATCCAAAAGAAATTGTGCCATATTATTGTCAAGACTGCCAGTATACTTGAGCATTAACTTTTCTACTATTGGTATATTTTTGTTAATATCTTCAGAAATAATGGCAGTACCTTTACCTCTAACTCCTTTATATGGTAAATTGGTTTGGTCAATACAAAAGTAAATATTATTTCTCTTCTTGATATTTCTAAGTTTCTTAGAGTTTTTACCTGTCTGAAAATAGATTCTCTCGTTATCAAAATAATACCATACGGGATGAACATTAGGATCTGTTTTTTCATCTATTGTCCCTAATCTAGCGAATAACTTGGTATTTGAAAGAAAATCTCTAGTCTCCTCTTCAGTCATTGATGAGCCAAGACCTGGCTCGCTTGCATCAACGATTTTCATCAAAAGTTAATTAATAATTATCTTTAATAATATTTTTGCACCCGTTATTACGAGTTGAATATTAGAATTTTCTATTTACCCATCAAGATGATAAATCCCATCACTAAAGTAACCGAAACTAGAACAAATGTTATCATGGTCCACTTTTCAAATTCATAGCAAAGACTCATTTTATTTCGTTAGACTCTCCATATTATGCTAATGATAATCGCGATTATTATTAACCCTCTAAGTACACTCATTGCTTAAGCCCGCAGTGATGACAAAGATGTTTGAAATAACTGAAACTGTGACACATAGGACAGGTTTTCAACACAAATATTTCATTATCAGATAATTTTCTCCACGCTTTATGATCGAACATTAATCAATCATGTCCTGTATCATTGTCATTTCAATTCCTCATATGAGAAGATTTATCCTTTACTCATTGCTGGAACACTGATTGGTCGATCAGTATACTACGAAAAACTTTTCTATTCCCTAAAAATTCGAAAGTTAAAAAATCCTTTGAAAGTAACGGTTGAGGAGATAATAGAATAATCCGAAAATAATTTAACATATTCTTTAGAAGATATTGCCAGTGTACACCGGTGGTCGGTTTCTCCGTTCATAGTCCTTGCTTTGAACCTCCGTACTTAGACTCATTCCTTTTCATCGGCCATTTGTAACGCTCAACCTGCCCTTTTTAGGACATATTTGACGATATGCTGTGTTTATGTTTATGGCAGTTTATTGCATTTTAGACCAGTGAATCGATACAAACCTTTTCAGTAATTATCTAATAAAGTCTAATAAACTCATTAAGGTCTGCTTATGCTAAAGAATTGTCATTAGAGAAAGAACTGACAAGTTATTACGATGATTTGTTAGATGCATTAAGATTAAGTTTGAATGGCTATGAAATTGAAAGAAAAGGAAAGCAGGTAATTAATTGTCTCTTGTTTGATTAAGATCCCTTATCAATTCTCTTATTGATTCTGGTATTGTAGTATTATATTTTTGAACAAATTCAACCCCGTACTTGTCTCCATATTCTTGAAAATTTGTTATACCGGCCCAAACTCCTGTTTTCTCATGATAGAAATTGCAGAGGTATGTAAAGAATGTTTTCACTTCTGGGGTTGCAAGATCTGTCAGATTTATGTTTGTCGGTGTGAGGACTGATGATATTAAAGTGCCTAATGCAAGATCAGAATAGCAATCAATGAATGTTCTTGGTTTTTCACTTTCACTGGTATCGTTGTTGTTGTTGTTATCGATAGTGGTATTGCTTAAAGTTGTATTCAGGAAGGGCTGAGAATTAGCAGATTCTAATGCACCAACAGTTACTACATAGTGGTCATTAGACAATCTAGGAACATTAGTATTAACTTTAAAGGCTGATTCTTCGTTAGGTCTTAATGTGGTAAAAATAGGATAACCTTGATCTACTCCCACTAGATGATTGGTAGAATTGTATATTTCTACAATTAGAGTAATTCCCTGCTTTGTTTCATTACTTATATTCTTGATCTTACCTAAGATATCGTATGAATCTCCGTTTCCGACTGCACTTAAATTACTTCCACTCAACTCTTTACTATCAAATACTCCAGTTGGAAGTATTGTTTTAACCAAAGGCAGTTTCTTTTCTGTATCATTTGTATCTTTTTTAGTTACGTCAACCGTCTGCCCAAAGCATCCCACATTTTTCACACTCGCGGTCCCGCAATCAAAGGCTCGAACTTGAAGATATACATGATCAAGATTTATTACAGTCTGACGGGTAGGATCCTTTACCACAAAGTGGATTTTCTGAAGCGGCTTAAGTATGTCTGCTGGGTGGGCCGGAATAATACCTAGAAGATCATTTGTCTTATCATACATATGTAAGTTTATGGTAACAGCCAATTTTGTCGCATCCGGATCATTATTCTTGATAATTCCTGTTACAGTTATACCCGAATCCTTCGACGAATCTTTTGAGATATTAACGTTAGTAACCGCAATTCCAGTGAGACCGCTATCGTATATCCATGATACTGAACTAGAATTAGAACTGGAATTAGTATTATTAGTAGACGAAACACCAAGTACTCCTGTTAATAGTAAACTGGTTGCTAAAATTAAGAATATTACTGGTAAAATGGGCATTATTATTTTCTTGCACTTCATCTACTTTCTACAGGTGATAGCAGGATCTTATTATCCATTTCTCGTGATCCTCCCTCTCCGTAAAGCACTTGCTACGTTAAATGCTCATCTTGATAATTCAGTCTATGAGTATCGAACAAACTTTACAGAAGGAAATCCAAGAGTCGAGAAAGTGGCTCGATATAGAAAAAGACTAGAGTACTTACAAAAGAGATCTTGCGAAAAGAATTGAACTAATAAATTGGGTTCTAAATAATATGAAAAACCCTGGTAATAGGATTTGTGATATTATTGAATCTAGAATGAATTAAATTATTCTAACAATAAATCAGACTCATACAATATTCGAGGCCGGTAAATTACATAGCGAATTGAACAGCTTAGATTGGATTTTGTATCAAGTTTGCAGTAATGAAATAAAAAGGCTATAACTATTATTGAATTTTGATTAAACTCGGGTAATGTAAATAATCATAATGGTAAAGTCAAATTGGTAACTTCATTGGCGAGAAAATTCTAGGAACCAAATAGTAGTATCAAAATTCTGAATTATTTTACATATCATTTTTCGCTGAAGACTTAATTATTTTCACCTCTACCAGATATGTTAATGAACTACAAAGTAGTGCCCGCATTAATCACAACATTATCAATCGCAATGCTTGGGATGACCATCATTATTTCATATGGCGCACTACTAGCCGAAGCAACTAAATCAGGCACCTCAACGGATTGGTGTTATATATCGGCGTTTCCGGAAGACCGATGGGTTTGCTTCCCAAATCATGAAGAGTGCAATAATGGACAGTCGTCAGACCTTTTCCGATCAAGCACGTGTTTCAAGAAGTTCTTTTAATTTTAATGGACGTATATGATTCGAATGTGATGATTATTCGAAACTTGGCCTTTTCTACAGTATCATCTTTTTCCTGGAATGATACCCTGGCTTCTGATCCTTCTTACTCTTTATTATTTCAAAATAGAAATAGACTTAATAATCTGTGATGTATTCGAAAGGGATTTGTAAAATGTTCTCTTACTTTCTGAGTATGAAAACACTAAGGAATCTTTGTCAGTTATTTTTGCAAGGACAATTAACATCTTGCCTGGCTTTCCTTCACTCCATTCATAATCAACGATATCGCTTGCAGATTCATAGACTTGGACTAAGTATTTGTGCGGAAATTTACCGATACTATTAAAGAAGAAGTAGTCACTGCTAATTTGACTCTCCAAGTTTGTTAATGCCCTTGACGGAACCACTGGCTTACCTGTTTTAGAATACAGTAACGGATCGTTTGGACTGTAAAGTACTAAAACTTTCATTCTGGTTGAATTTGGATTAATAAGAATCACTTCCGTGACGAGACTAATATTGTCATGCGTGCTTTTAACGACCCAATTAGTAGGATGTAAAAAAGTAAATTTTTTGGTCTGGGTCGAAATACCTTTTCCAATTTTCAACCTGTGCATTCCCCAATTGTAAATGACTTATCGAATAAATAGAAAAAATCAAAATTGCTATGGGCAAAATCCTAATGCCTGTTTCTAGACTAGTAAATTCTGTGACTCCTCCTCTTCCTTATGTGGGAAAAAAGGTTTTTATCATAGTACCTAAATTACCTCACGATTCAATAAAAAAATCCTTAAAGAACGGCCAGAACCAGAGGATTTTACTTAATTTTCTATTTAGTAAGTCTAATTTTATATAGTCTATTTGGACTTTCTATATTGATAGTTATAGATATGTCTGAAGATAAGCTTTCTCAATTATCCGAAGTCAAGTATATTAATATTGAAACATATAGAAAGAATGGTCTTGGAGTAAGAACACCAATATGGTTCATTATTCATCAGGGATTGATATATTTTAGATCTGATGAGAAATCTGGCAAGGTAAAAAGGCTTAGGAATAATCCGCATGTTAAGATTGCACCTTGTGATATTCGTGGAAATGTAAAAGGAGAGTGGTTTGATGGAAAAATATATTTTGCAAATTCGGCAGAGACATCAATTGCATATTCTATGATAAACAAGAAATATGGCATGAAGTCAACGCTCATCAGAATATTCAATAAGTTTAGAGGTACAAAGCCTCTCGTAATAGCTATAGTACCAAATTAATAAATTTGGAATAAAAAATTTCCGATATATTAACAATGGTACCATATATGAATAGTCATAGGTGTTCTTCATGCAAAGACCGCTCTGCAAGGTTTACTAAATAGTATTTCAAAAAATAACTAAAAAATGATTCTTCATACGATTTGATACACTCATTTCAAAAATATCCTACTGGTTTAATCTTTTACTTGTATTTTTTTACTTAGTAAATTCTTATTTCCTTCTTTATCTCCATTAGTTTTCCATTTGTTTACCCAATTAGCCAAAGAATGTAGAATAGGTTCAAGGTCTTTTGCTCTATTAGTAAGGCTGTATTCTACTCGCAGCGGAACTTCTGGATATATCCTTTTATTTATCAAACCTTCAAGTTCAAGCTCCCGTAATCTTTCAGACAAAACCGTACTACTTATTCCATGTAATAATCTCTTTAATTCATTAAATCTTATTGGCACTCAAATTTCTTAAAATATTTAGTGACCAACATTTTCCAAGAACTTCCCAGATATCTAAAACTTCACATTTTTCTTGCATTTGCTGATCCATTAGTTAATATAATCTTACTAGGTATTAAAATGCAACTAGATATAAAATAGAATATCATAAATATTGTAACTCAAATATAAGATTATTTTCTAACTTGGTATGATATTAATTACTAACTAGGTTAGGAATTACTACCTTACTTAAATATGATAAGACTGTAATATAGATATGGAAAAAATTAAAGAAGATAACAATATTCTTGATAAAAGTAATGAATCTCGCAACAAGGATCGTTCAGTGGATCTTATAACAAATAGCATGGAAACTGGGGAAGGCGATGGTTTTATTGTACATCGATGCTTTCCTTCACATTCCATTCGACACCTAGATCCTTTCTTACTTTTAGATGAAATGGGTCCATTAGAATTGTTACCACAGGAGACAAAGGGATTTCCAGATCATCCTCATAGGGGTTTTGTGACTGTTACATACTTGCTTGAAGGAAAATTCGAACATAGAGACTCTCAAGGTAATTCAGGTAAGCTTGGACCTGGTGATGTTCAGTGGATGACAGCAGGATCTGGTCTAGTTCACTCAGAAATGCCAGAAAAAGAGTTTGCTAAAACTGGAGGAAGGTTGCATGGATTTCAATTATGGATAAATCTTCGCAAAACTGACAAGTGGATCAAACCAAATTATCAAGATGTTCCTTCAAGAAAAATCCCCATAGCAAGAACAGCCGATGACAAAGTATCAGTTAAAGTTATCGCAGGAAATTCCCTTGACGCTAAGGCAGTAATCGACACTCTAACTCCTATCTTGTATTTGCACTTTACCCTACAGCCAGGTGGAGAAGTTGTTCAACATGTTCCTAAAGATTATAATGCATTTGCGTACGTTATAAATGGTAAAGGTATGTTTGGAAGAGATAAAACAATTGTGGAACAAAAGAAGATGATTGTGTTCAAAAATGATGGCGAATATGTTTCTATTAGAGAACCTGAGAACGGAAGATCATCTTTGGATGTATTGCTTATTGCAGGAATGCCACTAAATGAGCCAATAGTACAGTACGGGCCATTTGTTATGAATACTCAAGAAGAGATTGATAAAACTATAGAAGATTATCGTGATGGCAGATTAGGAAAGATTGAATTCTAAAAAGGTTGAGGACGATTTCTATCCTGTAATTATCTGTTTTCATAACATAAGATACAGGTATTTGTAACCCCTCCCCGCCTCATAGAATCTCTTCTTATTATATAGTTCAGAATTGGTAAGAATGAGATCATGCCTCATCTAATTGTTTATCAGTTTATAAAAAAATTTAGAATGGAGAATAACAACAAGCTAATTTCGTGTCGCAGTACTATAGTTTTGATAAATTTGTATCTAAACTTATTATAATAAATTGATATCTGGTTGGTTATTTGACGCATATGCTTTAAACGGTAACATGATTTTTTGGATAAAAGAAGATAATTCTACAATGATAAGAGTAGAGGACAAAAGTTGGAATCATAAAATCTATGTTGCTTCTGACAAGTCTTTATTAAAATCTGTCATAGAGACCGATGAAATACTTTCCATGGTAAAAGAATATCATTTTCTTTCTAAATATGAATTGATAACAGATATGAAGAGATCCCAAGTTCTTGAACTGGAATTAAAAGATTCTTCTTACTCATTAAAAATAGCAGAAAAAATTGAGAAGATGGGAAGATTCGGACAATTTCGACTATACAATGTAGACATTTTACCAGAACAATCCTACTTTTATGAGCACAATATTTTTCCACTCATGAAGTGTAAAGTTCATGTATCTAATTCAAAACTTAATTGGATAAGGAAGGAAGATAATGTGTGGTCTACAGAATATGAGTTACCATTATTTAATAACATACACCTAAAAGTATATCCAAAAATAAAGGAAGGAAAGATACCTAGATTTACAGATTCAATAGCATCGGTAGCTATTCAAAATTATGACAGAATTGAAGACACTATTTATATTCAGGGTTCTGAAATAGATATTTTATATCAACTTGTTAAGGAAATAGAAAAAATTAATCCCGACTTTATCCTCACAGAAGATGGAGATTCATTTACATTTCCTTATCTAACGCACAGATCGGAAAGCAATAAAGTAGATTTAATTCTAGATAGAGAAAGTATACCTTTATGCAGACCTAAGAAAGACGGAATATCATATTTCTCTTATGGTAAGATACATTTCAAACCATTAACTGCAAAGTTATTTGGAAGGATACACATTGACACAGACAATTCCTTTGTTCTAAATGAATCTGGTCTTCAAGGATTGTATGAACTTGCAAGGATTTGTAGATTGCCCTTACATACAGCGTCTAGGGCTTCTATTGGAAAGTGTATGAGCAGTCTACAATTCTATAATGCCATGATAAACGATATACTTATTCCATGGAAGCCCACACTGGCAGAACATCCAAAGTCACTTGGAGACCTTTTAATTGCTGATCGTGGTGGTCTGATATTTGAACCAGTTATGGGTGTGTATGAAAAAGTTGCTGAACTTGATTTTGTTTCTCTATACCCTAACATAATGTTTAAAAAAAATATATCCGCTGAGACTGTAATTTGTAACTGTTGTCCTCACTCCAAGTTACGCGTTCCAGAGTTACTAAATTATTATAGATGTGAAAAAAGAAGAGGAATAGTTCCTATATCATTAGAAATATTACTAAAAAAGAGAGCAATCTATAAAGACAAGAGGAACTCAGCCACAGATCCCAAATTAAAAAAGATTTATGATGCAAGACAAACTGCTCTAAAATGGGTTTTAGTTACAAGTTTTGGCTATCTAGGTTTTAATAATGCGAAATTTGGTAGAATAGACGCACATATTGCAGTATGCGCTTTTGATAGACAGATTTTATTACAAACAGCAAGGATAGCAGAATCACATGGATTTAAGATCCTCCACGCCATAGTTGATTCCATCTGGATACAAAAGAAAGATCTGATCAACAATGATTATAGTGATTTAAAAACGGAAATAGAAAACAAAACTGGATTTCCAATTTCATTTGAAGGTGTATATAAGTGGATTGTATTTGTTTCTTCAAAGAATAATGCTAAGAATAATGCTATGCTACCAGTTTCTAATCGTTACTTTGGCGTTTTTGAAGATGGAACTGTAAAAATGAGGGGAATAGAAGCAAGAAGACACGACACTGCAGAGTTCTTTTCAAATGTTCAGCAAGGTATCTTAGACATAATGTCAGAAGCTAACTCAATCAAAGAAGTTAAAGATTTGATGCCAAAAATCAGAAATATTTTTCAAATGCATCTAGAACTTTTGAAATATAAGAAGGTCCCCATAAATGATTTGGTTCTAACAAAGAGAATATCAAAAGATGTAGATGAGTATGAAAATAGGAACACGGTTGAACTGGATGCACTACTGCAATTAAAGAATGCAGGCAAATCGCTTAAAGCAGGACAGATTTTGAAATATGTAATAACTGATTATTATCGAAAAAATTCAAGAAAGAGAAGTGTTCCATTTGAATTAGTAAATTCAAAGACTGTGTACGATGCAAAAAGATATTCTGAATTATTAGCGGAAACATGTAATTCTGTTACGGAACCATTTGGACTAAAGTTGAAAGTAAAGGAGTAAAATTCACACTAGATATTAAATTCGTTATTTTTTATATGCATATTGTCCAAAACCAACTGCTTTGATCTATAAAAATCATTAATTTTTTCCTTTACCTCTTTTTCTCTGTTCGATAAACCTTCACCAAGCATTTCTTTAAATTCAATGGCATTTGCAATAGCCTTGGCACCGTAATGATTATTAAAATAGCCTCTCACTACCGCGGTGTCCATCGATATTTTCTTAACTTTGTTAACCCATGGATTCAATTCCTCTTTAGAGTAAAGATAATT
>Ga0209879_1000023_pt1 | contig 15457 bp, 14 predicted proteins | sample GWRWN3_20_30_FD_187240 | JGI IMG/M metagenome (GOLD analysis project Ga0209879, IMG submission 187240) | Riverbed sediment microbial communities from areas with no vegetation in Columbia River, Washington, USA - GW-RW N3_20_30 (SPAdes)... | ecosystem: Environmental > Aquatic > Freshwater > River...
TGCAAGCATTATTTCGAATTGATTAATTTGATCATATCTCTGAGACCATACAATTTTAGGTACCAACTTCTGGACACGAGCTTCTACAACATCCTCATAGTGAGAACGATTAAACACCCCCACAAACCCTCTTCGGGGCACTACTTTATGGATCCTCCATAAAAAATCATGTGCTAGTTCTTCAGTTGTCGGTTTTTTGAATGACTCGACACTACAAGAAACTGGATTAAAAGCACTTATCACATGCCTTATCGTTCCATCTTTGCCAGACGCGTCCATGCCTTGGAGAACAATAAGAAGCGACTTTTCATTTTCAATGTAGAGCTTGTATTGTAGCTTTGACATTATTGACTTTAGCTTGGGTAGTTCATTATCAAGTTCCTTTTGACTTCTACCAAATGTATTGCCAGGGTCAAAACTAGAAAAATTCAAGCCGCTAGTAGGACGAATCAGCAACTCCCCGATCTCTTTCAATATTTATTCTCCAACGTCGAGCCTCATAATAAGAGTATCCAATTCGAGAATTATGAAGTATATCATCAATTTCAATATATATCATAGAAGGCGAGCATATCGCGTTATGATGTGTTTAGCGGGAAGTACAAATTATCTAATTATTAGATTACATAAATGGTATTTGGTAGTTAAGAACAAGGGTATTGTTGCTGTACTATAGCCCCGTAATATCATTCAATAAATTCTTTACAGTTACAATTAGGCCACGAACAAGTTGAATTTTGGTCACCTAAGTCATTCTTGTGACCAACTCTTTGGTGATGACAGAATGCACATAGGTCTTGAGCAGTACTCATTACTCTTCCATGTTCATAATAGATTATATCCGTTAATACTCATACTGCAAGTCTGCTAACCTTTTCTTAAACGATAATTTTCTTTATATGAGAATTGACATTATCTTGTAACCAGTCCATAATCTGATTATTCATTAATATGATTGAGACCTTTCAAAAAGGAGAATATCACTGTTTCAATTCCACTAGACTTTACATTTTCTAAAAGCTCCGGTGAAGGATCGCCGTAAATTACTACTGAGTGAACAGAACCAAATTTTTCAAATAGTATTCGCAACTGCTCTCGAAGATTCGATTGGTGCAATAGAGCGGCATCAGAACTCTCATAAGCCTCGCGAATTTCACATTCGCTTTATCGCAGCTAAGAAACCAATCGTATTGAAGAGTCCCATGGTCCTTCACCATTACTTGCTTGATGCACTCAGTAACCTGGACCTTGAATTCCTCCAGCATACCTTCGGGAATCTTCATCTTGGCGCTAACTTGTATTTTAGACATGATACGACTACAAAAACTTAGACTACTTAAAGCTCTGGATGAACTGCTACTAAGACTGCAAATTGTAAAAGTTCATGATTTATCATTTACATTTTGGATCTATTTACGTACGAACTGTGTGGAATTTCATATGCATTCAAATTCGACGTTCTAAAATGCCTTCCAATACAGTTATGAAATGCCAAAGTTCATGATTTTCTCTTTCTTATTCCAAAGTTTAGCTCAATACCTCTCTTTTTTGAATAGCTGTAAGTAAATGAATCATTTGGCATTACGGGGAAGCTGGACAGTTGAGCCTGATTGCAAAGGGGGCACTTGTTACTCTTTCCTAATATTTCCTGTAGATAAATTTTATCAAGACAGGTTACAGTCCAGAAACAATGGTCACATAGGAGGAATATTTTTTCATTAGCTTTAGGATTTTTAGTGTCACTCATTACCATTTCTGTAAACTTCATTATTGTTATCTTTTTTGTTCGCGTTGCTCAATATCGATTATGTTGAATATTTAAAGGAAAACTTACCTTACTACTTTCTACTAATCAATTTAGAACCAAGAAAACAATAAAACTAACCTTAATACCCTTATTTCTTCATGACAATCTTTGCAATATTATTATTTGATTGGGATACTGAAACTAAATGTTGCACCCATATCCAAATTATTTTCCGCCCATATCTTTCCTCCATGCGCCTCAATAATGCCTTTTGAAATGTAAAGTCCTAGTCCTGTACCTATATCGGACTTGGAGGCAAATTTTGTAAAAAGTTTAGTCGAAATTTCTGGGTCTATGCCTGCACCCATGTCTTTCACACTTATGATAAGAAAGTTCTGTCCATCCAGTCTTTCCTCTTTCAGTATAACCCGAATTTGTCCTTGGTGAGTAAAAGTTATTGCATTATCAAGTATATTACGTATCACTTGTGCTATCCTGACCTTGTCTATTGAAATTTTGATACTTTTTATACCCTCATAAATTACTTCCAACCCTTTAGACTTCTGGCCTTTAGCGTCTACGTTTCTCTCTTCCAATTTTCGACTATATTCCTCAACTATATCTCTTACTACCTCACCTGCATCAACAAATTCTTTTCTTATTACTAATGAATTGTTCTCTATACGGGTAATATCCAACATCATTCGTGCAAGTCTCTCGAGTCTTCTCGCATTTAAGATTACTTCATAAAGAAGACGCCGTTGTTCTTGATCCTCAATTCTGGAATATAGTAATTCTGAAAAGCCGAGAATTGGTTGGATAGGATTGCGTAATTCATGAGCGGCAATATTGATAAAATCTTTTTCCAATATTTCGACTTCTTTCATCTTTTCGAACAGTTCCGCCTGTCCCCAGAAGCTCTCAAACACAGCCAAATAAGATGAAATAATAGTAGGACTAATTGAATATGTAGATAGACCAACTGCATCATATGATGAATTTTGCTTGTCATCCTTTAATTCCAGTATAAGACATTGTCTATTGTCTACTAGAAGTATAGAGATCTTCGTTTCTAGGCTAGTACCTACGGTTCTAATATCTATTTTGGGAACAGTGGACTTTATTTGCTCTTCAAGCCTATCTAACTTATCGGTGGATGGAAGTATCATTCTGATTTTAACTTTATGTTTTTCTGTAGCCTCATTTAAGAGCGGTAATACTCCCATTGCAATTTGACGTTTGACTGCATTCGAAGAGGAAAACAGTACGTTGACCTCCTTCCTAGCCGATCTTACCATACCCCAGCCTCGATCTATGGCATTCACGGGATTTTGAATAATTTCAATTTCTGCCACACCAACATTTTCTTCTATATCCTTTATCCGGTAGCTGGCGTCAAGTCCCTCTTGCCATAATTGTTCAAACATCGAACTAAAATGCTTTATATAAGTTCGTTCGTTACTAGTTAATAGATTCTGAACCATTCGTCCTCCATTCATCTCTTCTACAGTAGCAATAAGTCCATGTTTACTAACTGTAAAATTGATTGGTGCTAAATTTTTAACATGTCTTATTTCGACTCCCAGGTTTAGAAATTTTTTGACTAGATCAACACTCTCTTTTTCAATCCTCATAATCCATCTAATTCCTTCTCCCTCTCCTCTTCTCTGTCTTTCTAATATTTTCTTACATAATTCGAAAAAGTTGTTATAAGTTAATTGCATTCCGCCATAATTTGATACAACTGACAGACTAGAAGAAACCTCGAATAGGTGAATAATTTGTTTTATAATCTCGTCCTGATTGTCTAGGATCTTGGTCTCCAATGGAATATTTCCGTCTTGTAGTTCCTTTAGTCTCTCATCAGCTGGAATAGCCTTACTCCATAGAGTATCGAATATCCGCTGACCATGTTCTACAACTTGAGTTAAATCGCTATGAATAAGCTCTGATGCTACCTCTTCTCTTCTATCTTGAACCAATGGAGCAAGATATTCTTCTTCACTAATCATGAAGTTGCTCTTGACACCATCTAGATGTCTAAGCTCATGAACAAGATTCAAAAGCCCCTTGCAGTACTCAAAGTTATCATGGGTGATTTCAGTGATGTATCTCAGCTTCACACCCCTCCTCTTAGCGTCTAGAAACGCCTTTTTAATTGGTTTTAGGGATAGGGCAAGTGAGGGTCTAGTATAACTCATACATGTATCAATTCTCTTGCCTGCTCTGTAGAAAATCCCTATTTCGGTATCTATAACATTCTGCTTACCAAAGATAATTCGTGTAATTGGGTTCTTGAGATTGCTATTTACCTCTTTAGTTTTCAACGGCTTCACTATTCTCCATCAATACGGCGTTTTGCGTGTTGTTTGATAGTATTTATCAAAACACTAGGGTTTACCGGCTTGACAATGAACTGGTTTGCCTCTACATCGGGCATTAAGGTCGTGATTTCTTCAGCGATATCCAGTGCAGTTACAAAAATTATTCGAATAGTTGGATCAATACTCTTTAATTGTTGATAGAATTCAAATCCATTTAGCTGTGACATCCGTATGTCCGTAATTACAAGGTCATAATGACAATTATTTGATTCGATAAAGTGCTCCAAGGCCTTTTCAGGGTCGGTAAATGAGTTGACAACCATACCTGCTGATTTTATATACTGTGTAAATAGAAACGAAATGGATGGATCATCATCTACTAGCATAATGGTCAGTGGTTTATGGGTGATACTAATATTGTCCATGTAACCCTTGCTCATCTTCAAGATTGTATTTTTTATAGACTTTCTTACTTCGGTTTGTCGAAGTAGGTAAATAGGATATGAATACCTGTTTGTTTTCCAAATCATTTTTTTTAATTCTTGAAAGTAGTAACTGTTTGCAAGACTGGGAAAAGAATTTACAATCCTCCACAAGTCACCTCCTATGACTATACCATTTGCTGGTGCGTTTTTGTTCATCTTAGAACAAAAGTTCAATGTTGGTCCAAAGAGATCGTAGGAAGCACTAGTTTCTCCAGACATGGCGACTTCCAACCTGCCATAATCTGCGCTAATTCTATAGGAGATCTCTGGAAGCGCTTCTTTATGGAGTTTAGTGTTTATTATAGGCCGGGATGATACTAAATTAAGTAAACACTCTAATGCATCTCTGAATGATTTAACATTTTCTACGCTTGAGGTTTCTGGAAAGAAGAATATGACACCATCACCAACAGTTTTTAATATTTTCCCATTATGATTCTTCACAATATCAGCAACTTCATTGATAAAGACTGCATAGAAAATCTCTATTTTCTTGCGGTTATATAGTTTTGAAGTGATTTGTGTAGAACCAACTATGTCTACAATCGAAACGCAGTAGCTCTCTGACTTGTTGGAAAAATTGACTTCATTTTTTTTCAAATTCTGTCTTGGTAGTTTTTCTTCATCTCCTCCTTTTATAATATTGCAATGGCTTAGAGGAGACATACTATTGACTAATTGCTTACCACTATTTAGCTCTCCACTCAATACCATGAATAACTATTAGGCAATCTAAGATATAGTTGATAGTAAGTCAAGAAGCTTATTACTATACAAATTAGCTTATAATTTTAATTTAGATAGATCCCTATAGATTGCATATTCTCGCATAGGGCCCAATATCACTAGAACAAAATATGGATGCATATAACTTGAGACAATCGTCCATAATTATTTAGTAATATTAAGAAAGAGTTAATATTCAATACACAGATGGAATAATCATATATGTTTTACAGATTTAAATCGTATTTTGATTACTTTTTCGGTAAATCAGCATAAAATATAATTTTTTTCCTCCACATCTACTACATTGTCCTATTTTACCAACTTCTGTAATATTTGAGATGTTTATGATTTTCTTGTGACCTGGTAACATGAAAACTTACTTCTAATGTTTGAGATTTCTATTTCATAATTCCCGGCTAGAATCTTAGACAATTTCGAATCTTAACAGAATTCGGGTGCTTGATGCACTTTATTAGTCTTAAACGTGAGTGTAATGAACTATTATGAGAGATTGTAGATCGGTGGTAATAATCTTACTTCTATAGCACTCAATATGTTATCTATGCAACTATTTGTAATAAGCGATGGGATCCTTATCTTTGTTTCTGCAGGCAGTAAACAATTTATGGATTCTAAAATGGTACTTCGATGTCCTATATCGCTTTCTTCCCTACACTTGTCAACTAAGCTAATTAAATATCTGGTATTCTGTGTCATTATAATCATTATGTAATGGACGTCTTAGGCTTAAGAATGTTTAGATACGTTCCATCTTTATTCAAACCATTTCTATAACTACATAGGTGCAATCATACGATGTCAACAGTCAAACAGTCAAATATTAAGGATAAATGGCTTCAATTTTATGTTGTTTAAGAAAGTAGGTTCTTGTACTTGATCTCTTCAGATAGTATACAGTTATGAAACTTCAAAATTTGTCGTAACTCCAGTATCTTCCTGCTGCGTCATCTAGATAATAAAATGATGCTACAATACTGACAACCAGTAAAATAGTTGATAGCCTCCAATGTTATTACAACATTATTGTGCAGCTGGCTTAACTTTAGAAATTCCTTTTTACTTTATGTTTTAGTTATCTTTCTCTACACGAATAATGAAGATTACGAGAAACTCTTAGCATGCTGTAGCAATGAGATTCTCGTCTTTGTCATACGTCAATTATAAACACAAAGGATGATATATCATGATGTGCATACATTCATTGTTTATTATTAAATTTCAAGGTGTAAGAATATGAAAATATTGATGATCACAACAGAGTATCCCCCTATGCAAGGTGGTGTTGGCCGCTACTCTAAGAAATTGGTCGATTCCTTGAAAAGTGAAGGTGTGCAGGTCTTTGTAGCATGCAACGAGGATGGAAAGGGGGAGTTTAAGGGCATTTCGCCAGATAACGATGATAATTCTAAAGTCCTTTTAAAAATAGTTAAAGAAATTGAACCAGACGTAGTCCATGTGCAATATGAGCATGGCTTGTATGGAATATATTTAGATCCAATAAATCCTGGAAAAACACACACAAATATAGAATCTTTTTATCATGAGTGCAATGTTCCAATAGTCACTACTTTCCATTCGGCTTATACTTTTAGTCAGTGGATGAGATTGGTAGTTCCTTTAAATAATAGCAGGTTTGGGCGCGTAGGTACTTTCCTTAGAATGGCCTACGACTACTGGACTCATCTTGTAAATTATGGTTCATTTAATTCGCTAAATAGACGAAAGATAGGTCCCAATAAAGCTGGAGTCGTCTTTTCTAAATATCTAGCGAATATTATTCCAGGAAGTTCTTTGATATATCATGGCGCAGAACCCAGCACTTCACCTCCACTTGATAGAAAGGAAGCAAGAAAGATCTTTTTACTTCCTGAAGATACCAACATTGCACTTGCGGTAGGTTTTATGACTGCAACCAAGGGATGGGATGTAATTGGAAAGATGAAGGTACCCAAGGGCTGGAAAGTTGTAATAAACACCTCAAGAAACCATTACAATAGAGAAAGACTAAAAGGTAAATTTGAAAATCAAGGTGTGATTAACCTGAACAGGGGATTTCTTAGTGATAGAGAGTTGTCATTGCTCTTCTATTGTGCCGATGCTCTTATTCTACCTTACAAGGTAGCTTCTGGCTCAGGTGTCATGTACGAAGGATTAGCTCATGGACTTCCATTCATTTCAAGCAAGATAGAATTTTTCAAGGAGTTTTCCGATATGGGGCTGGGTATTTCACTGGACCGTAATCCAGTTGAATTCTCAAAAGCTCTTCTAAAACTTAAAGTGGATTATAAGAGATACAAAGATTCGGTGATGAACTTTAGAAAGAATCTACTCTGGAAAGAAGTTGCCAATAAGCACATCTTACTTTATAACTCGATTATTAACCGTCCTACCTCTCCTCTCATAAGAAAAATCATTAGATAGTTCTAGTCGATTCTTAATAACATTTATAGCATAGTAGAACTTGCTAATTATGATTTTAGAACCTAATGCTTCAATTAGAGAGGGCGAAGGTAAATCCAATATTAGTTCCTAATGAATCTAATTGGTGGGAATCAAAGGCAGTTTTCAATTGCTCGGTCCTTAACGATGGTAAGACTATTCATATGCTTTACAGAGCAATTGGCGAATATGAAGATTATGTTTCTAGGATTGGTTACGCATCAAGTAATGATGGTCTTTCATTCACTAGAAGAAAGGAAGTTGCAATATATCCAGAGCTGGGCTATGAAAGATATGGTATTGAAGATCCTCGCTTAATGACTATTGAAGAAAAAACATATGTAACATATGTGGTGCTTTCGAATTATGTTAAAAATAATCCATCAATATCTACCGCCCTTGCTATGACAGACGATTTTTCTCATTATGAAAGACTTGGCATAATAACTATACCTGGTTCCGAAGATAAAGACGTTGTACTATTTCCCAAATTTAATGGAGAAAGTGGATTTCAAAGATACATGATGCTTCACAGACCAAGTAACTGGGTAGGACCACAGTATAATACAGAAAGACCAAGCATATGGATTGCAGAAGGTGATTCAGTCACCAGTTTCGAAAAGCATTTGCCTCTCGTCAAACCAGAACAAAGTTGGGAGGCACTAAAGATAGGAGTAGGTGTTTCTCCCATTAAGACAAAAAAGGGTTGGCTTGTAATATACCATGGAGTGAGCACAGACCATGTTTACAGTGCTGGAGCCTTTCTACTTGATTCAAAGGAACCCCATAAAATTCTAGGAAGGACTAAAAGGCCTTTACTAAGTCCCGAAGAGGATTATGAGATTAAAGGCGATGTTAATAATGTCGTCTTTCCAACAGGAGCTTGTATTTTGGATAATAAATTATTTGTATACTATGGTGCTGCAGATAAGGTGTGCTGTGTTGCCACAGTTGATTTACAGGATATATTAGATTATTTATTATCACCTGCATGTTCGATCTGACTTAAAGGAATCAAGACGTAAGTCCTAATGTTCTACCTGTCTGATTTTCTTAATCGTTTTGCTTTTCTTTCTTCTAAAAAGAGTTCCAACGTCCCATACTTTGATATCAAAATTCTGACCTTGTGGCGATTGCCAAGTTAGACCTTAGGATACTAGAGGTAACAAAAAATGTGCATTTTCTCCTTTCCTTTTCTTAAAGAATGGTATAATGTTCCTTATGATAGTACTGAGTGTCGAAATATCATTGTAAAGATCTAATATCAAATGGTTTCTGTAAAGAATTTAACATGTATAACATCTTTTTAATATACTTCTCCTTAGAGGGAACCATGACTAACTGTCTTTGATAATATTCAATCAAGTGCTCAATCAGGCAAATAGATTCTTGTTCGTTTTCTCCTGATGATAAACGAGTTAGGATCATCGCATACCAGTACTGTACTAACGCATCTTCACCATAGTTTGATACCAGATCTATTATATATGAAAAATTAGAATGACATTTTCTACATAAGCCATCATGTACATTTACGTATTTTTTTTCAACTATGTGACCACACTTTGCTTTTATCATAGTATTTGATAAATAGTATTGTAACAAAGACATATTAATGCTCTGGTAGTTTAACCTCCTGAAGTATTGAAGAAAATATTGTTTTTGTGATTGATATTTCATTCAATTTGTCAGTTCAGCAAATATGATTTATCCACGTCCGCCGGTATCCACAACACTATCAGTTCCAAAGCAAGAGTCTTAGAAATTAATGAGTACTATGCCATCGGTGGGGTCAGTGGTTTGTAAATCTTTGTGACATAATTTTTAGACCTAACTGCTCTTAAATCACCTCAAATCCAATTACCATGTTTAAGCACTAGATAACATAAATCTGAATAGTATTAGTCATTGCAAAATTGGAGTGTAAAACGTATAAATCGGTAAGAGAAGATGATATCATGAAAATTGGAATACTGGGATCCGGAGATGTAGGACGGAAACTCGCTGATGGTTTTATTGAGCTTGGGCACCATGTTAAAATAGGATCACGTGATCCGCGTCAAAGTAAATTAACTGAATGGATAGACAAACACGATAAGGAAAAAGCATCATCAGGAACATTTGCTGACACGGCAAGTTTTGGTGAACTAGTTGTGTTAGCAACTTTGTGGACAGGAACTGCTGATGCAATACGACTGGCAGATTCTAGAAATTTTGCCAGTAAGATAGTTATTGACGTAACTAATCCATTAGACTTTTCTAATGGCATGCCACCAAGATTAGCATTAGGCCATACTGATTCTGCTGGAGAGACCGTTCAACGTATGTTGCGTGATTCAAGTCGTAAAAACTTTTAACATTGTAGGAAATCCTCATATGATACATCCAGATTTCCCTGGTGGAAAACCTACGATGTTTATATGTGGTAATGATGACGAAGCAAAAAAGATGGTAACAGATGATATACTTACAAGATTTGGCTGGGAAACGATTGACATTGGAGGGATAGAAGGTTCTAGACTTCTAGAACCACTTGCACTTCTGTGGATAACGCACTACTTCAGAACTGGCAATGGAAATCATGCCTTTAAACTGTTACAAAAATGAGAGATCCAGATACATATTATCACTTAACAGTAATTGTCTGTGGATCATCCAATTCTATCGATCTGATATCAACTGTTTATTTGCAAGCGTTACCAGTGTTCTTCCAATGGAATAAAAAACAAACTACTGATAAGAAGAATTCCTACGATCATTCCTATTGTACAGATGTTTGATTTTACGTATTCTAATACTTTCATATGATATATATCGCGTAGGCCCTATTACTATTATTGTCAGCATTCAAGCTGAGAACTCATACCAGATTTTGATTTCTATACATCATGATAGAAGATAATGTAAATTTTTAGATTGCCTAGATACGAATTTATCAATTCAATTCTTTCGTTATTATCCATCGCGTTATGGCTGAATATTCAATAGGAACATTATTAGAATTTCTAACTCTAGAATTTGATTAGATGAAAATAATGGGAGCAACTTGAGTTGTGAAAACGAGAATACATAAATTGACAAATGCACTAATTACCTGAGGGAGCTTAAGGAAGGAGATGAACAATAAAGGTAAATTGAACGTCACCGTTTCCCATTATGGAAGTCAAAACTTATGATGAACTTTATTGTTTAGTTATTATGCAAACAAATAGGAGAACGGCTTGAATAATATCACGTATACCAAAAAATAGTAGCTTGTAATACATGCTTACTGGGGACTGCTGAATACGAGCTGAGACAATATGGATGGAGAGACCATCTGAATTGATAAAGTATGGTAGTCTTGCGATCCCTATAATAGTAGCGCTTATAATTGGGGGAGTAATCAGTTTTCTCGTTGTATATAGTTTCTAACCAGAAAAACATGAAAATATCAATATTGATGGGAAATGTTACGAGTTAACTGGCATGGCTCATGAAGCGTTCACCAACCTCATTGCAGAAAATAAAAAGAATACTCTGCTACTGCAACTAAAAAAAATTGAAGAGAATGATGCAAGTGTACCAATAACTTTCAATGGAAGAATCTCCGATATAGAAAATTTTATAAATAGATATCATATAGCAGTTACATCAAAACAAAATGTGACTTATTACCCGGACATTGTTGGAAGTGTTGTACAAGGATACGTAACTAAAATGGATCTTCAAAGTATTATTGATAACCTCACACTATACGATTTCTATCCCTCAAGTAAAACGGTAGCTGGAAGTATCGGAATTCAACCCAATAAGTACATAACATCTGAAGAAACTAAGGACGTAACTTTGACACACAATCAATTAATGCAAAATGGACTGAGGGAAATAATTGCCAAATCAGATGGCGTAAAATCAGCCGAATGTCGTTATAACAATAATAGATAGTTCATACTTTCAACGTTTGCAGTTGAGACCGAGTGCAGTGCGATTAGCGACTAAAAGACAATTCTTTGCAGCTTGAATACTTGAAGACCGCCAAATTACTGTCATTTGATGAAATATTCTTTCAAAACATTGAGCTAAAAGTATTCTGTGATTTTACTATTTTTACTCTCCTTGACATAGCTTGATATCTGTCTTCGGTAAGACATTACACCATCTATATTTGTAAGCTGGCGCAGGAATTCAATTTCTTCTTTTAGGAATCCAGCATTAGAATTGTACATTTGGCTAAAGACTATTTTTTGATTTATACGTTCTAAACTGGAAAGCCTACGATATATTTTATCAACCCCCATAAGAATGCCATTATCATTTAGGGTCTCTGCGAATCTCCTTTTTGGTAAATTGAACATTCCGGTATCTATTACCCTGTCAAATACCGATAAGACTCTAAAATAATTCTCTCTCCCCGTGTAGCCTATTACAGTTGCAGGAAACAATCGCAGGAGCTTTAGAGATGCTCTGTTGATGTGCTTTTCATCAAGAACAAGTATAGATCTTCCAAAAGTGAGAATTGCATTGAGTATTTGATTTGGCAAACGTGCATCTAAAGTATCGCAATTTGATTTAAGTTCTACCGGATAAAAAGTTATAGAATCTATGCAACATTTTTCACTTTTCGCAATCTCTAGTAGCTGGCCTGTTCGCATGAGAATATTATCATAAATCTTGTCTTTGTCGAAGATTTCACGGTCTTTGCTGTATCTACGTAAAATAGCTATTACTAGGTCAAACTGACCAAAGTACCCTTCATTTTTTATCCTTATTTCATTTTCAGGATTTGTGATTGATAGGGTACGATTCTTAAGATTTATGATATGTCCTGATTCCAACGAACTTACAAATAAGTCCTTCAGCTCCATTTCATTCATTAATTTACTACCCAGTAGTACAATTTATTGAAGCTAAAATATGTATGTGGTTGGACAATAATATTTGCCCTCTGAGTTGCAGTACATTGAGTAATCTGATTGAATAATTTACTACATGCTCAGATAATCTAACATAGACTTTTGATTTGCCATGTGGTAACTAAGTCGTTGTCTGACTTTTCATCCCTCGAGGAATTCGTGTTGTTAACAAGAAGACTTGAATATTCTTTAAATTTCCGAGGATCTATTATTTTGTACTAAACTAATTCCGCAAGCGGAACTCTTTTTTAACTCAAATTTGCTGGTCTTCGACCGTCGGGATGCGAATTGTTAACAATTCGGATCCAGGGGTAGGGATATGAGAGGCCTTTGTGCTATGTCCTTATAAAGCCAATCTGAATACTTCTCGAATATCCTCATAATTTGTTTGGTCCTTACCCCATGCTCATTTGACATATCCAGCGCTGATGAGTTTGGTATCTCCATCTATTACCTGTCCAACTCCAGGTGCATGCAAATTTTCCTCTGCTGTTGTTGCCGGCTCAAGGTCGCTGGTTTCTTTCATGTGAATTACCCCATTGAAACTGCCAAAAGGAACTTTTACTGTTTCGTTCATACCCACTATTTCAGATTTATCCATTGCAACATCGGGAGCAATTTCTTGGTAGTATTTTGAGCCCAATAAAATTATTCCAGGCATTATCAGACCAGCCCTAGCATTGTTAGAGCCATGAAGCCATGATCCTTCATGATCTACTACTTTACCATTTTCATAATTGTCAACATCCTCCCCAAGATAAAATACACTATTGTTCTCCTTGCATATTGCAAAGTAATCATGGGTTATCTCTTTTAGGTCACCAGTTTTGCTGTTAACAGTCTTTTCTTCTACTACCCTTGCAACTATCCCATCTCCGACAACTTTGGTCTGGTCGAGTACCGTATTAGTTACATTAAGAGGCTCATTATCTTCTACGCCTTTAAACACAAGCTGATAACCCGGTTGCAAGATGAAGTATGGATTAGTTCCAGTGGAAGAAAAAGTACAGTTTTCAAGATTGAAAGACAAGCTAAATTTTTTATCAGGTGAAGTTTTTGAGGCTGCACTTGCAGAGTTAATATTCATACCTGTTAATTGTAGTTTAGACAATTCCAGACCAGAAACAAATAACAGTCCACCAATCAATGAGATTATTGTCCATAAAGCTAAAACTAATTTTGTTTCCATAAGATGAAAAGTGAATTAAATGATTAATAACAAATTTGATACAGCAATATCAATGAGTTGATAGTATTAAGAGGAGAATCTATTAATCACTTACACTCTTGTACCACTTTAGAATTTCTAATATACTATATAAAATCTGTTAAAGTAGTCTGCTTTTCTTTTTTATTTGCCTTCCAAGTAGTGAATCTACTCTCCAATTCTAATTGATGGTTTATTTTTTCTATGTTTACATTTTCAAAAGATAATTTTTCCATATCCAAATTCTCTCTAAAGATATCGACAGTTCCAGGTCCATATCCTCCATAATGGTTATTTGCTGCCACTATTGCTGCCTTGACATCTTTTTCATTTTGCCTTATCTCTTTCAATTTATCAGCCCATTTCTTTATTTCTTCTGTTCTATCAATTTGAATTCTACCAAATTGGTCTTCAGCCAACCTTCGATCTCCAATTAATCTAAGATAGATAAAATCAGAAGTTGCTATTGGAGAGTTTGCAATCTATCCATTTGACTCCAGACCATTGAAACATTATTATTTTTAAAAAAATTGTAAGCCAATTCATTAAACCAAGATGGATGTCTTACTTCAACGGCATACCTAAAACTACCTTCAAAGAAAAAATTATAACTTGTAAAATCCTCTAATCCTTCCTTAAGTTGGTAAGTAGGTGGTAATTGTATTAGTAACGCCAGTACTTTATCTTTTAGTGGTTCCATTCTTTCATAAAATAATTCCAATTCCTTTTCTACATTCTTGAATCTTTTATCATGCGTTATTACTTTAGGAAACTTTGCCGTAAATCTAAAATTATCAGGTGTTCTTCTATGCCAATTTTTTACCATTAATTCACTAGGAATGTTATAGAAAGTAGAATCAATTTCCACGTAGTTGAAAATTTGAGAATAGTAAGGCAGCCACATTCTATTCTCTATACTAGCTGGATAAAAAGGTCCCTGCCAAGAGGAATAACTCCAGCCACTGCAGCCTATGTAAAGCTTCAATCATGAGAATATACGATTGTTTTCAATATAAACTAAAGAACTTTATCGTATATTGATTCGTTGATAGACGCTTTGGTGGTGTGTGGGAGTCAAGTTGCTAACAGCATAAATCCATAGCGACTAATCTGATTTTTCATATGGCTCAAAATGTATATATTTTTAACATGGTTTTAAAGTTTAGAATTGGAAAGGAAACGGCCCGTAGGTGTAACAATAATAGCTATACTTACGATAATTGGTGGCATACTTCTTTTGTTTGGAGGGATAGCACTTGTAGCATTAGCCCAATAATAAGTCAGATTAACGTTGAAGAAAATAATAATAATACTTCCAACTCTTCAATTTCACTAAACGTTAATGGTACTCTCGTTACCATTCCAAATAACGCACTATTCATTCTTGGTGGATTTATGGGAGTGGTTGGAGGGATGTTAATTGCAATTGGAATAGCAAGTTTTGTGGTAGCATGGGGATTGTTGAAAGGTAAAGCATGGGCATGGATAGTTACTAATATAATAACCATAATATCCATAATCTTAAATATAATATCTGTCATAGCTGGAAGTATCGAAAGTATTGTGGGTTTGATAATAAATGCAATTATAATTTATTACCTATACCGACC
>Ga0209879_1000024_pt1 | contig 15305 bp, 16 predicted proteins | sample GWRWN3_20_30_FD_187240 | JGI IMG/M metagenome (GOLD analysis project Ga0209879, IMG submission 187240) | Riverbed sediment microbial communities from areas with no vegetation in Columbia River, Washington, USA - GW-RW N3_20_30 (SPAdes)... | ecosystem: Environmental > Aquatic > Freshwater > River...
TTTCATCGGTTGTTTCGTCGGTTGTTTCGTCAGTTGTTTCGTCAGTTGTTTCGTCGGTTGTTTCGTCGGTTGTTTCGTCGGTTGTTTCCTCTTCGCTAGAGTCCTTTTCCTCTTCGCTAGAGTCCTTTTCCTCTTCGCTAGAGTCCTTTTCCTCTTCGCTAGAGTCCTTTTCCTCTTCGCTAGAGTCCTTTTCCTCTTCGCTAGAGTCACCACTATCGCTGCCTGATGACTCCTCGCCTAAAGCTTGAGAGATAAAACTAAGGCTATCTGGAATCCCATTATTAACAAATAAAGGATTTAAAACTATAGAGCTAAAAATTGTAATAAGAAATATTACAGAAAATTTGTTCATTCTTTAGTTAATGAAAGATGAGTTGTTTAAACTTTTTGAAAACCTTTAATACTTTGTATACTATCTAGAAAAATCGAACTTATGTCTAAGCGCATGATAACCCAATAAATTCGTCTTCTTAAAACTCTCCTATATTAGTACGCTAGGATCTAGAACATAGCTTTCTTGAATATTGACCAGTTTTTGACAAAAAGAATTTTAAAAAGTTATTTTAATATGCGATGATATTAGCAATGAAATCATTAGAAAAGCTATCTAGTTACAAAATTCTTCTCGTCGGTTTGATACTGACATTTATTTTGTTGACAACTACAGTTCAAATTAAATCTCAAAATGTACCAAATGAAAACAAACCTCAATTATCTGCTGAAAATAGTGAAAATCCCTACTCATTAGCCGTAATAAAAGAGTATTCTGAAATTATCGGGGTAGTTTTAGAAGCTATTGTAATTATACTACTCTGGAAAACTGTAAAAGACTTCTCCGAACTTGCAAAAGTAAGTAAATTACAAACTGAAGTTAGGTTTAGGCCATGGGTAGGGCCCAGTGGAGGGTTTGAGTTATTGAGAGAAGATGATTCCAAAAAGCAGTACTCGATAGCTATGAAAAACTTTGGAGAAGTTCCTGCCTCAAACGTAATTGTGACATGTACCATATCAGACACAAGGCCTGACAAATCAAACACTATGAATAACTCTAAAAGCAATGGTAACAACCAATTTCAAATAGGACCTCTATTGCCCGGAATGGAAAAGAGATATTGGATCTTTATAGAGAATGAGAGATATAGAAAAACAATGGAAGGTGCCTCAAATATATTCATCTTCATTTACTTTTCATATGTATATTCAGGTGGCAAAAGTGGCTATGGCATGATAAGTCAGCTAGATAACAAAACTAATAATTTCGTTCACAAAGAGATGTGGATAGATTAGGTTGGATGTCCTAAAGCTAAAAGATTCTGATGGAAGCTAGTCTGAGGACATTTTTTGGGCTTCAGTCTTTTTAATCTATTAAGTTTATATATAATAAAATAAATCCGATAGATATGTCACAAAATAGAATTTGGATGGCATTAGCCGTAATTGGAGGTTTATTCCTATTGATTGGCGTACAGGGTATGGTTTACGCACAGATGTCAAATGACACGTCCATGATGGGAAATGCGACAACTATGATGGGAAATGCAACTAACGCAACAGGTATGGGTAATGAAACTGGCAACATCTCTAGTCTTGAAGCCAGACCCTAAATATACAGGGAATTAATACCCTGAGGTTTATGTTCCACGAACGTTTTTTTTTTGTATCTAATTTTAATCGAAAGACTTTTGTAATTATATCAATTATTATTACTTTACTTGTTATAGAAAATGTAGACTCCATCGTTGCAGACTTTTTAGTTGGATTCAACACTTCTGATGCGGGCATTACTTTGTACACAATAATATCAATCGGTTACATAATAGGACAATTTTTTTTATTGAAATTAATGGATTCAATTAGTCATGCTATAAAAGCCAGATCGATCCTTATAGCAAGTTTCCATAGGATGGTTTCCATAGTACAGTATGTATTAGCAGGCAACGTAATTCTCATACTTATCCAAATATTTGTACTTTCAAAGTATTCGATCATGTCTTTGATTTTCGTTTCATATGTTGTTAATTTTTTTACAGCTGTATTATTTATAATATTCGCATTAAGGTTTGTGTCTTGGTATCTAAACCAGAAACATAATTTAGGCGTTTTGTTATACGCTCTATCGTTTCTGATTTTGACTGTTATACAAGTTATGACTGGATTTGGAAATTCATATTTGCTGTCTCAAAAAGATGAGTTTATTACACCGGAATCAACGGTTCAATTCAATGATTTTCCTGAAGGAAGTTTCTTCGATATTTTCTACTCATATGCTTATTATCTTGATTACGCCTCATTCGTACTCACATTATTAGCAAGCGCTTTACTACTCTACCACTACAGTAAGAAGATTAATGCACGAAAACTAGTATTAATTCTTGTTTTGCCAATTTTGAGCTATACCGGCAAAATACTAGACGCACTCAATATTTACAATACTGATACTAATCCAGATCTCTTTTTCTATTATATTTTTCAATCATTAAGCGCCATTGTTGCCGGTTTTCTTTTTGCAATTTCCTTCTGGTTTATTGCTAGAAGATTACCTGAGAGTTCTGTCAAAAACTTTTTGATAATTACGTCTCTTGGATTTGTTCTTCTATACATTTCGAATCATGCTGGAGTCAATCCAGCGCCTTATCCTCCATTTGGGATCAATTCACTTTCCTTATTACCCCTTTCAGCTTACTTTGTATTATTCGGCCTTTATTCGTCAGCTCTGTCTCTATCCCAGGATATAACCTTGCGTCAACATTTAAGATCTATCGCAAAAAATGACAATAACTTGCTCTCAAGTATTGGAACAGCTCAGATGGAACGAGAGGTTAATAGAGCTGTAGGAGAGCTAAAGGATGTAGCTGATGAACATGAAAAAGAATTAGCAGAAAAAACAGGAATTGAAACACCTGTACCCGAATCGGAGATAGAAGACTATTTGAAACAGGTTATCGAAGAGGTAAGTAAAGCTAGAAAAAAATGATTAAACGGTCACTGTGCCATACGAGGACATCCAAATTACAGTCTTTAATTCAACGGAATAACATTAGTGTACAATGATAAATGCGTCATCAGACTCAGACTCAAACACCAGAAATGAGAAAATAATCTAAAAACGAGGTCAAAATTATCTAAAAATGAAAGGTCATGTCGGCCATTTGGAGTGATTGACTTAAGAATCAAAATTTTCACATATCGAGGATATCATTACAGGTAATCCTTGACGTAATTTGAAATAATCAGCTGTATTGCAGATTCGATTATTTTTCCATGGTCAGCGTCGACTTCCGTACTTATTAATAATAAGTGCTCATCTTCAAGAGGCATGGTGATCTGTTTAACCTTTTCATATTCTTCCATAGCGTATCTTGCTTTACCAATCCTGTCAGCAAATGTATTATGAAGTCTCCATCTTTGTAGTGAGATAAGGTTTGCCTTTTTAATTTCCTCATCAGTTAGGATGCTATTGATACCTTCTCTGAGTCCTCCGTTTTTTATTTCACCGGTATTGTCACACACGCCAACAAAACGAACCTTACTACCAAGGTTAAGTACGTCATTACATAGTTTTTCATAATCCATATCGAATTCAATGTTGTGACCATCTAAAATACTATACTGCTTATCTGGTGATGTAAACTAAATTAGACAACTTTATACGACCAAATTGAATTTAAAGAAGCTATGACGAAATGTATTGCATTCCACTCATATAAAGGAGGCACAGGCAAGTCAACCATTAGTGCTAACTTGTCAGCGTCTTTAGCAAAAAAGGGATTTACGGCCGTTTTACTAGATGTCGATGTATATGCTCCCAGTCTTCAGGACTACTTTCAATGGGAACCTAAAAAATCAATTAATGATTACCTCTTCGAAAATGCTAATGTTGATGAGGTCATTCACGATTTGTCTACTCTGCTAAATAAATTTCCCTCTAACAATGGGGAGGAAACTAATTCTTCAAAAGGAAAATTATTCGTAGCATTTTCTAGTACATCCAAAGATGAAATATACAAGCTTGACGGTGCTGTTAGACAAGAAGGCTCTAAGATACAATTACTTAGAAAATTTCTAATGCTAAGAGAAGAGATTGTTTCAAAGTACAATGCAGACTTTATCATAATTGATACAAGCCCAGGTATTCGGTACTGGTCAATCAATTCTCTTGCGATTGCTGATACAATATTTCTCTCCCTGAAGTTGGATGGTATTGACCTAAAGGGAACCAGACTATTAGCCAAAGAAATTTACGAAAGTTTGACAAAGCTGGGAACCAAATCATATTTGTTGTTAAATAGAGCTGCCGGATATTGCTTGCCTCCAGGTCAGGCTGGCGAAAAGACCTCCGAGACTCAAGAAATTTATTCAAACACAGTCGGTGATCAGAAAACAGTAATTTCTAAACTTAATGAGGATGTTGGGATGGATACAATACTTTCTATTCCGTGTTATTGTGATATTCAATTTGATAGCAATGAATTTTTAACTGCGTTAAGATATCCCAATCATCCTTTTGCAGGTAATATTGATACACTAATAGAAAAACTTCAGGAAATGAAGAGTTAATGTAAAATATCGGCTATACTCAGCATCACTTATCACAATGCCTGAAGTAAGCATTCCTGGGCTATCAAGCTTAGTAGATAAAGCTACCGCTGAAAAGATTACTTCTGGAATAATTTTACTTATGAGCCCTCCTTCAGGAGGAAAAACTCTCTTCTGCAGGCAGATGATAACAGACAGCTTGCAAAACGAATCTGGATGCATATATATTAATTCCAGCATAACCCGTAAAGAATACGAGAATCTTTTCAACCAGGTAACTGATGCAAACCTGAAGAACCTCAAATTTATGAATCCCTATTTAATGCCCATTAATAATAAAGAAGCAGATCCATCAGCAAGTATAAACGAGCCGAAACTCTCAGCAACTCTACAAGAGATTCGGAAGACAATCGATGAATGGTCCTCTTCTGTTACCAATACGATTGAAGGAACACAACAGGGTTCTGCGTCTGCATTTAATGGTCTTGCAAAATGTGTTATTGTACTGGATTCCCTCACACATATGTTTACTATATTTGAAGAAGATAAAGTATTGAAGTTTGTAAATGCATTGTCGTTTATTATAAAAGAATTAGAATCCATAGCTCTAATTACGATGTCTGGTACACAATCAAGTAATGAATCTGTTTTGAATAAATTAAGCTCAATCTTTGATATTGTACTTGAGATTGAAATTCAAGAAGATCCAGACAAGGTAAAACGCAAATTAAAATTATTATCAATTAAGGGTACAGGTAACAAATCATCTTCAACTGTATTTAGCATCGAACAGGATGGGAAATTAAAATTTGAAAAGGAATCAAGTCAGAAATCAAAATTATCTATATGTGGTCTATGTAAAGCACCAATATTAGAAGAGCCCGAGTACTACCTCGATATGCCCTTCCATCATAATCATGTTAAAATTTACATGAAGCTTGCTGGCGCATTTGGTCAAGCCCGTGTTTCTGATGTGGGTCCTTCAGGAGTCATTGATGCCGCATTTTTCTTTGTAGATGTTGTTGGTCTGTCTGATCCTGCTCTTTCTGTGAGAAGACAAATAGAGAAAATAGAAGCGTTAAATGACATGATTGGACATTGTGAGACATTTAAGAAGGCTTCTGACAAGAGGGTCCTTCCAACTGGAGATGGTATGGCTATTGGTTTCATGTTAAGCCCCGAATCTCCACTTCAGTTAGGCATTGATTTGCATCAAGCTTTAAAAAAATATAACATGCATACCAATAAAGAAGATGGATCCTTTTTTGATGTTCGAATTGGTATTGCCTCTGGATCTGTCTTTATAGTAAACGATGTAAATTCTAACCAGAATATATGGGGACCAGGTATTATTTTTGCAAGACGTGTTATGGATGTCGGAGATGGAGGACACATATTGTTAGCAGGACCTCTAGCTGAGTCCCTACTGGCATTGGATGACAAGTATAAAAGTATAATAAATTTATTGGGTGAATTTCAGGTAAAACATGGCCAGATATTAAAGATATACTCGGCATACTCTCCTAACGAATTTGGCAATCCTGCAATACCTATACGTTTCAAATCTTAGTATCGACTATTAATTTGGAATCAGTACTACTATCTAACACAAAATAAAAATCCTAATAAAGGAACAAATGATTTCTTAATTCTTATTGAATTTTAAGTACGGCTCTAAATCTTAATTCACCCTTTGCTACCCTATCATAAGCAGTATTCATTTCATCCAATGGAAAAGTTTCTGTCATGACATGAACTTTGCCTTTAGCCACATAATCCAGTGCTTCATAAAGATACTCTCTATCATTCTGCAGTGATCCTATAATACGCCCTCGAGTCATCAACAAATGACCTGTCACAATTAGAGGCTCATCGGATATTCCCATTAAAACAAGTCTTCCATCAGGTCTTAAACCCTTTAAAGTATCACCCGTTGCCTTGTATGAGTTACTAGTAGCCAAGATCACATCTGCGCCTCCGGATTTCTTTAGACCTTTTCCATCAGATACTACAACATCTGCACCAAGTTTGTAGGCTAATTCTTCTTTGTCTTTTGAATGGGTTATTGCAATTGTTTCAAAACCACAGACTTTAGCATATTGAATTGCAAGATGTCCTAAACCTCCCACACCAACAACAGCTACACGTTCATGTGGTTTTGGTTCGGCAATTCTTAAACCGCTATACACTGTGTATCCTGCACAGAATATTGGTGCTGCCTGTTCATATTGTAAGCCTTCAGGTAAAAGTTGGGTAGCATCGGCATATGCAACCATATATTCAGCATGACCTCCGCCAATGTTAACACCTGTACCGATTTGTTCTAAACAAAACAATGATTTTCCTCTTTGGCACCATTCACATCTACCACATGTATGTTGTACCCAAGGTACCCCAACTCTATCGCCTATTTTTCTGGTTGTCACATTTTGACCTAATTCGACTATTTCTCCAACTGGTTCATGACCAATTGTATTAGGAAAACGAGCTGGAAGAATGCCATTTGTCATATGTACATCAGTATAACAAATGCCACTTGCATGCATCTTGATAAGGACCTGATCCGGTCCAGGTTTAGGAGTCGGTACGTCTCTTAATTGCCATTTGGCATGAACTTCTGGAACTACCGCTGCTTTCATTCTATATCAAATTCTTTTTAAAATAGGCCTAAAATATTTCTTTTGAGACATAATCATTTCAAATTCAATATAAATCCAACTCATAAATAAAAGTGCTCTAAATTTTATTGCATCCTTGTTATTAGTTATCTAATAGAAATAAATCAGTGTATTGAAATCATGAGTATGGGAAGAAACGCATGATCGGGGAAAGTATCGATACATCTTGTAATTAAAGAGATTTTAGCTTGAGGCATTTAATATTCAGTTCTAGGGCCCCCGAGTATTCTTGACGATATCATAATCTTAACTATAAGGCTTTAATAGTATATAGACTTGATAAGTTTGTGGACGCAAGAATATTGTTGATCGGAGTTGTAGTAGGCATCGTTCTTTCAAGTGGAACAAACGTAATGGCCATTAGTAATAGTACTGGAAACAATACTGGAAACAATACAGGCATTGGTACGGCAAAGGAGCTTGAACAGCTGACTGGTAACAATTCATTGGCCAATCTAGGTACACTGACTAATTTTACGCAGTCCGGATCAAATCAATCATCAAATCAATCATCAAATCAGACAGGAAATATGTCTGGATAATATCCTTATTTTTTTGGTAAATTTATAATCATATCCTGTTAAAGGAACTTTAGTTATATTTCTAATCATATAATATTATTCTAAAATATTAGTTCCAAGAAACAGATTATTTAGGAATTTTATTGTCATAATTACAAACAAAGAGCTGTGGAATGTTAGCTTAAAGAGCTGCTAGGTTCTATAACTAATATTTCTCAAACGATCCATAAGAGCGGTTCCATGGTTTGGTATTTTCTTATTTAAAAATATTCGTAATCAAAGTTGTTAACATTGATAAAGTTTAATGTGCATATATAGTCAATATGCTAACAAATAATTCAGAAATACTCAATCTCATAAGTAAATGTAGAGAACTACGGGATGTGGGGAGAAAATTTAGGCTTTTAGAATATATCAATCAACTGCTCCCCGCCGAGTCGAAGGTAAAGCTACCCTCGCTAATCACAAATGATGGTATTGACAACTTATTGAGCTGGATAGAAGTAAAAATTTCACCGCCCATCTATGGACTGACAACAGCTTAAACATTACTAATCGTTTAAACCTCTTTTCTCTACCGTGGTGCGGAATTGATTTATCATATGTAGTCCAATGGTAATGCTTTATAAAAGAGTAAAGTAGTCTATCTTGTCAGAGTTGTGGGTTATCTAAGCTTAAAACTTGAGTATTCAATTAGCCACTGGTTGCTACTCACAACTTTTTGGGCATAATTCCTACCGACATGTATAATATTTGAGTTGGTATCAATCTCTACAACAGTAATGATTCCACAAGGATTTGTCAAAAAATGAAGATCGATTAATTAACAGTGTAAAGTTATAAAAGTCTATGATGATATATTTACCAATAACTGATATCGAATTAGGTAGCAAACACGTAAGGCATAAGATTGAGGTGTTTCAGCTATAGACTGCTTTGGTTTTCTTCGTTGTCTTTTGTTTGCCCCGGTTCTGGTGCCGGTTCTGGTTCGACATCGCCTGGCTCTTCAGGTTCAGGTTCTACCTGTCCCAATTGAGTATACATACCGATTTGTCCTGACACAATCATATAATCTCCTCAAATGTATTTATGTATTTATTAAAAAATTTTGGTGGACTTAGAGTTCATTATGCGGGTTCTTTTGAATCTTCTTCCTCATCTACCATATCGGCGGCTTCTTCACGTAAGTTTTCTGTTGGACCTGTTGTTTCTGGATCGTCCTCAGCAGCTCCTATCTTTTTTTGATTTTTTTGTGCTGATTCAATATCCTCACTATCGTCTTTTTTATCACTCATCATAGACATAAGGGCAACATAGGTTAAGTATGTATCATTCGTTCTAATAATTTATTCTGTTTATGAGGTAGGTGTTTTATTTTCGTTACCTAAAGAAATAACTCACTTTCAGATTTGAATTATGGAAGATTATTAATTTAAATTAAAAAAATTGATATTTTTATGATTTACAGTCTATAGCTTGAAGAGTACTTCCGTTATTTAGTTTTAATTATTTGATATAAATCTTGAAGAAATTATAGACAAATATTAAACCAAACTTACTAACTGAGGGCTCACATTCTATGACAAGATATGTTTTGACATTATTTCAAAGGAAGTTAGTCTAAAAGCTGAAATTCCGGTTCTAAATGGATAAGCTCCTCCAACTGTAAGGGTTTTAGGATCTAACCATTCATAAAAAATTTTATCTACTTAAACATAACCACGTTTTTCTTCGTCTTCATTAAACGGAGATATTTCGAATTGGCCTTAAAATCTTAATTAAATATGTTGACGTATGAATATCAATGCCAAGGGGTATTAAGAAAGGACTAAATACAAAAAAGTTTGATCGATGTGTGACGGAAGTGAAGTCGAAATCTGGCAAGAAAGTCAACCCTTATGCAATTTGCAACGCGAGCATGTCAGGCAAAACAAAACATAGAAAGAAAAAATAACCTATCAACAGAATTTCTAATTGCAACTCTCAAATCTTATTTTTCCTTACTTTGCTAATGCTAGAGAAGTTTTATTGCCTAATCCGAATATATGCTTCTAGATTATTTATTAAAATATTACAAATTGTGAAACATACAAAAAATAAGACCGTATTTAATTCCATATTTGGTTAGACTCATTGCTTTATAATAGTAACAATATTCGTTACCGTGAACAAGCACAAACATTATTAAACAATATCTATAGCGAGGCACAAGTAATTCCTCGCTACATCATTACTATTATATTAAAAATCATATACAGAATTATCTACAAATCTAATATAAAAAAAATAGTGGTTTTCGTATTGCCCATATTACCGTATGAATTAGTCTTTGCGGTAATTCTGAGCGTCTTCCTTCGTGATCGAAAACCAGATTTTGTGTCCATCAAACTTTTCGACTAGTTTTTTTGGTAAGTAGAATTTATCCTTGTCTACTACTCCTTTCTTAGTAATAACAACTTCAGTTCCAACTTCATGTACCTCACCCAAGTCATAGTCATTTATTCCGCGTGCTTCTTTTTTTACGATATCTTCCCAATTTGTTATATTCATCATACAATATGGTCCAACATTGAATATAAGGATTAGACATTTTATCTGACATGAATACAAAAAATTCATGACCAGAATTTGCTACTTTTGTAGCCATTTGTTCTGTGTTGGCTCGATTAGCGAGATTACTATTATAGGTAATCTTTAAAGCAGAAAAATTTTAGCATAAATATAAACTTTGTAGTACTTAAGTATTTGATGAAATTAACAATAGATGGTAATAGAATTTCGATAACACTAATTGCTATGGGCATGATGGTAGGAACCTTTTGTGGTGGAAATTTAGTATACGGTCAACAAACTTTAGATATTAAAACTCCAGGAGGAAATGAGGCTTTTGGAGGCGAGAAGATGGGAACCGTAACAATTGTTCCCAAGGAACATACCGTGAATGTAGTTGCAAATATGACAAGTCCTCCTAAAGAAGGTACTGTCTTTGAGGGATGGCTTTCAGATGTCGGTGGTTCGGACTATAAATTGAGTTTAGGAGAATTCTCAAAGAACGGAACGCTTGATTATACGACTACTATGGTAAATCCATACACTTATACACAGTTTATTGTGACTCAGGAACCTTTTGAAGATGCAGATCCTAACGCCGCTGCAACCTTAGCCGGTGCTGAACTAGTAAGCCCGTTCGGGCAGTAGTCGAGGCTTTACGGTACTTGCCATTTCTTATTTCATACAAAGCCGCACAGTATATATGAAAATGTGTTTACTATCCATCTGAAACGCTAATGCTTCTTTGAAATATTCTATTTCTTCCTATTTTCTAACTACTAAAAATGGAAAGATTATATTATTTTAAATATTATTGTGTATAATACATTTTGAAGAGTTGGCTTGAGTACGATTCTCCTATACAATAAAAACCAAGTAAAAACGGTAGGTTCTATTGATGATGTAGAAGAAGGAAATAATGCTTGGATAGATGTCGTAGATCCAGACGATAAGGAACTAGACAATTTAGCTCGTAAATTCAACTTAAATCACGAAGCTATTCAAACATGTTCCAATAAATCCAAGAAGCCAGAAATTCGCCAGTTAGGTAATCATACGTTTACAGTAATAGTCGAAATGAAAAATAAAAATCCAGAAACCCTACAAGTAGAGGCGATATACTTCTTTCTGGGACGAAATTGGTTAATAACAATTCACTCATCTGAGGTTAATCTTGAAGAACTAGTAGAAAGATTATTCAAAATAAAAGATGAAACAATTAAGCAAACTAACATAGATGCATTATATTATAATATCTTGGCAGAAATTGTTACCAAATATGAACAGCTACTTACTGGTTTAGAACTGTCGGTAAATGAGTATCAGAGAAGATCATTTATACGACCCTTGCCTGAGATATTCGACAATATAGATATATTATCTCGACAGGCTATAACCTTAAGGAGACAATTTTGGCACGCCAGGAAGATAATAAACTTTATTCTGCATACTGAGAAAGATAAAGAGGATGTCAAATACATTGAGATGGTTTATGATGATATATCCCAATTGATAGATTTTGTTGAATCATATGAAGGCACAATCAATTCGATAAGAGAGCTTTACGTAGCCAAGGTTTCTCTCCAAATTAATGACACAATGAGAGTTCTTACTATATTTACGGCTATATTACTTCCGCTTACTCTCATAGTTGGTATATACGGTATGAATGGAATAGACTTAACGAACATTACAATGATTCCTGTAGGTTTTTTTGTTGTAATGATAACGATGGTTTGCATATCGATTGGTTTGATTCTGTTTTTTATAAAGAAACGGTGGATACTAGTTGGTGGTAAAAATGCTGAGCAAGAGCAAACACATGGAATTGATCATCAGTAATTAGCAAATTATTAAGTGCTCTATTAATAAAAATTATAATAGACAAGCTTCACGATTCAAATCTAATTAGTTTTCATCCAGTCAATCTTTGCTTTCCCAGATGCAATATTCTTAGTTGGCCTCGTTTTGTAATATTTGTGTCTAATCGCAAATAACAAACCAGTCAAGAACAGGAAAGACCCTATGACAATTTCATAAGTTATTAATGAATCGGCCATTCAATCAGATTATTTATAGCTAGATAAAAATCTAGATCTCAAAAGTTCAAAAGCTCAGCAAAGATGCTCTATCACTCCCATTCTCATTGAGTGGCCAGTAACTATGAAGAGCATCTGAAGAAATCAAATTTAGATTTTCGACGAATATTACGAATAGTGTGAGATGCTACTTTGCAGGGTTGGTTTAAATCCTATAGTGAACTAGAAGTACTGATGTCTCCCCCTTCATCATATCGAGGAAAGGTAGAGCTGATATCTGACAGAAAGCAGATGAATTCAACTATAAATGATGTCATATGCAATGCTAAAAAGTCTCTGAATATTTGCGGTGACTCTACACTCCCGAGTTTCTCATTGTCTGAAAGACTAATGAAAGCATATCAGGAGGCAAAATCAAAAGGGGTAAAAATTAGGTACATTACAGAAATTACAGGGGATAATTTAAAATATTGTAAACAAATATTGAAATTTGCTGAAGTTCGACACTTAAACAATCTTGTTGGGAATTTTGTAATAAGTGATAAAGAATATTTAGGACAGGCTTCAGGCCATAATTTTTTATCATATCTGATTTATAGCGATGAACAAAAAATGGTGGAACAACAGAATTTTATGTTTAAAAACCTGTGGAATAACGCTACTACTCATCGAGACAGAATCTCGAGCTTAGAACTAGGAGTAGAGCCTGAAGAGGTTAAGGTGTTATCCGATCCAGTTGAAATTAGAAGAACTTATGCAAACCTCATAAATTCTGCAAATTTTGAGATATCCCTCATAATAGCAACAAAAAATGCACTGCAAAGAAATTACAGAGGAGGAATAATAACTTTGTTAGCGGAAGCTGCAAAGAAAAGGAACGTTAATGTTAATTTAATTATTCCTACTAATGAGAATGATACAATTCTAGCCAAGTTTCCTCATATTGAATCAGGAATGAACCCAAAGTTTAGAGTAAAATCAATCATCCCAGCTATTCGACAGACGCATATGATAAAAACTACATTTTTGATTGCAGACAGAAGATTGTTATTCATAATAGATATAAAGGATGACAATAAAGAAAATTTTATAGACGCAGTGGGTTTTGCTACTTATCATAATAGCAAATCCCGTACAGAATCCTACAGTTTTATATTTGATACCCTCTGGAGACAGGCAGATCTACATGAATCATTAAAAGAAGCAAACAGAAATCTAATTTACGCTTATGAAAAATTGCAAGAACATGACCAAATGGAAAAGGAATTTATCAATCTTGCTGCACATGAGTTAAGGACACCATCTCAATCCATTATAGGCTATTCCGAATTGCTCAAGGCTCTCCCCGAAAGAAATAAGCAATATGAAGAGGCTATATCACGAAACGCCGAAAGACTCTATTCTCTTGTGACAAATATGTTGAGTATTGCTAGAATAGAGTCTCAGACTTTAAAACTTGACAAGACTAGTTTTGATTTAAACCTAAAGATTGTAAATGTGATAAACGATGTTAAGCAACAAGTAGATTTGCATAAAATCGATAAAGATAGAATTGAATTCACACCGCTTGAAAAAATTACTATTTTCGCTGATAAACAAAAGATATTTGAGGTGCTTGCAAACTTACTAAATAATGCATTAAAATTTACACAGCACGGTACGATCGCTATATCTGCCGAGCGGAGAGGTAAAACTAATGAAGCAATTATTAAGATAAAGGATAGTGGTCCAGGTATAGACCCAGAAATAATTCCACACTTATTTTCAAAATTTAAGACAAAATCTGAGAAAGGACTTGGACTTGGATTATATATTGCAAAAAGCATTGTTGAGGCGCATGGTGGAAAGATCGAAGCCTATAATAACGTAAATTCCAAAGGGGCCACATTTGTTGTGACGTTACCTTTGAAGTAACAATTATTGAAAATGACCTCAAATTAATTTGATATATTATTTACTTTTCTTGTTTTTTTACCTATTTTTTAAGACCGTTTTTAGGGCGACTCCTTAATCCCGCCCGTCCACACAAGCGTTAAATAAAATGAGGCATATACATTAAACATGGAAAGTTTGAAACAAGAGGCTTCGAAAGAAGTTGACAAAGATAAGAATGCAGAGCATAATGTCTCATCTTGGTCCGAGATTGTCAAAGACATTGTTGATAAGTTGACAGGCAAAGATATGGAGGTAACTTATGATTTCGAGAATTTACAAATTGATATACCCAAAGCAACCGGTCCGCAAGGCCAGGAAATAGGCAGTGCAAAATGGAAAATTAATGGCAAGTTTATGATATCTACCCAGCTTCGCGATAAGTCAAAGACAATGAAATAAACTTTTGTGACCAGGTCTAGTATATTGACAGGGGAGAGCAATTTCGTAAAGGACGACGGATCTCTAGCATTAAACAATTTGGCGAATATTGTGAAAAGGTCAACTGGGAAAATCAACATTCAAATCAAAGGTAAAACTGCTCTGGCACTTGATTTTGAGAAAGATAAACTATTCCTAGACATCATAGATCCCACTGTTTTTGGCAGAACCGAACAAAACAATTACGATGTTAGATTATTTGAAAAGATAAAGGCCGCAAAGAAGATGGGCAGGATACTAAATAATAATGGTCTTAGTGTTACTATTCTTCGGAAAGGAAAAAGGGCTCTTAGTATAGGTAGAGAGGCAACTCCAACAATAAGCAGCTTACTAACTGGCAGTGACGATATCCAGATTGATAGTATAAAACAGCTAACTAAGCTCGGCCGAGATATAAAGAAAGTAAATCATAATAAAGACGGCCCTTAAAAATAACTATGGATGATTTGAAGCAGATAGAATACGCTACATTATATAAGGCGTCATAGTATAAGTACCCTGAGTTATTTGAAACAAAATAGTTTCCCCATGAGGGAATGGCATGTTAAACATATGGAACAAACTCTTGTTAGATTTGTGAGAGGTCTGTCTGAAAATGCAACGCGGTG
>Ga0209879_1000027_pt1 | contig 14826 bp, 15 predicted proteins | sample GWRWN3_20_30_FD_187240 | JGI IMG/M metagenome (GOLD analysis project Ga0209879, IMG submission 187240) | Riverbed sediment microbial communities from areas with no vegetation in Columbia River, Washington, USA - GW-RW N3_20_30 (SPAdes)... | ecosystem: Environmental > Aquatic > Freshwater > River...
AAGAGCTATCTTTAGTCGTCTCAAGGATCCAAATGCGTTACCAAGTACAGGAATTTTATATCCTTCGACGTCCTCAAATAATACAGCAGGTCCCTCATCCTGATACATAAGTCTACGCAGGATTTCTGCTATTTCTAAATCCACTGAAACTTTGGTTTTTATCCTTTTCAACTGACCCGTTTTTTCAAGAGATTGTATGTATTCTCTTAAGTTTTCAAAATACACATGGATCCTTTTTCCGTATGAGATATTAGTTTTGTTGATCTAAATTTAGTAAAATAAGGTTGATAGGTTTCTATATGTTCAATTAACTTTACTTTTTTAATACTAAAAATTCAATGGCATTACAATTGAAAATAAACATATCAAGAATTAAATACCGAATAAATTACAATCCAGTGAATTACAATACGAGCACAGGTAAATATGAGAGCGGAAATGAATCCTATACTTTTTACAGTCAGGCAAAAGTAAACCTGTGGAAATGTGACAAATGCACCTTGAAATTTGGTACTTTCAGAAGTTTAAGAAAACACAAATCTGATGTACATGCTTATTGATGCTTTGATATCAGAGTAAGCATCTTATCAGATTGTATATGTCCCACAACTAATTATTTCAACTATAGTTATAATTTATTCTTCAGAAATTAATTTCACGAGAAAAAAGTTTTGCAAGCTGATCTAAAATTCTTGCTGTCGCCCCCCAAATAATTTCATTTTTGTAGGTAAATCTAGGTAGTTGTGAAATAGTAAATTGTTGCTGGTGTTTCAGGTCGTTCTCTCTACTTTTAAGTAACGGTATTAGTGGAACGTCTATAATTTTCTCCACTTCATAATTGATATCGGTTATTTCTGGTATCCTGTCTATTAAAGCAACGTATGGATAAATAATGTAACGTGAGGTTAACGTCTTTACCGCATTTAAATGGCCAATAACCTGTTCTTTTTTAATCTTAATTCCTAATTCTTCACTTATTTCCCGTACCGCGGTTTCCAACATGTTAACATCATTTTCTATAAAATTACCACCAGGAAAGGAAATTTCACCTGCATGATTTTTTACAAGGTTAGTCCTTTTTATTAAGATCACATATGGACTCCTATTTTTGAAATGAATTATTATCATAACCGCAGCAAATCTGAATTGAAGTGAAGGCGACGGTAGGATTACTTTTTTATTCAGAAACGGATAAATCAAATGTTTGAGCACTTTTTCATTATACAAACAAGATCATCTGTTGTATCCATTATTAATTAGAAAGTATAAAATCTATCGAGTAGCATTTTTTGGAAATATGCTCTGCTTCACAATTTTCAAGATTATAAATTAAGGCTTTAATTATGATAAATATTGTCAGATATTGATGGATATTAAAGTTATTTATGAGATGAACCCCCCAAAGGTTCTTTACAATAATTTTTTTGATCATGATACAATAAACAAGAATATTGAACTCTTTATGTCCCGAGCAAAAAAGGTATCAGAATATGTTGATGGGATACACTTGACTGATAATGTACTTGGTGTACCACGAATTTCTAGTTTGATGCTTGTTTCAATGTTAAAAAAGATAGGCATTTCAAAACCGATTAGCTGTACATGCAGACTTTACGACAAAAATCTTATATCAATTTTGCAATTTGTCTCAGAGGCTATATTGTGTGGAGTCTATAGCATCCTAATTCTCCGTGGAGATGAACCAATCATTGGCAATAAAATTTTTGACATTCCTCCCACCAAGGCTATCAAGATTCTATCATCACATCATTTTAGCAATCACATAAGATTGGATCTATCGTTTCCAAGTAGAATCGATGGCACAGTAAGAATAAAAAATAAGCTTGAGGCAAGACCACGTGCGTTTGTTACACAGTCAATAAGTTCTATTCACAATTTAAAAGAAATTGTGAAAATGTCATCACCATATAACATTGATGTTATCCCATGCATCATGTGTCCTTCAAAGAGAAATGAAATTTCAGCACAAAAGATAGGATTGGATTGGAAATCATATAAGGACCAGCCAGAAAATTTCGTTCGTGAAGCAGGCGGTTTAACAGAAAAAGTGCTTTTGTGTTCACCAAATAGTTTTGAAGATGGTTTGGATCTTGTCAAGAAATTAAAGAGAAATTAGTCAAATTTATGTTTGCGTGCAGCACTAATTTCGCTTCTTAATTCCCCTAAAATTTCCCTGTAATAGGGTTTAAGTTCATCGTCTTCGCTAAGTCTCGGCCTTCTATGATCAACTGTAATTTCCCTTTTTATTTTACCCGGCCTATTTGTAAATACAAATATTCGATCTCCAAGACATACAGATTCCATTATGTTGTGAGTTACAAAAATAATATTTTTTCTAGTTTTCGACCAAATAAGCTGCAATTCGACTGAAAGCAGATCTCGTGTTTGGGAATCCAAGGAGGCAAACGGTTCATCCATAAGCAGTATCTCAGGATCCATAACGAGTGCCCTAGAGAGAGCCACTCTTTGCTTCATGCCACCGGATAATTGATACACATAAGAGTCGGCAAATTTTGTCAATTGCATTGTTTCTAGATGACCCATCGCAATTTGGCGCCGCTTATCTTTCTGCAATCCAGCTATTTTTAGTCCAAATTCAACATTCTCGATTACTTTGAGCCATGGAAACAAAGCATTCTCTTGGAAGACAATAATTCTATCAGGTCCAGTTCCATCGATCTGATGACCATTAAGAATAATTTCACCTTCAGTAGGTTTGTCAAGTCCTGCAAGAATGTTAAGAAGAGTAGATTTTCCACATCCAGACGGGCCAACAATACATACGAATTCGCCGTCCTTAATTGTAAGGTCGATATTTTCAATCGCAGTAACGTATTCAGTCTTCTTTGAACTATTTGTTCTAAATTTTTTAGATAAATTTTTAACTTGTAATTTCACGCTTACCACTCTTAAACTAAACTAATTAATTTGAATACGCATATCATACACTCTCATAATTACGCTAATTCTATAAATTACTATTTAATAATTGATAAATAGTCGTAAACGAAATAAGCATAATTTCTGTAAACTTATGTTTTTTACAAATGGAACTGGTTGATAACATTGGTTAGTGAAAGTTAGAGACTGGAATAATTTAATTGTGACGAAGAAATAACCAAAATTGATTGAGTGAATCCGATATTTGTCTAAATTGTAAACATGTGAGGAAGAGTCACAGATACTTTCTAGGGCAACAAGATAATGATCATCGTTGTCGGGTTTGTAATTGGCAGCGTTTTGCGGAAGAATAGTATTAAATATTTATTTTATATTGTAACTAATATTGTTCGATGTTAAAGGACAAATTGAAAGATGAAATTGCAAACGACAACTAACCAATCTATTATATTTGTAATAGTAATCGGAATTGCGTTTTTTATTACTATGCAAGTAGTTTATGGACAAGGACTGGTTAATAATTCGACAGTAGGGAAATCATATTCATATAGAAACGAACTAATAAACAGGATTATGAACTCAACTTGTACAGAAAAACGACTTGTTATAGGGGCGGAAAAACCATCATCTGTTTTGTACTTATCCACAATAGAAGAAATTTTTAGAACTTGTGTCGCAGAGGGTGCAATAAAATAAAATCAAATGCGTCAAGTGTCTAATCCAAGATCATAGCAATAGATAATAAGATTCCTTTAGCACCTGTAGACAATAATTGAAGAAAAAAATAGCCTCAACGGATACACCACATCCAAAATTTAACCTCTTCATAAATTGGTTTATTGAGTCATTAGACAGAATTGACCGCGATATGAAAGATATTTCTGATATTCACGACTTGAATAACATATCAAACGAAATAAGCAATCGACGTGTATGTATGGACAACGATCGAATTTTTGCTCCAACCCTAGAAGAGATTGAGAAGAATAATTACAGACTTATTGAAAATGTTCCAATATCAGAATGGAATCTTAATATAGACGATCCAGATATCCCAAAAAGACAACGCAAGGGGATGAAGGATATTGCCATTCTTCTTGCATCATATAATTCTAAGTTGGGAAACAAAGCAATTCAATGATTATGTAGGTATCTGCGCCTTTCCAACTCCCACCGGTATTAGCAAATTTATTTAAATTTTATTGCCAATGAATGAATGACGTAGAGGTACTTCAGATCACCATACGTTCGCTGGTGGGATTATTATCGTCCATTATCGAGTACGGCTCTAATCCCGCCAGTCGTTAACTTAATCTAATCTGTGTATTATGGCATCATACAAGAAAGTAAGAGAAGAACTAGGCTATACCAAGACAGCAAGACCATAAATATTAGAATAAATGGGTTTCACTATGACACTCATATGGACATTCTGCTAGTTGTTTAACTAAGCCTTCAGTAGAATTCTCATGAGCACATTTAGGACAATTCATTTTATTATATTACCAATTACTAGATATAAAATTTCCTACCATACAGAAATTCAATGATTATTTAGTAAAACAATCAGAGTTTTATAGAGAATAACGTTCCTAATTCATATGTTCTTATAACATTCTACGTAAGCCGTTTTATAGTATGTAGTACACCAAATTATAACGCAACCAGAAACAACTGGTGGGAAATTGGTTGGTTCTTGTTCATTGAAACTATAAATTCCTCCCATCAGTTGTTAATTATTAACTTCTTTAGGGATTTGGTTGGTATAAAAATATTTCTATTTCTTAGAACGTTATTGTAAAAATATCTGTATACTAACAAGGTAACGCTAAGAATATCTTAATATGTTCCCCTGATTCGAATATCGTCTCGTCCTAGTAGGCCAATTAAATTACTTTTATAGTTTGTTGTGAATGATCAAACTAACGCAGAACTCATGACTGGTGGTAACGGTTTCAGAAAGGTAAACCAGCCATGCCCTCCAGCAGGCCATGTTCCAGTGACCTGGTCAGGCACATAAGTATTTTCTGGTATTGTAAGATTGAATGGTTTTGCGTAAATTTCACTAAAGTTGTCCATAGTATTTATCTTGGTATTTGAAATATTATTGGACATTGACGTTATCTCGTCGAGTTTAGTTACACTTCTACCCGATGAGCTATCTAGACCATGCATTGTGGTTAATTTTCTAATGGATGTTATTTTGAGTGCTTTTTGATGTCATGACTAGACGACAATAAAAGATGATATGAGCGTATCTCACAAACAGTAACCTAACCATCGCAGAAAAACTTCTTCCTGTCTTTTATTTTTCTCAGAATGTTTTTAAATCTCGAAATCTTTAAGGCCTGACTCGGTTGTCTTTACCCCCAGACGTCCAGAACGAACAGCTGCCTTGAACGCTTTAAAATCAAGTTCCACCTGATCTGCGTAGATTTTTGCATATTGTACCAGCGCAACATCAAATTTGTCTTTTGATCCCAAATACCCCGCTATCATTTCTGCGTCTCCAACCTTTGCATGGGCTCTGGCAAGAGCCCAACCACACATTGTTGCGTAACTTAGAAGAGTGTGAGGCTTGAAGTATTCAACTTGTGCTGAAATTTTCATATCATGGAGTTGACGAACATAGTAATCATGTCCTGAATCAGAGCGGAACCACCCAAGAAATATGTCGCTTGCAGCTTGCATAAGACGTTGCCCATGTACAATGCGATAGCCCTGATTCTCATACCGGCTCTTTCTATCTGGATTCTCCAATATTGATCTGCGAGCTTCCTTTGTTTGGAGAAAAAGTGGGTCCTTACCATCAGCAAGAAACAAACTGACAAGGCAACGTGTCCCAACACTGCCTATGCCAACAACCTTAATTGCAGTGTCCTCAATGCGATAGTGATCAAATAACTTTTGTTTGTCCTCCTGTAGTGATGCCTTGTAATTATCCAGATATTTGCCTTGTCTTTCCATGTATTGGTTAGTTTTGCGTAAATGGTAGATAAGCGGTGGTTCATCTAATATCCTTAAGTGTCCTTTTACAGCCCTTGTGATCTTGGGAAATAGTGTTTCTGACGTTCTGGAAGTGGCCCGTGTTTCGAGTTTAGTCAAACGTTCTACAAACTCCTTGTCATTGTGGAAAAACTCAAGAAGATTTTCAATTGATATTTTTGCATACCATCTCTCAAGAATACTCTCTACTGCAAATTCAGTCATTCGAATCCGATAGGAGTACGTGACCGTTCTAACTGCCTCGTCTGCTATGTTTTTAGAAAAGCCCAGTTCCCTTGCAGCCAGGACGAAGCTGACTACAAGCCGTTTTATGTCCCATTCCCATGGTCCGGGAAAGGTCTCATCAAAATCGTTGATGTCAAAATCTAAATTTCGCTCTGGTGTGGCAAATCCCCCGAAGTTCAACAGGTGACAATCACCACACGCCTGAACTATTATCCCTGATATGGGTGAGTTTAATAGGTCTCTGGTTTGGATGATTGCAGCGCCTCGGAAGAATTTGAAAGGTGATTCTAACATTCGCTGATATCGTATGGCTACAAGACTTTCAATTCTGTCTTTGTTTGAAGTCTCTACTAGGTCTATTGAATTCCATGACCGCAAGGAAGGCGACCACTCGGCGTGTCTACTGCGTGAGCATTTTTCCCGAAGGGCTTTGCCTAGTTGCATTCTTTTTTCCCTTGTGAGATTTTCACGATCCATTTCTAAGGACATCTTTTTAGTTGGATCTAATTTTTTACTTTTTGCTTTTTATCTATTTTAGTTATGATTCTATGGCACTTCTGAGATTTATTATTTCATCACGGGATCTCATCATTATGAAAGAAAGTGTTACAATAATTAGCACGGTAACCCTAGTGCTTAAAACTGTTACCATGAAGAAGATTTATATAATTAATATCTTCGATCTTTTTAGTTGAACCGATTAAACCTAAAATATAGTTTTTGTTTTTTGACTTAGGTCGTAGGCTATGATGACTGTGATGATTACAATCATATGATTATTACGGATAAGAAAACTGGAGGGGGAATATGAATGCAAGTGAATATCTTTAAGTGGAATTCTAATGTTGCTATAATAAAGGGGAGAATATCACGATAATACTATTTTATATACAACATTTCTCTAAGTATAGCAAATTATGGCTAGAACTAGTAATAATTTCTATAATTCCCATTGGAAACTTGAAGGGCGGCGCCTTTTCTCAGAGTTGCTGGGGACGTTCTTCCTGGTGCTTGTCGCCGCCGGCGGCCCGATGATGGGTCAGGCATTCCCGGACACGATCAGTCGCACGGCGGCCGTGGTCGCACCGGGGCTTATGGTGATTGGAATCATCCTGTTCATGGGCAAGGTCTCCGGCGCGCATCTCAATCCCGCCGTGAGTGTGGGGTTCGCGCTTCGAGGAGATTTCCCGTGGCGCCGCGTGCCCGGCTACATCGCCATCCAGCTCGTCGGAGCGACCCTCGCCGCCTGGTTCCTCCAGTCCGTCATGCACGTCTCCGCGACCTATGGCTCCAACTATGTAGCCGCCGGATACTCCGCAACCGACGGATTCCTGATGGAAGCGGTTCTGACCCTGGGTCTGTTGAGCGTCATCCTGGGTACCGCATCGCGCGCCCAGAACGTCGGTGCGCTCAGCGCCCTGGCGGTCGGCGGGTACATCGCCCTGGCAGGCTTGTGGGGCAGTCCGATCTCAGGTGCGTCCATGAACCCGGCCCGCACGTTCGGCCCCGACCTCGTCGGAGCCGACTTCACCGACTACTGGGTCTACGTCGCGGGGCCGTTGGTCGGGGCGATCGTCGCGGTCGGCGTGGCGTTCGTGCTCCGCGGCAAAGGTGGGGGCCGCAGCGGATCGGAAGCGGCGCAGGGAGTCCTGGATACCGAGGTCGAACGCCCCGATCAGCCATGAGCACAGTCCGTATCGACGCACACCAGAGAAAGGGGTACTCGCCGTGAACGCGCCCGACCAGAGGGCATAAGACCTTTAGTATCTACAGTAGCTGCTGAGCAAACAGCGTAAACGAGGATGAATGTGCCAACAATTTCAACCAGATATTTGATTTTTGACGCAGCGGCCAGATGAACATGTGACAAACCTATCAAATGCACAATACATGTATAGTTAATCTGCGTATTGTAAAGGAATGTAGATAAATCAAATAGATCCTCTGCATTTCTTACAAATGACTTATGAATAAAAAAATAGCAGTCGTAACAGGATCCAGTACGGGAATCGGAAAGGCCATAGCTATAGCATTTGCAAAGTCTGGTGAATATTTTGCAGTAGTCACAAATGCCAGAAAACTGCAAGAGGCACTGGTTGTGTCTGATGAAATCAGAACTTTAGGCTGTAATTCAATTCCGATAGAAGCTGATCTCTCCAAGGAGGCTGATTGTGTTCGATTGATTGAAGAAACTATCAAGAACTATAACAGGATAGATGTTTTGGTAAATAACGCAGGGATCCAGCAGGACGTACCACTCGAAGAAACTACAATAGATCTCTGGCAGAAAATCCTGGCGGTGGATCTTACAGGACCTTTCATATGCAGCAGAGAAGCTGTAAAGCATATGGAGAAGCAACAGGATCCAACTGGAGGTTGCATCATAAACATAACTTCCGTACATCAATTGATACCCAAACCACATTACATTCCATACGCAACTTCCAAGGCTGGAGTTGAAATGATGACAAAAACACTTGCATTGGAGCTTGCAAAATCAAACATAAGAGCAAATGCAGTTGCTCCAGGAGCCATAGAAACTCCAATGAATATCGTGCTTGATGAAAATGAAGCTGCGCGACATAAAACGTTGACGCAAATTCCAATGGGCAGGATCGGAAGTGCGGAAGAAGTGGCAAATGCGGTAGAGTTTTTGGCATCTGAGAAAGCAAGTTATATCACTGGTACGACACTTTATGTTGATGGTGGCATGACCCTATATCCAAGTTTTCAATATACTGTTCATTAAGTGACAAATACAAAATTTTGTGGTTAGATAGTAGATGCACTTCTAGCTCTGACTCATTTAAAATAGTCGAAGCCCTTGTGGATAACTTTAGTAACGCTGAATCAAAGGATAGTAACAGAACTATCGGAGCCTAGTATAGCAACAATAATCAATCGACAAAGAAACAAACAACGGGCAAATCAATATTCTGAAAGGCGTGATAAGGTATTGCAATTTATCTGAAAATCTTGCTAATAAGATTAGTTGAATCATTGCAATCTTTTCAAAATGTCCCATTGTTGACTTAAAACACTATACTTTCAATATCCATCCATCTATCGTCGTACTCAAAATCATATGAAATACATTAATTGTTAGTTAGTTTTTTTGGGAGCTGGACTTATTATCATCATTGCCACACCGGCGGAGATCACAACTGTAGCGATTATAGTTTGATAATTAATTGATTCACCAAGTATTACCCAACCTAAGAATACTGCTATTACTGGTACAATATATGCAAAAGTATTTGCCAATGATGGGGTAGTAGATCCAAGGAGCCAGTAAAATATCGCATAGCCAACTGCGGTACATACCAAAGTAAGGAACAAGAATGATACTAATACGTTATTCGTTGTCGAGAAGAGTGTACTTAATGTTGAAATTTCACCTGTTCCTGTTACTACCCATAAGGATAGCAAAATCAACCCACCCAACGCCATGAACATGCCAGTAGGCAAAAGTATTGTTCGCTCTGCACTTACGGCACGAACAGGGCTAGAAAATAATGAGCCCATTGCCCATGAAATAGAGCTGATAATCAGTAAAACTACACCAATCCAGCTAGATTCCTCTGCTTCTAATGTAGGAAGAACTAAAATGATTAGTCCTATAAATCCGGCGGTAATGCCTGCTATGCTTAATCTAGTCGGTTTCTTCCCAAGGAATAACAACATGAATATTGCTACCCAAATTGGTATGGTAGAATTGATTAGAGCTGCGGCTCCTGAGGATAAGTACTGAGCACCTAATGCTAATATTCCCTGTCCCCCCACGATAAAGAATAGGGCTGATAATAACCAGGCTTTCCAGAGTTGTCTATTTTTGATCTGATTACTCTGGTAGTCTTTTTTATCGGATTGCCGATAAATAATATGAAGGAAGATATAATGAGTGGCTATTAACAATAAACCTGCGATGAAGAAACGCATTCCAAAAGAAGCCAGTGGTTGAACTTGATCAACGATAATCTTGATTGCGATAAAGCTCGATCCCCACAGAAGTGATAACATCATGATTGCTGCTAAGACTACCGTTAATTGCGAGTGATGCATCAGAAGGATCTCGAATCCTTCATTATATTTATTTTATAGATGAATTATATATGTGACAAATTTTTGATTTTGACTTTTTATTGGGTTGATGAAGGCACGTAATAGATCACTTTCAAGATTTAATGATAGAAAATAACTAGTAAACCAATTGCGCTACTCGGAACCAAAAAGCACGATCAATTGGTCATTTACAAATCATGAGTATGTAAATTAGACCAGTTTAGAAACACATAATCTGTATTGAACCACAGTTTACACTTCAAAATCTCGCAATTGCTAGTCGACGTAACGTAGTGACTAGATCGACTCAGACGGTTTTAAGGTAGGGGACAACCAAATGTGTGGATATACCTTTTAAAGTAATAATCGTCAAAATTTTTATAGTGCAGAAAAAATGACTATTATCTTAAATTGAATCCACAGTTATCCAAGGCTATTTTTGGAATAGGTATTGCCTTGTCTGTGGCATCTGTAGCATCGTGACTAACTGAGAGTAATGCGATTGCCATCCCAAATCACAGAGGAATATCTCGATAACATTAGCCAGATCTCACAAAAAACTATGTTAATCAACAGAAATTCTGAATTCTTCAAAATCACGTTCGATAACTCTTGTCATACCCCATTATACCATTATTCCAATTCCATTCAGATGAAGAGTTCTAAACGAAACGAAATTGAAGTTCTGTTACAAATCTTATAATGAAAATTGTTGTACTAAATCATCGGATAGGTGCTATGAAATGTTCAGATTTATTGGTAAACAAGACTTGGTAAACAATTTCTTTCAATAAAAGTACATTCCGCATTATCTCGTTCCATTCTTTCTTCGTTGCAGAGGTAAGGAAAGCTATTGCTTCAAGAATAGATCTAATGGATTGCTTTTCGTCATTATCATGTCTATTACTGCTGCTGCCGTCCACGAAAAGTTCTGACCGCCAAGGCCTTCTCCTGAAGTAGGATTAAAGTACTCTCTAAAGCCGTGCTCTGCCACAAGTCTTAGTGCCCCCTGTTTTATTCGTTCTGCCCTATCAGTGTATCCATATCGTAATAGGCCATAACTTATGGACCAACTTGTATTTATCCAGACTGGCCCTCTCCAATAATCGAGAGGTTTGAAGTCTGACTCCTTTTCGTCGACGCTTGCTATGGTATCATACTCGGCTACAAAATCCGCGCTGCTAATCCATTTTACGATTACTTCGGCCTCCTGATTTGATAGTATTCCGGTATAAATCGGTAATAGACATGAAATTGTTCTTTTCATGATCCTTTCACCTATTATAACATCGTAATCATAAAACAGACCATCAGAAATATTTGATCCCCCATTTGAAGGAGCACAAAAAAACTTGCGAAAGTTTGTTTCTGTCCTGGATATCCATTCTGATATCTCCTTTGAGTCTTCCCCGATCAGTTTTGCAATTTGTAAGAGAGCCCAATTGGCAACATATAATATGCTACTGAAAAGTACATCCTTGATCTTGAATGGATATTTCTCATAAATTATTTTCTGATCATAGTTATAGAGTTTCATTTGATCGACAAGGAAGATAAATTTATTATATTCCTCATCAGAAGGACGTTCTGACTTTTCTCCTTCAGCCTTGATATCCAGCCTTTCGAATTTCGGCATCTTGGTGATTTTAACCCTTGCTAATGCATCATCCCAAATAGGAGAATCATCACGTCCTGATTCCCATGGGTGGAAGATTGTTACCAAGCCTGACTTTTCGGGATCGCGTTCAGTCATAAGGAATCTGTGGAATTTCAAGAGGTTTGGATAGACTCTTGCCAAGAACTCTTTAGTTTTTGCTTTATCTTTACTGTTGTGATGAATATAGTAACAAGCGGGAGCATGCACAGGGGGCTGAGTCATTCCGGACGTTCCAACATGCTTGGGTGCATTAGGAGAACGCGTAACATCATAATATTCAGGACTAGGGAAGTAAGTCTTTTCCTTCTCATTAAATACTATGTGAGGGATCATCCCATTCTTCCACTGGGCATCAAATAAACGTTCGAGTTCCTTCATTGACCGGTCCGTATCAAAATATGAATTTCCAATTGCAATAAAGCATGAATCCCAACTCCATTGATGAGGATACAATGTTCCTGAGGGTATTGTAAAATTACCAGTCCAATTGTCATCAAGTACTTTTTTTGCAGATTCTAAGAGCTGTGACTCATCCAACGGATATCATACATTAATGCTGCTTATATTGCTTATATTGCTTTATCTTTAAATAATAAGACTCCACATTCAAAATATTTCATAATATTTCTATAAAAGTCATTAAATTAGATAGTATAGAGAAATTCATCAAATTACCGTCGATCGATGACAGAAATTTGTAAAATGTAAGCTATATTGGACTAGTTACAGCTCCCTCAGTTGCAGAACTTACCAGCGAAGCATATTTGGCAAGTACTCCTTTTGTATAATGTGGTTTTATTGGTTTCCACTTTTTCTTTCTTTTGTCTAGCTCAGTCTTTGATACTAGGAGATCTATCTTTCCCTTTGCAACGTCTATATCTATTTGATCATTATCTTTAACTAAAGCGATAGCACCACCAACCATTGCCTCTGGTGCAACATGGCCTACCATTAATCCTCTGGTAATACCAGAAAATCTTCCATCGGTAATTAATGCTACTTGATCGCCTATTCCTTGACCTACTAGAGATGCTGTGACGGAAAGCATCTCTCTCATACCAGGTCCTCCTTTTGGACCTTCATATCGGATCACTACAATATGTCCTTTGTCTATCTTTCCCTTAGATACCGCATCAAAAGCCGCTTCCTCAGATTCAAAAGTTCTTGCCTTACCCCGAAAATTTGTTGTTGACTTTATACTGGCAATTTTTATAACGGCTCCATCAGGAGCCAAAGAACCCTTTAGAATTTTAAGTGTTCCTTCCTTGTTGAAAGGATCGTCTACAGGTCTTATAATTTTAGATTTTATATCATTTGTTGGCATTATATCTGGTTTTACTGATTCAAGATTCTTCTTCATCGAGTTTCCTGTAACTGTGATAACATCACCATCGATCAAGCTCTTTTCTAGCAGACTGTTTAGAATCACAGGGACTCCGCCTATCTTGTCCAGATCAAACATTGTATATAGACCAGCCGGCAATAAATTAGCAATGTGTGGTGTTCGCTTTCGTATTCTTTCAAAGTCCCCTAAATCTAGTTTAACACCAATTTCTCTAGCAATTGCCAGAAGATGAAGAACTGAATTTGTAGAGCCGCCTATCGCATTGACAAGGGCGATTGCATTTTCAAATGCTTCAAATTTAAGAATATCTTTTGGACCTATATTGTTTTGAACCAAGTTCATTATTGCCTTTCCGGAATCAAAACATACCTGTTTCTTTCTTTCACTCTCCGCAGGTGGAGAGGCGCTTGCAGGTAATGACATTCCAATAGCTTCACCTACTGCTCCCATAGTGTTAGCGGTATACATGCCAGCACAAGAGCCAACAGATGGACATGCAACATTTTCCAAACTGACTAGTTCTTCTAAACTTAACTTTCCCGTCTGATACGTTCCTACTCCTTCAAAAACATCCTCAATTGTCACTTGCTTACCATCCCAATTTCCGGGCATATTGGCTCCACCGTATACATATATAGATGGTAGATTAAGGCGTGCCATTGCCATCAATGTCCCTGGATTACTTTTATCACATCCACCAATACCCACTATTCCATCGTATTGATGAGCTCTCATCATTAGTTCAATTGAATCGGCAATTACTTCCCGACTTACTAGAGATGCCTTCATTCCCTCATGGCCCATTGAAATAACGTCAGATACAGAAATGGTCGTAAACTCTCTTGGTGTACATCCCGCATTACGTACACCTTCTTTAGCAAAATGTGCTAGCTTTCCAAGATGAATATTACAAGGTGTGGCCTCATTGCAAGTGGAGGATACTCCAATCAATGGTTTGTCTAGATCTGCATCATGCAATCCCATTGCCTTGTACATAGCCCTGTGGGGTGCTCTGAACGGGCCTTCGATAGTTTTTCTGCTTTGAAGAGTCATATGTATATAAGTCTTAATTCCGCAGTAGCTAATATTGATTATGGCTGATTATTGTTTAGTAGCACGTTTTAAATGGAGACGTTACTATTTTACATCAAATTATAATAACCAATATCTTAAAAAATATGAGGATAACGAATAAAATTATATACGATTTTCTTCAGATCTTTGAAGGTCATCTTTACTGTTACTCTCCTTAGGACTCTTGGGATGACAAACCGATCATTTGACAGTCATTGTCATCGGGGCGGTAACAGGTTTCATATTGTCAAAGGCACTCACTCCACTAATGCCGAAACTCGGCGCACATCCGATAAATAAGAATAAGTGTTTTGATCTAACATATCTATAACTAAACATTTATCTTTAAGCGGATATCTAGTAGTGTGAAGAATGTTCAAGGTCACTTTTCCTTCAGGTCGTACCGTCACACCTGCGCTAATTGTTGTAGATATGCAGAACGGTTTTGTGGCTAAGGGAGGATCCTATGATAAAATAGGGATGAATACCGCCCTTTACAGGGAGATTATTCCAAAGCTTAAAGATTTAATTGAAT
>Ga0209879_1000028_pt1 | contig 14443 bp, 21 predicted proteins | sample GWRWN3_20_30_FD_187240 | JGI IMG/M metagenome (GOLD analysis project Ga0209879, IMG submission 187240) | Riverbed sediment microbial communities from areas with no vegetation in Columbia River, Washington, USA - GW-RW N3_20_30 (SPAdes)... | ecosystem: Environmental > Aquatic > Freshwater > River...
ATGTTAGTATCTATATAATTAATTTAGGAAATTACAAAACTGAAGGTGCATGCAGATCATATCTTGGAATGTGTGTTCCTTTTATTAGGACAAATTTGTCCTAATCCCTTCCGACGTAATGCAGAATTGTTGATATGCATTAATAACGACTTAGAAATTTAGATGCTGTGCTTAGTAACGTAAGATTTATTTACAGTAATTTGGACTCGCCTAGTTCATTCGAAACAGTTGAAATACATACAACTATCTTAATTGGTATGATGGAAAAATGGTTTTAATTAATGAACTATCAAAACAGGTATGTCTACGTTACCAATTATTTTTCGTGCATTACTGAAAAGGGCTCTCACCCCAGAATCTAGATGTACAATCCTTAAGACTAATAAATCGTAATTTCCCACTTTAATCTCTTTCACTATTTCCTCTAAAGGATTACCTACTTTGAATTTATACGAAATTTTATTTTCACAGCCAGCTTCCCTACATCTCTTTATCTTTAATTCCATTTCATCTATTACCTGTCCTTTAACCTCTTTTTTTATATTCTTGTTAGAACCTTGTACAGAGACACCTTCTACAGAGGCACCTTCTATTTTCTCAAATTTTTCCAAAATTCGTAAAATTTGTAACTCTGCTCCTGAGTATCTGGATAGAGATACAGCATAGTTAAATACCTTATCTGATCCATCTTTTCCATCATCAGTAATTAGGATTTTACTAATTGATGGAACATTTTCCTTTGAAATTGAATAGGCTTGAGAAGTAACGCTGGATTCTTTTGTTGGTTTTAAGTTTGCTTTTTCATCGTTGGAGGGGTCTCCGTTTTCTTTATTATCAGTCACAAAATTATGTATATACGAGTGAATTTAAAGATTATGGATATTATATAAAAATCAGGTATTATTTCCCATCAGCACGTAAGGAATTGTCCACTTGTCTTCTAAACGACTTTCTAAATTTATGAGATTTAGTCAAACTAATATTCAGATCAAATATACCAATTTGAAGCAAAGTCTCTAAAGGAAACTGGAAATTCCAAGTTTGATCAATATGAAAAAACAAATTGGCCCGACGTGATACAACTATGGTCACTATTCATTCTTAGCATATTTCAGGATTAGATTGACATAATAATCAACGTCATTAGGCGATTTTACAAATTGCAAACTTAAATGCTTTAATATTTTGATACACTAGAAAAGAATAATGACGCAAATGACCAAAGTTGCACTTGCTACAGCGTCACTAGTCTACATGCTTTTATTAGTGGGCTCGGTGTCCGCGCAAAACATGACTAATCAGACCATGACGAGCACGAACATGACTAATGCGACAGGTTTGGCCACAGGCGGCGCTCTAGCAAAGGTGAAAATACTAGAAGCCATAAAATCTCTGGAAAGCGGAGATAAAACATCAGCTTTAGTCGAATTGAATGCAGCACAGCAAGTTATTGCTGGAGAATCTGATCAGGCTAAGATGCATTTTAATGAAGGCATGAAGGCTTTTTCGGGTGGAGATTCGAATGGGGCACTGATGCATTTGAAAGCCGCACTTAATTTTCTGGGTTGAACCTACCACTCAATTCATCCTAAATTTTTTTTGTAATCCGCTTTAACCTCTGCTATTCATTAGCTCCCACGAATTACAAATTTCTAAATAAACGATGATCACTGAAAACTAATCATATGTGTAGGATTAAATGAATAACACAAAATGGGTGTAACAATACAAGAATCATAGATAATGAATAAAAATATTGCATCGTGTAGGTTTAATTGAAATTAGGAATTTGCCATAACTTGGATAAATACAGAAATATGATATAGCTATGTTCAAATTCATTTTATTTTACTAGATTTAGAAACTCTAATTACAACCCGTCTGAAAAATCAGATTAGTCCCTACTGGACCATCAAAATTAGCTCAATTAATGTATCTTAGTACTGACCTAAGAACTCACATTGTATACAAATTAAATCCCTTCCGGCTCCCCATATTTTGAGTAAAATTTTCAATGTTTGAAGAGCTGATTGAATAGTTCATGTTTCATTTAGGTGTAACGTTGTTACAATTAGAGAATTATTGCGCACTTGATTTGTAATATCATGGTTTATACTTGGTATAGCCATCATTCTTTTTCCATCAATCCATTGACATATCCTGTTTCAAGCATCAAAAGTGAATACAAGATATTTGCTATGTGTGTCCTGAGTATTGATTCTACTGCTATATCTCCATCTATATTTGTCTGAGTAGTGTACAAGACATTAGTATTGTTATTTCCAGATATTATCAGTTTGAATGTCTCTATGATTTCAATCTCACCATCTTGAGTATTTGTTTTAAATGCCAGCTCCTCATTTATTTTATCGATAGTTATTTTTCTTGTGATTCCAATAAAGAATTCAGGAAAAAGCTGTTCTAAACGTGTATCCTTAAGAGCACGGTAGATTAGCTTAGGGGGGACGCGTACGCTAACAGTTTTTGAAATTAGACTCATATTTGCTAATATAGGTTATGTCTTTTTCATACATTATAAATTGTATCCCTTCCCAAATTTGAGCACCTTCGCCGGATCCTGAATTTCTGGTTTCCTTTTAGGACCCAAATGATGAATCTGAATCCTTTTTTAGAGACAAATTTGTCCCTAACCCCTTCCGTTTCAATTACTAAAACAATCCTCAATTAAGTGCATGGTTAGTTGCTTCACGTATAAGACATAGTCGTGTGAATAAAAATTATTTAGCGAATCTGGCAAGCTGCTTTGTTACTTGAACCATTTTTTTCATATCCTTGCGTATGGAAGGCGACATATGACCAAAGAATATATGATTTGTACCCATTGCCTTGATCTGCTCAATGTCACTTCCAATTTGCTCAATCGTTCCTGTCATCGGAGATCTTGGCTCATTGGAAGAAACAGGGGATTCTAGCACATTTGGATATGAACCAAGATAGATGCCAATTTTCGAAGGGTCCTTATCAACCTTCCTTGCACTTTCTCTCAAACCGTTTATAATCTGCTCCAGCTGCTCTAAGGGACCAAAACCAGCAACACCTAACCAACCATTTGCATAGTTTACTATTCGTGAAAAAGTCTTCGAACTAAACCCGCCTAGTAATATCGGAGGGTGCGGTTCTTGCAAGGGTTTAGGCCCTATCTTAGAGGCAGGTATATTGTAAAATTGGCCTTTAAATTCTACAATTTCATCAGTCCATATCTTTCTCAACACTTGAAGATATTCATCAGCTCTACTCCCTTTATCCTTGTAAGGAACGCCGGACACCTCGTATTCATCTTTTGACCAACCTATCCCCAATCCAGCAATCGTCCTTCCATCTGAGAGAATATCAAGTGTAGCAAATCTTTTTCCCAATAGGACAGGGTTTTGAAAGAACATATCGATTATTGATGTTCCTAATAAAATTCGTTTGGTAACACTCGCAACATATGTCAATGTAGTCAAAGGATCGAGTACATTCTGCAACTCGACAGGCAGAGTTCCATCAGGAGTGGCTGCATACGGCGTCTGCGGATTCAGAGGCCATAACAGTCGATCCAACACCCAAACAGAATTAATGCCTTGTTTTTCTGCTTCCTTCGCAATGTATAAAATGTTCTCTTTCGTTGCATACTGACCAATTTGTGGTAAGAACATTCCAACTTTCATGAATAAATTATTTATATCGTTGTTGCTATTAAACGGTTGCAGCTATACATTTGATACATGGAATATTACTTGTAAGAATATTAGCTCGAAAAGGGAAGATTCTGATGTAAGTCGACTGCATTGCCTGGTATCAGGTATTCCCATTTTAATGAACTTATTAACTAAATTGAGGCCACCTTTCATACAATATATGATAGTTTATTACTCAATTCAAATGCATAGACATGTGTGGACAAAAAGATTTTAGAGTTGATAAAAAGTTCAAGGATTGGACATTTGGCTACAGCAGCTTCTAATCTACAGCCATATCTCACTCCGGTAGTATTCATTGCCCAGGAAAACGGTATCTTTATTCCATTAGACGATAAACCCAAAACTATTGATGTCAAGGAACTGAGGAGGGTAAAGAATATCAAAGAGAATCCAAAAGTTTCTTTTCTTGTCGACCATTACAATGAGAACTGGACAAATCTTTGGTTTGTTATGATGATTGGACATGCGAAATTAGTACAATTGAATGGAAAAACGGAAAGAAAAATGAAAGAAATGACGAAGATTCCTGACATGTTTCTAAAAAAATATTCTCAATATGCCAAAATTGGAATTGGAAAGACTTACATAAAATTAATGATAGAAAAAACCATATATTGGAAATATGATCAAATCAGAAAAAAGTACTCTCTAAATTAATATGACGCAGTAGTCCTTTTTTCTTTACAGAATGACAGGGTGGTCGGAGTACAAGAACAGTAAAGATTTACGAGTCAATAATAATATCTTGCACAGATGTCTAGTCGATTCAGGGTTCGTAATTTCAAGACTAAGAGTTAAATATTTTAAAAAATAATTCAAGCACCATGCCGATTCACGCTTATCTTGGCATTAAAGGGAAGACTATGGGTGTTATCTCAAAAATATCAAAAGAAGGCGACGATGATGATATCCGTGTGTATAGAATAGATCATCAGTTGCTGCATCCCATTGATCCTGAAAGTGGACAGCCTTCGGGAAAAAGGCGCCACATGCCGCTAAGAATATGCAAGAAGATTGACAAATTCTCACCTTTATTGTACGAAGCCTTGACTAAGGCAGAACAACTTGAATGTGATATCAAATTGTATCACTGGGAGAGTGGTACTGAAACACACTACTTTTCAATTAAATTGAAAAAGTCACTAATTAGTAGTATAAAGGTATTTGAAGCGGTCGCATTAGATCCTGCTCAAGAGGAGTTAGATCCTATGGAGGAGATATCATTTTCTTACGATATTATAGCATGGAAGCACGAACCAACGGGGCGTGAACATGAAGATGGATGGAAATTAGTTGGCAGAGCATAAATTTTAATGTTTGAAGAATTGATGATAGCCATTAATAACGACATAATTTAGATGTGGATTTACATTGTAAACTAATTGAATCCCTTCCAGTTGACCATATTTTGAGCATGAATTTCACAATTTGCTTATATTGGATTTTCAGAACAAAATATAGAAAACCATTTTAATTTCTACCGACGGCACGGAATCATTAAGACAAGGAAGCGACATAATAGACTTCAAGGAGAATCCTCATTAGCGGAAATACAAAGAACGTAAAGAACTAATTGATAGAGAAAAGGACGAAGATATAAGACGATTATTGAACGAAGGTGCAGAATTGGTACATGAAAAGAAATTAGGATATTTCATCAAAAAACTGTAAGGATTTTTGATGGCTTTAAATAACTTGTTGGTCATAAGAGAAGTAATGAGTAATTGTGTTGACGATAACAAAACACCAGTTCAGGATGGAGATTATGGCAACTAAAGGGAAAACTTCTAAAGGGAAAACTTCTAAAGGGAAAACTACTAAAGGGAAAACTACTAAAGGGAAAACTACTAAGGCCAGAACTACTAAAGGGGAAAAAGGCGACGATAGTTCAGGTATGTTAAAGGCCGGTGGTGAAGTAGGAGTGGAAAAAGGCGAGCATACTTTAGGTAAAATAAAGGCCGGTGGTGAAATAGGAGTCGAAAGCGACCATTCTTTAAATGAGATAAAGGAAAAAGCCGACGATGCTATAGATAATATAAAGGCAGGATTCAAGGCGTTACGAAAAAAAATCTGATCTTTATCGGCAGAAGAATTTCGAGCAGACAAACTAATATCATATTTTAGTAGAGTCTTATCAAAACACGATTAAGTAGAATTTCATGAAATAAGCAAATTAATTTGTGTGGATATCTCTATTTTCAGTAATCAAGTGTTAGAATAAATACTCCTTAAGATCCAACCAGAAAATAGGATAATAATCCAAACCAGTAACATTCAATCCCGTCAACTTTTAATTATTCAGTCTACTGTGTGTCTCTAGTGTAAAAATCTTAAGGCTCGATGCTCACTTGGCGAGAGCAAATTCCCTAGGATCCAGTAAGTTAAATTCCTCAAGAAAGGCATCCCAAGATAGTTCATGTAAATCTATCTTACTTTTTCTCACTTTGTCCAGATGATTAATCCCACTTTTAAAGCGTTCTATACTCATTACTAATCCATAGTAGTCTCTTACTCTTTCTAATGTAGTCTCATAATGCTTTTTATGTCCTGATGCCGTAGCATCACTTATCAACGCTACATCATATCCTATGTTAAAACCATCTCTTAATGATGTCTCTACACAAATTGAAGTATCGATTCCAGTAAAAACTAGCAAGTTGATGCCTTCGCTTTGAAGCCAGACCCGTAGTTCTGTATCCTGGAAAGCTGAATCTCTCCGTTTGATAACTACATGGTCATCCTTCCTAGGCTTTAGCCCATCAATCGTAATTCCATCCCATGTGCCTCTTATACAGATAGGAAACTTCAGTCGCTCTTGCCTTGATTTTGGTAGAAAGTTGTGGATTTTTGTCAACACGTCAATTCCACTAGCCTCCTTGACTGCTTCGGTATAAAAGATAGGTATTTCTTTGCTCCTGCAGAATTTAATTAGATCCTTGAGTTTTGGTATTATCTCCCTGTAATTGGAGGTGTTCATCCCTAATTTATCATATGAACCACCTTTGCTAACAAAACCGTTCTGCATATCTATAACGATTAAAGCAGGTACAACTTTACGTCCCGATGGAAAACTAACTTGGAACATTTTCTCTGCTGGTTATAATATTCAAAATATATAAGAACATTCTCCCACTCAGCAGTCTCAAGATACTATGTAGTATCCTGATCTTGATTGGCACTAATCAAAAAAAGTCCAGATTAACGGTTGAATTTATAAATGATGATAATAGAGCAGCCAATAATAAATACAAAGTAGACGACTAATTAGGAACTTCAGGAAGAAGAATTCTACAATCTTGAATTCCCACTGACTTCAATCAATCATTCGAGTCTATTCTCAAGATTTCGAATCAAATAAGTCTAGAGATTAGGTCTAATGCTATTTACAAATTTTTTTCTTAATCTAAATGCGATAGTTGATGTTCCTACAAAAGTAGCTGTCAGACAGATCATCTGTACTCTTCGCCGCAATCTCCAATTATCTCAAACAAGTTATTTGATTTTGTACATATAGCATCTATAGAATCACAATCTGACCTATCCAAATTAAAGTTGAAAACCTGAATGTTATCTTTTATATGATCAACTATTCCAAGTCTAGCCCCGATAATAACACCTGCTACCGCAGACTTGGCAAGTATATAATTAGTTGCTACATTTGCAATACTTACATTATACTTTTTCGCAATCGTCTGTAAAGTCAATAAAAGGCTTTGGAACAAATTCCATCCGCCCCATGCATCTATCATCTTCTTGTATTTGCGTAGACTTAATGTATTTAACATATCAGTAGCTGGCTCTTTTGCTCCTACATAGCGCTCTGATATCAGCCCTCCGCAAATGCTTCCGTAAGCGAGAAGGCTGATCTTATGCTGCATGCAAAATGGTATCATCTTTACTTCTGGTCTTCGATCTATAATCGAATATTGCACCTGGTTCGATATAATTTGCAAACCTGAATCTGCGATGATCTCCACATGTTCAGTATCAAAATTTGTAAGACCTAAATGCTTGATATGTCCTTGATCCCTGAGATCGTATAGATATTTTAGAGCATCCATATAATACGGATTGTTGTAATCCCACCAGTGGAATTGAAGTAAATCAAGTGAGCTAACACCCATTCTACGAAGTGACGTTTCTATCTCTCTATTAACCATAGAACGCGTAATCCTACTTGGCTGTGGTACCCATTTTGTTAATGCCTGAATTTTGCTTAACTCTTCTTTTCCTTTTACTTTTAATAATCTACGTCTGAACTCGCCGATAAAATCCTCTGCTGGACCATAAATATCTGCCAGATCCCAAGCTGTAAAGCCGGCATCATGATATCTTAACATATCTGCGATTGCCAATTCCTGGTCAACATATCCGTGTCCACCTGCCACCTGCCACATACCATTGAGTATTCTGCATATTGTCAAATCAGGAGCTAGTTGATATGATTTCTTATTCATGTCGTTCATTCTAGGTTTTCGCCACATTTTTAGCTAACCAATATCAATCATAAAAATATGAGCCAGTGGATCTAGAAGGATATAGCTGGGGAGTGAACTTTTCTCTGATTAGTAATGCTTCCAGTTCCCCGCGGCTTTTCGTCCTTACCTTATTATTATACTTTATAATTTATAAAATTTTTAATAATTATGGTTCCAACAAAATTTATTTCTCATGTTAAATTCGCGGATAATAAATTGTGACATATGACACATTTTGATAAATTACTAACTTTACTTACGAGACTAACGTATAATTAAATAGAACGCTATAATCTCATGAGTAATAATAATGAATATTTCTGTATTTTGATATAGTATAAGGATGCTTTGATAGTAAAAGTATTGAAATTTGTATCTAATAGGAAGTAACGATTATATAATTAGTCATATATAGTAATGTGCGATGAAAGAAGCAAGATTGTTAAGAATACTTGTGGAGGAAAAGGCCCTGGTGAAGTTGTTGAAGACAATTGGTACTGGAAGAGCATATCCAACTAGAGAACTGTTAACTAAATTGGGCGCATATGGATACGGACATAAACAGCTCCTTAAGGCGCAAAAGCGTGGACTCGTAGCCCGAAAGAGCGTTAAAAATAAAGTATTCAACAAATTGACCGAAGACGGTAAAAAACTTGTGAAACTAGCAAGAGAGATAGGAGTATAAAGACTTACTCCCTCCCCAATTTATTTCCTGAACATATTCATTAAAATTATTAAAAATTGAATTAAGAGACTTAAATTCTTGAATTCAAAATAAATCTCGTGTTTTGTCTGTTTTTAGAGAAATTTATATATAACCTTCAGGAATAAGAAGAAGGAACGATTCTTAGATAAGAATTTTACTAAAGATTTGAACCCCTGTATTTCCACTCTACTAAGAGTACCAATTGAACAGAACAGAAACTTTGGTCTTTTTATTAGCTCCAGATCTAGTATATACTTAAATTTAGTTAGTATTTAACATGTGAGGCATTAAAAGATGACTTCTCAAATCCATTGAAACTTGACATTGATTGCAAATAGATGACACAAATATTAGACTTATCAAAAAAGAACTTAGGTACTCAATGTTTTCCCACACTTACCACAAAAGGAAACACCTGTGATATTAAGGTTATTGCAATTAGTGCAAGTATTTTGGATCCTGTGTCCACATTTTGTACAATATTCTGAAAAGGTAGAATTACTCCAATCACAATCCATACATATTATATTTCCTTGTACCGCATAATATCTTCTTTTATTATACTCCCTACCGGCATCAAAAATCTGCAATATATAGAATATTAAAGGTGGAATAAATTCAAAAACATTCAAAATCAAATAAGAAAAAAAAAGTATGGCTAACGCCGACATAAAGATAACTGCACCTCTGGTAAAATTTCCAACATACATCTGGCCAAGCCCAGCTATCAAGATACTCAGGATGATTGCTTTACGTTTCGTTTTAGCCAGTTGGTATTCACTAAAGTTATCTGCCATAAAACTTGGATATTAAATTTCCTGAAATAGTGAACATAAGGTCTAAGTGGTATATGTGAATGACGATAAACAATCTGAAATTCGTTTTACCGAGAGTTTAAATAATATGCTAAATCTTACCGTTCAAGAGACTTTATTAAGGATTATTGTCCATTATTTAGATCTAAAAAATGATTTGATATTGATCAGCTTGTTTACTTACAATCTAATGGCACAGATTGTATGAATTAATGTCAAATTTATTAGGAATTTAACGTCTCTTGCTAACTACGACGAAAGGTGAGGAAGGAAGGAAAAAACGATACAAGCAGAGTTTGGCTTAAATATGCAACTGTCTACTTATCAACTATGAGTACCGCTCTCTTAATAATGGCGATATTTGCACTATTCATGATAACAACTTTCGATTTAAATATGATGCTAATTTATGCAGAGGACTCTTCGGAACTTCCATATTGTGCAAAAGGTGAAGGCAAAGATGGAATTAGCATTAAAATCTGCAGTGTTGACAAAGAAAAATGCGATAAAAACGTAAAAGAAAATGAGATCTCAGTATCATGTGATAGGTCCCATTAGGGATATTCATTTCTATAATTACCATCTGTGGGATTGAGTAGATGATAATTATTTGTCATGTAATTTAATTATTTTATCAGTGGAATTAGAGCGTAACATATCTGTACTGCATTCATCATTAATACATGTTTTTTGACTATGAAATCCATCGTGATCTGACACCATTTTACAATTTCCATTGATACATATCTCCATTGTAGCCTCAGGCTCAGCATAAGTATTAAGGTGATTGACAGAAATTACCAGCGTCAATGTGACAGCTAAAGTAAACACTAATCCATGAGCAGCGTCGGAAATTCTCACATTTCTAACCAGCCATAAATATATTAAAGATTCGACAGAATCAATAGTAAGAACAACAATGAAATGTTTTTTATATAATTCCTTAATTACAAGATAAATGAATCAATTGGAAATGACGAGATTGTGGAGGGGCCAAACTTAGTTATGGTAAAACAAAAACAAATTCTTGGCATTTTAGGAATGTGCCTTGCTGTAGGTGGCGGCATAACTTGGTTTTATCATCAATATCTCGGCTCTGCATTTCTTTGGGCAATAGCGGGTATAATATTATTAAAGTTAAATAAAACAAGAAATCGATCCAAAAAAAGGCGATAACTTTAGTGACCTGCATTACCTAACAATTCCTTGGATAGAAATCATCTAGTGGTCATTATTATCATCCACTATAATTAGAATCAATACATTTACGTGATTCTTCTTCTATTTTATTTTTTGAAAAATTTATTCATTGTTTATACAATATATTAGATACTTTCTTTCAAGGAATTTTTATTATTATTTTTTCTAAATAATATTATCTAATTTCTTAAATGAAATCAAACTATCATATAGATCAATTAATGCAAATAGAAATAGATGAATGCGTTTATTGGATACTACACACCGTTGTATCAACTGATTTATTAAAATATAATCATGTTACGGTTAGGGAAGAAAATCTAGAATTTATTGTTGTTGAAGCAAAGAATTATTGTATTGATTTGACTGGATTGACAAAAATAGAAAAAATTACAGGGATGAAATTGCTACAAATGAAGTCATTCAATGGAGTTTCCCAATTGTGGTTTGGTAGGAAAATGAAGCTAGTATATCCATCACAATTTAGTAGTTAATACGAATAGTATAGCGGAAACTAATGCATGAATAATTGAATTTAATGAATTCGCTATTAAATATAATAGAACTCAAAAGTATTGTGTGATCTGATAACTATTTCTTTCGTATTATTACTTTTGGAGTCGAAAATAACATGAATAACATTGTTCTTTCGCATGTATGACTCCCATGTTACCGCACGTAATACATTTTTTATCATAATCAATTGTTGAGTCAGACGATTTTATTTTTTGCATACACTTTCCACATACAGGAGCCTCAAGTGCAAAGCTGGAAAGAAAGCCCTTTCCGCATTGATTACATCTAAGACTATACATCTTTCCTTTTGGTCTCCATTTCTTAAATATGTCCGTAAATCTCATATTGACTAATTGTATCGAAAGACTTTATTAACCTACATTAATTCATTTTTGAATTCTAGATAAAGTACTTTTCAATTTAATAATCTGTATAACAGTATGCTTATACCACGTCAAAAAATACAAAAAAAATTGATAACTGAATAAAATTGACAAATATCGATCATTTCGATTCAAAAGGTGCATAATATGAAAAAAGAGATTATTTAGTGCAATTTTATTTAAAGTAAATATACTAATAACCAAGATATAAAATGGGAAATAAAGCATTGAAAGATGAAAATAATAATTTGAACGATTTCACTAAGTATGATATTTTTGAAAGATGGAAGAATTTACAAAATTTTCCTACTTTAGGTATATTTAATGCCCTGGCTAAGGATTACAACGAATACCTGCAGGATATGCTTTCTTTGAACAAGATCCTAATGGAACTCCAGACATACTCGTCAAATTACTGGTTGCAAATGTCAAAAACCCAATTCCAGGCCATTGGAAACGTTATTTTGAAATCTAAATCTGATCCAAATTTGGATAAAGTAGATTCTGAAAAATTCAGACTTCTTGTAATCGATGCCTTTGAAGAGGCCTATAGTTCTCTTTTTTCATCCAAAGAATTTGCAATAGCATACAATGAAGTATATTCAAAGCAACTTGACTTTGTAAATTATATTAACAAGATAGTTGAAAAAAATCTCAATATATTAAATATACCAACAAGGTCAGAGTTGGATGAGGTTCTAAAGGATCTTCAAGAAATGAAAAAAAGTTTAAGAATCATAAAAAACGAATATGAAAAAACTCGCAAAAAAATAAATCAGTGATTAGTAATAAAAATGGCAAACCAAGATAAGAATAGTCGAAGTCGCAATCTAATTGATATCCAAAAAATGGCCAAGGCTGTCGAGCTATTCACCAGGAATAATCATATCTCTGTTGGTGATACTCCAAATGATATAGTATGTGAAACAAGATTATACAGGCTCTTACATTATCACAGTCTTGTGAAAAGAGTTTCTCCTGTTCCAATATTAGTTGTATACGCATTAGTAAATAGATCATACATACTCGATCTGCAACCAAACAAAAGTTGGATCCGCCATCTTTTGACACAAGGTTTTGATATATACTTACTTGATTGGAAATCTCCAACTAGAGCGGACAAGTATGTCTCGTTTGACGACTATGTTAATTGCTATATTGATGATTGTGTTGAGATTGTTCAAAATAAGAATTCTGTAGATAAAATTACAATTCACGGGTATTGTATGGGATCATCCATGTCTGCCATGTATACAGCCTTGCATCAAGAAAAAGTAAAAAATTTAGTAACAATTGCACCTGTGATTGATACAAGTAAAGATACAACTGTTATAGCAAACATTTCGCGTCAAATGGATATTGATAAATTATTCAGTGCAATTGGTAACTTGCCTCCAGAAAAACTTTTTGAAGTTTATTCCATATTGAAACCTTTTAAACAGGGTGTTAATAAATATTTTAACCTAGTCGAAAATATTGATAACGATTCATTTGTACAGAACTTCTTACGCATTGAAAAATGGTTGTATGATACTCCGCCAATAGCGGGCGAGACGATAAGGCAGTGGATAAATGATATCTACAAAAAGAATCTCCTTTATAAGAACCGAATGAAATTAGGGAAAATTGTTGTAGATCTTAAAAAAATTCATGTTCCTATTCTAAATATTGTTGCAGAGGAGGACCATCTTGTTTCTCCAGAATGTAGCGTTCCTTTGAATGAAGTAGTATCAAGTGAAGATAAACGATTAATACGATTTCATACCGGACATGTAGGATTAATCGCAAGTAGTTATTCGCAAAATAATGTCTTACCGAAAGTAGGACAATGGCTTAAGACACGTTCAAATTGACTTGGAATCAGTTTATTTTTTACCACTATTGATCGGCTCAAAAAGTTTACCAGATTTCAGTCATTTGTTAGCGTTATTCTTATGTTTTCTTTCAATTGGAATTACAATTACTTGAACAAGATCTCCATCATCAATTTTCAACGCTTGTCTTTCAGCTTCTGGTATTGATATTCTGCCGCCACTTTGAATTGTAGTCTTGAACATCGCATGATAAAAAGTAAGACCTTGCAACATTGAGAAGAAATTTTGCATTGCATCTAGTTGAAGACTAGAAAACTTTTTAAAAAAATCTTGCTGTGCTTCAGTAGTGCTATCTATTGCCTTCTTATATGATTCCATATCCTCTGGCTTATCGCCCATACACTAATTTTGAAAATACGTTTATTTAATACTATTGAATCCTATCAGAAAATTAATTGCTTTTTTGGAAAACACCGCTGGTTTTTCAGTGAACGGAGTATGACCACATTGTGGTATTACCTCCAGGTTAGAGTTGGGAATATTCCTATAATCCTCAGCATATTTCACTGGAATCATATCGTCTTGTTCACCCCACATAATCATCGTTGGTGAAAGTATCTTGCCTAATCGCGAAGACAAATCTGTAGTATTTCTTATTGCAAGCATAGTAGACATAAATGCGTATTTTGCATTTGGAAGGTTCATTCGATTGATAAACTCTTCTATAGTTTGTTCTTTAACAGTTCTAGGATCAAATGCCATATTGTTGAACGCTCTCCATACGTTATCGTGTGTCGGATACAATGATGCCAAAATATATTCTTCTA
>Ga0209879_1000031_pt1 | contig 14180 bp, 16 predicted proteins | sample GWRWN3_20_30_FD_187240 | JGI IMG/M metagenome (GOLD analysis project Ga0209879, IMG submission 187240) | Riverbed sediment microbial communities from areas with no vegetation in Columbia River, Washington, USA - GW-RW N3_20_30 (SPAdes)... | ecosystem: Environmental > Aquatic > Freshwater > River...
ATCCTTCAGGCAATGTCGTAAAAGAGTATACAGACAATGATGGAAAACTCTCACCTACTTTTATAATCAGCGAAGATGCGGTTGGAACTTTTACAATTTTAGGAACTGCATTACAGGCGGGTGTGGAAAGTAGTAAGTCTTTGACTTTTCAAGTTCAATAATTTGAATCTATCCATTATCTCGAGAAATTAGTATCAACTGAAGACATTACATGACATCCACATTATGAAATGATAGATATTACATCATGACTTTATTTTCTTAGTTGACATATGAACTAATTTTATTATTATGATATAATGTACATGAAAATATAATATTATAACCTGAATATTTTCCTGCGGTAATGCTTGACTTAACAATTATATCTATTCTATAGAAGTGGGACTAAATAAAATGTAAAGATTAACATGGGGCTGGTCGTTATAGTAACGCTAGAAGTTCAAAAGGTGGACCCATTGTATAAGTAGATCTAGTTAGCTTTAAAGATTTCTATTACATAGTCACAGTATGCATTACAGAATGCGCTTGATTTAATGATATCTGAAGAGATGCAATTCATGGGTTCAGTGGGATTTGAACCTTGCTGGTAAAGGGGTTCACTTAAACTATCCAACGTGAGAAAACATAATGAGTGTGGATTGTTATTGACAAAATTTTAGGCCCAAGAACAATAAGGCCTAATGGTACTCACTACTATATCGGTTCAAAAAATGGATTTCAAATATACGAAAAGTACTAAGCATTAAGTTTTACTTCTGATAAAATGACTCGTATTGGACTGGTCGTTTGTGAACCAAATTTGACACGAATTTTTGGATTTCTAATACTTTTATTTTATCCTTTGTCAACTTTTCAATGCAGATTTACCCCAACTGAATCATTGTTAGAATTTCGAATTTAGATTTTCCTTTTCAGTTAGATATTTTAATGATGATGGTGTAAATATTGCTTATGGTCAAATGTCCGGCATGTAAAATAGAATTTTCTGAGCCAAAAATGGAATTCCGTATTGGAACTGAGACCAATAAAAATCAATTTGAATATATTATATGCTCGTGTCCAGGATGTGACATTTGCTTAGGTATTTTTGCAAAGTAGTTTGTACGTAATCCCTATTTTTTAGACATACACCAAGAATCTAAAATTTATTAACCAATCTTTGTAATTCTTACTTATTCTAATTCTTCAGCACTCTTAGAGAACCTTGGATTAATCTTGCACAATCTATGTCAATTCCTAATAGGCTAGCCAGCTCATCTGGACTCATTTCTAAAATGCGTTCTCTGCTTAAGGAATGTTTTAGTAGCAAATCTATTAACGCTTCAGGAATATTCAATGATTTGATATCATGACTCCAACTGGTCGTCATTTTCTGCCATGATAATACCAGGGTTCATCTTATATAATATTTTTCTACCTTAAAAATAATTTTGAATAATTCCTCAAAATTAGAATTTTATTAGTTGTAAATAAAAGTAAACATTATTCTATGAGCCCGTCGGGATCCATATTGTTAACGATTCGGATCCAAGGCCTATGATTATTCTACTGCCTGTGCGATCCTACTAAGGGCTTCTTCTGTGGTTTGCTTAATACCACTTTCTGCAAAGCCTCTTCCTATAAGAGGAATGCCAGATAGGTCAATATTCCATAATACATCCAATTTGCATTTGTTATCAGAGACAGGCTCTAATTCAAGTATTCTGCTGCCGGTTACAAGTCCTTGGGTTAGGTTCGTTTGAATTTTCATCTGTTCTGGATAAAGGGTTACAATTTGATGACTTGTATTATTCTGAGGACCGGCACTAATCGTGACTTCCCTTTCAATTACGTTATCCTTTTCATTTATATTTTTTATTTCTTTAAAAGTAGACCAATATTTTGTCTCATTGTCAACATTTGAAATAATGCCCCATACTTTATCAACTGGTGCAGATATTTCACGACTAACATTGATAATTTCCATCTGTTCTGCAGATGACCTAGGAATTTGACTTAAAGTTATCATCACAACTACAAAAGCTATCGTTATGGTTGCTATTACTATTCTTGGTGGTTCTATACATACAAATTTTTTTATACCAACCAAATCCGTAAAGAAGTTAATAATTAACAACTGATGGGATGAGTTCTGATGATTGAATGAACAAGAAACAATCAAGCGCCCATCAGTTGTTTCTGGTTGCGTTATAATTTAGTGTACTACAAACTATAAAATGGCTTGCGTAGAATGTTATAAGAATTTATGAGTTGGTAAAGTTCTTTTCTATCCAATCTCTAAATTGTTTCGCTAAATATGATTATTTCTCTTAATTGAAGTCTCTAGATCCAAAATAAAAGCAAATCTGAACTGGTGGGAGGAGTGATAGATTCGTTCACAAAGGAACGTTAGCCCACCAGTCTTGATGCAGCGTTGCTTAATTAAACACAACAAATTATAAAACGATTTTCTGGACTCGGATTAGACAACTGGTCTCCATATTCTTCTTTGCTAATTTATCATTGAATAAACTTGTTCCAAAAGTTCCTTGCTGCTTACGGGTTTCGTCATAAAATGTCTTTGTCCCTTTAAAGGGTACACTTTGCTATTATGAGTATTGTAAGACTCGACACTACTCAGTGCTGTGATAAATAGTGTCTTGATGTTCGAATCCCTTGATTTCAGTTGGTCATATAATTCGAAGCCATTAATTTTAGGCATCTTGATATCCAATATCGTCAAGTCATATTGATTTGGTTTGAATTTTTCCAAAGCCAGAACCGGATCTGTAAAGTAATCTATATCAAATCCATAATTTTCGAGCATCGTTTCAAAAGTTCCACCTACGTCTTTTTCCTCATCGACTATCAAAATCCGCTTCTTTACTTGAGCCATTTACCCTCGAACTAATTCCCCTACTTCTAAGTATCCTTATCTTTACATTTCAATAAATAAATAATTATCTGAACCTCATTTTGGCTGATAGGATCAGCACATTGTTATACTAGCGTTGATTGTAGAAGAGGGAGATTATTATAGAACACAATGTAAAAAATGTCTGGATGGCTAGAAGGACTTGAGGTTTGTTGGGAGTGTGGACAAATAAGCAAATAATTTTTTGTTTTCTGGTTACTTCAAGATCCTCTTCTAAGAACCTGTCCAACATATCACATGCTTTTTCTTTAGGGAATAGAAAAGTTTTTCGTAGTATACTGATCGACCAATCAGTGTTCCAAAAATGAGTAAAGGATAAATCTTCTCATATGACATTATCTAATTTAAAGTTGGCTTAAGAAAGCAGTCACGAGAACGGGTTGAATATCCTTCTTTAACGAATGATTTTGATCAGTATTTCATATATTTGGCGAACTTTCAGGGTTTTTTAACATTTTTGACATCTTTTTATCTCAAAACTGACCGAATGAGTCTAATGATTACAGTCAATAACGTAAATTATATAAAAGTTAAAACCTCGTTGAGAATTTAATTTCAAGTCCCTTATTAGGTTCTATCTGAAATTCATACTTTTCATTCAAGTTTAAGGGCATCAATTCAACATTCTCACCACTGCAAACAGGACATTCGTAACGTTCTATATTAGTAAAAATAGTTGCTGTCCAGTAACACGATTGGCAAACCGCAAATGAGCGATGGTCATAATCGTATTTATTTTTTAGAATTACCCAATGTTTATCTTGTTCTTCTGATATGGCATCGAGTTCGTTTTTATCTTCTTCAGAGAAATATTTACGTCCTCTGTTTCTTTTTTTCAATTCGTCAAATCGTTGCAGTATATTAAGACACCATCGATCTGTGATTTCATTGCCAAGAAAATCTTTGAATTTTTTCATATCTCCCACCACATTCCCTTTGCAACTAACGAATGTTTTTCAATGTCTGCCAGTCCTGGATAACATAGTTTCTCTGGATGTTTATTCAGTACATGTTTTTCATAGGCTTCTTTACCTATTCCATTAAAGACTTGATTGCAGTAGTAGCAAGAAGGTGGATAATCATGTTCTTGTTCTTGATTTGTATCGGTATCTGTATTTGGATGTAAGTCCAATTCATCATTGTTTCAATTCTTATCAATTTACCTAGCGACTCCAATTAGAGAACTACTAGCAGCATGGGGCTGGTCGGATTCGAACCGACGACCTCCAGCGCCCGAGGCTGGCATCATACCAAGCTAGACGACAACCCCTCAATAGTTTATTTCAAATTTCCCTTAATATAATATTAGATTTGGATAATGACTGTCATAACCTACTTCATCAGTTATTAATAAATTATTCAAACTCGTCTTTAAATGGAAAGTTAATTTTTCTAGATACATTACCATTTACTATATTTTTTTGAACTAATTCCTTTACTATGTCTATTGCAACAGGCAATGCTCCAGTAGCACCAGGGGAATTGTAATTCAATATATGTAATGAAGATTCATCTTCGACTAGTAAAGTCTCGGATACAAAATTTCCATTTTTATCAACTAACAAAGATCTAATCCCAGCTCTGCCTCTTTGTTTAAAGTCAGAAGGATTCAAACAGGGTAAAAATTTTCTTACTCTATTTATCATATTTGTCTTAAAAACAGAACTTAAGAATTCATCTGATACTAAGCGTAGAAACTGTCTATTCAAAACCAATTTTAATATACCTAAATTGGCCGATTCAAAAATTTTTGGAACAGCATTTTTTAAATTATCATATAAATTATATGAATAAGGACCAAATACAGGTACCGCATTAGGTCCTACTTCGCATCTTCCATCACTTCTAATAATCCAATGGGGATCCAAAAAAGGATACTCCGTATATCTTGGTGCTGAATAAATACTTCTTTTAGTAAGGTTACTGTATTTCTGGGGTGCCATCCAATATTCTCCTCTAAAATGAAGATCGGTGTATTCTCTTGCAACATCAAGATTGTGAGCAATATCAAGCGAATTTCCTCCAGTCGCATTTATTATATAATCAGTAGTGATATCCTTAACAGTACCAATGATAGTCATTTTTCTATTTGCATCTACATTTGTATTGGGATGAACTGCCTTGAATTTGTTCTGAAACGAAGTTTTACAGCCAAACCTAATAGCATCTTCCATAAGTTTTTGATTTATGAGACTATAATCAGTCGAAGCATCTCGGAAACATACAATAGCAGCCTGACATTTTACATTAGGTTCAATTTGTAAAATTTCATCCTTATTTAAAAATTTAACATCCTCATTTTTCAACCCATTTTTGTGAGCCCATTGAACATGTTTATGCAACGTATCGATTTGTCTCTCATTTATTGCAACCTCAATTACTCCATCTTCTTTAAACGGTAATTTGTGTAAATTGCAATAACGCTTTAACATGTCAAATCCCTTTAATGCATAGAATGCAGTGGATGACTTTTTGTCTGGATTATAATATAATGGTGCGTGAACCTTTCCGGTATTTCTGCTACTAGTATGCAGTGCTACATTTTTTTCTTGTTCAATGACAATAATTGATGATTCTGTCACAATTGAAAGAAAATATGCAATAGCACAGCCTATTATTCCTCCACCGATGACTGTAACATCATAGTTGTCTTGCAAATTATTACCTGCTAATATTATCGATTAAATTATTGATACTACGGTTATTATTGATAATATTGGTAGTATTACTCAACCAGAATATCATTTCATGATCTTATTTTTATAATTTAGATGAAAATCTAGTGATTTGTAAAAAGCAACAATTGAAGATGCGTTTAATATTTTTCCATTAAATAGTAACTTTTTAATTTCATCAATTGTTAGAATCATAGGTTCTATTATCTCCATCATTCCTAATTCCTGTTTCTTTTCATTAACTAGATCATAACCGACAAATAAATTGCCTCTTTGTTCAAACATTGTATAATCTAATGTATATGAACCTAAGCTGATAATATTTTTTGCCTTGTAACCAGTCTCTTCTTTTAGTTCTCTACTCGCAGTCGCAATTGGTGTCTCACCAGTATCTATGTATCCCGAAGGAGCTTCAATTTGATATGAATTAACTAAGTGTCTGTAACTTTTAATTACTAGAATTTCATTATCTGAAACAAACGGAACTATAGTCGAATAATTTTTTCTTTTCGCTCTTGTATAGATCTTCTTTTTTTTCTTGATGTCTATAACATCTTCGTATAGTTCTATATATTTATTGGAGTATATCTGCCGTGAAGATTCAATCTTCCAACCTGACGGTAGATTCATGATTCTATTCATCTTGTTGCAGTTATTTGCTTTTTTGTAAATTACTTCACTCTATTAAGACTGTAACATTAATTTCATGCTTTCTTTAGTTATTTTCTTGAATTTATATCGACTTACTATGTCAGCACAACTCAACTATTACACACCAGCGAGCTTGACATTTCCGTAAAGGCAAGCATTTTGCAAATCTTTAATCTCATGAGGTTTGTGTTTTCTAATTTCAACTATGTATCCACTTGTGGAATGATAAAAAATAACCATATCTCTTGGATAAAGCGATAGCATTGCGTGATTTTCAGGATCTGACGACATGTGTCTTAGATGTATCCGTTCCCATGAAAATAACTCATCAATATCTCCATTAAAGTGAAAATTACTCCCACATGGACATGTTGAATCCCTCCAATTACCTTCCATATTTTTAAGCCATATCTTTCCTCTATCAGTAGATTGCAATATCTGAAGTTGTATGATACCATCAACATATATACTATTTCTCTAATTAGACCTAATTCTGGCTAAAATATTACTGGCGTACACTTGTCACAAGCCAATCGATCAGTTATTTGTCAACTGCCGTTGAATTAGCGCATTATTAAAATCAATACCGTTCCAAACTATTTCAAAACCCATTTTTGGAATAAGCAGGGTAATACATGCTTCAGGAATATCGTTTTCAGTTAGAAAGTCAATTGCATCCTGCAACTTTTTAATTTTATCAAGTTTTGGTAATAGTTCATTAATTTTATCATTAGATATGATATAGTTATCAACCAACAGGAATTCCTTTAGTCTATTTGTTATCACATCTTTTGTATTATCATTATTTGACTGAAGGTTCTTAATTGTCTTTAAGACTGACTCAAGGGGAATATTATGCTTATCTGATATTTTTTCAAGAAAAATGACTTTATTTTGTTTGTCTCGAATTATGTTTTCTATCTCTTTGGAAATAGTATCATGTAAATTGATATAAACATGTTCGATGATTTTGGAATCAATATCTTTTAGATATTCAATTATTGGACCAAACGGAATTTCGTCTTTCTTAAAAAAAATTAGGCGTTTTTTATCTATAAATTTAGAAAAAATGGATTTAATCCCAATCTTATCTCCATTTTCAGAAACATAGTTGTCCAAATTTGCAGCTATTAACAAGTCAATCTGTACTGTATCCTTAGACGAGGTCAAAAATGAGGGAGAGGTAGTAGAATGCATAGTTATCAAATCTTTTATTTTTTCTAATTTTCTTTTTAGGTACTCCCTTGTCCAAAAACCTACTATCTCTAAATAGACTTTAATACCATATTTTTCAAATACAAAATCTGGTATGAACGCTTTACCATCAGATAGGATCAGCGGATCCGGCTCTCTGATAAGCTTCCATCCAATAGAAAACTTGAGAAATTTATCCATAAATTTTTTTTCAACATTGCTATCAAAGTCATCTACAGCATACTCGTTAAAAGATAATCGCGGCTCTGATTTAGGACCTGGTTGAAAATGAATGTTTGATGCATCGAGTAGTGGAAGATCCTTATCCTTGCTTGAGAGCTGAAAATTATATGTTTTTTTAATACCGGAGATAGACTTTCTTAATATTATAGCATTAATGGACCATTTTTCGGTAAATATTATTAAGGGAATTAGTTTAGCCATTGCCATCCCGTATCTATCTGTCAATCTTACTATGCTAAGGGGACCATCAACAGTACACATAACCCTATTGTCATTTTTCTTATTCCATACCATTTGTTCGTCATCTTTTGTCTGATTGTTTGATTCTGAATCCGAATTGGATTCATGATACAGAAAATACATCAATCCAAGTTGCTTAATTTTGCGTAAGATTTTCTTCCAAGTGAAACCACCATAAACACTAAATTCTAGTTTGACACAATTTAGTAAAAGGGTTTCAAGTACTGAAAGATTGTACCACGCAACTAGTTGTAATGGAGACAATGAATCAAAGCTTTTCAGGTATTTGTTTTTATCAAGATCATTCCACATTGCAACTTCCAATTCATTGATAGTCAAGTTATTTTTTGAGGCAACTCTTTCAAGTAGCCTCTTTCTTTCATATTCTGTTACTGGATAACCAATTTTAGAAGATTCTTCAAATATTTTTCTTCTAATATATATGGCACTAATTGTATTGTTGTTCTCACTATGGGAAAATGTCTTGTTGGGTGATTCATATATACACCTCTGTTCCAAAAGATGACAGACACCTCTGACAAGTTTATAATCTGAATATTTAGCTTCTATCTTTGATAAATTTTCATTCACATGAGCTTTCGTTAATTCTTTCTTCGCCATCTCTTCAAACGTTTTGATTAATTTTGATGGTAAGGTAATATCATTATCTTTCTCATAGTCATAAAATATCGGTCTTATTTTATTCATTTTACTTGATATACGTACTCTCAACAGTTCCATTGGCAACATTACAGTTATTACCCCACTTAATGAGTAAGTAGCAGAAGCAGAACTAAAATATATCTACCTAAATAATTTTTTATTCTATTGAATGTTTGAAAATAAATTAATAATGTTAGACTAAATAGAATCAAATTTGTAGTATTTGGTATTACCTACAACCACCCACCCACCCTCCTATCAGTGTCTCAAGCCTTAAATGTAATAGGTTTACATGATGTATACAAATGAGAAATAATAAAAAATCAACATATTCAACTTCTGATATAGAGCAAAGTAAGAAAAGCAACTCTGAAAATATTGCTGATGATTCTGCTGACGATATTGTAGACAAAGAGGAGGAATCCTTAGAATTAGAAAAAGTAGAAGAAAAAGAAAATACCGTTATGGATAATAATACTGAAACATCATTAACTACACTATCAGAACAATCTCAAATTAATGATCTTACTAATCTTGAAATTCAAGACATTGAAGGGATAGGTCCTACAACTGCTAAAAAGCTTAGAGAGGCAGGAATTTTTTCAGTTATGGATCTAGCTGTAGCTACAGTTGAAGATCTGGCAGTAGACATTAATGCATCCAAGGAAAGTGCAGCCTCGTTCATAATGGCAGCACAAAAACTTTTAAGGGAATCAGACGTTCTAGAAAAAGAATTCATCACTGCTGATACTGCGCTTAAGAAAAGAAGATCGTTGTTACGATGTTCTACTGGTTCAAGTATGCTAGACGATCTATTCTTGGGAGGTATAGAAACACAGGCAGTTACTGAACTTTATGGCGAATTTGGTTCGGGCAAATCACAGATATGCCATACTATGTGTATTACTGCTGGACAGCCGGTAGAATCAGGTGGATTAAACAGTGGTATTATTTACATTGATACTGAAGGAACATTTAGACCTGAAAGATTGGAACAAATATCTAGTAGTAGAAACATAGATCCGGTACGCGCACTACAAAATGTAGCTGTGTGTAAAGTCTATAATAGCGCACATCTAGAATTAATAGTTAAAAATCTTGGTAAATATATAGATGATTACAAAGCAAAACTAGTAGTTGTTGATAGTATAATTTCATTACATAGGGCAGAATTCTCTGGTAGAGGAACACTTGCTGATAGACAACAAAGACTTAACTCTATTATGCATAAACTTCTTAGAATTTCAGAAATTTACAATGTTGCAATAATAGTTACAAACCAAGTGCAATCTGCTCCAGATACATTCTTTGGTGACCCAACAAAACCCACTGGTGGAAACGTAATTGGTCATGCTTCCACATACAGAGTATATTTGAGAAAGTCTGGTGAAAATAGAATAGCAAAAATGATCGATTCTCCATATCATCCATATAGTGAAGTAAGATTTACGATAAATGAAAAAGGAACAGATAACTTGGATGAGGGTAAAAAATCCAAAAAAGAATAATTTTTTTTATTTTTATTACATTTATCTTAAGTGAATAGAAAATGAATAAGTGAAAAAAGTTTCAAGGTATAGTATTAATACAGGCCATTATAACAAACCCTTTCAAATATTTTCAGGCTTGTGCTTTTCATTATAATGCCGTAAATATTCAGATTCATTTTCAAATAATTTATTACATTTACTACACATAACAGGTTCGTCATCGTTTTTTTCCATTTCCACTTCCATTTTCACCTAATACAAACATAAAGGTTATTTAAGAATTTACGGTTACTCTCTCGTTTGATTATATCATACGTCTATGTAATTGAAGATCGCTTTCAAAGGATGTTCATGAATTATGTTTTTTTGACATCATAAAAACCATGTTACAGGATCGAAAACTAGTCTATGGCAAAAGATACTTTTACGCAAGTTCGATAGTTTGTTATTTTTCCTGAAGTGGGATCTATATTAGCAGTCATATCGATAACTTCTATGCCATGTATCCCATGCAAGGTCTTTTTTGCTTCATCTACTGCAACCTGAGCTGCATCTTCCCACCCTTTCTCCGAGCTGCCTATTATTTCAATTATCTTCGCAACATGATGAGTCATAATGAAACATAATGTACTTTATTTGTTATAAAACTTTGGTTTTGTATATTCATTAAACTAAAATAAACAACATCTCTAGGAAATACAACAAACCTTCCTAACAGGTAAGCAACAATTAAAAATGATGTTTACTACATTATATCATGATCCAACATAACAAAAACAAAAAAGTTAGAGATCTCTCAAGCGTTCCTCTTATGCTTTTCGTTTGTTTTATGTTGTTAATTATTCTACCTACTCAACTATTCCATAATTTCATAGAGATATTTGCATATGAAGATCCTAGAAGTAAGGTTGTGAAGGTATTATCTGAAGGTGGACAAATATGTCCACTTGAATCTGAATGTGATAAACAGAATAAAAATCAGACAGATATTCAGAATATGACACAGAACGTTCCAAGTCTAGGAAAATTGGAACCTGGACAAGATTCAAACGCTAGTTTAATAACAAATGATTCTATTGTTCAAAATGAAACTAATCTAGATAATATTACCTCTCTTAATGGGGAAATCAAAAATTCGATTCAAGACATGATAAACATTACTACAGACAAACAAATTTACAATCCAGGCGAAAAAGTTAGTATCTCAATAAAAAATATGGGATCCGAAGAATTGACCTTTCCAAATTCTGCGTTAGGACTTACACTAAGAAATTTGGCATCGAATGAATTATATCCAATTCTATCCTCACAGGTGATAACAATTCTAAGCCCAGGAGATTCAAAATCCCTTGTATGGGATCAAATGGGTCTTAATGGAAATCAAGCACCATCAGGAAATTATACGGCTTCAGTCAATTCAGGTATTAATACAGCAGAAACAACCTTTTCGATCAGATAAGTCATGTTTGACTTGACGCTATTAATTGCTGTTAGTTGACCACATTTTCGAGTCTTGTAATTCCTTTCAGTTAAGATATCGATTATATTTAGTTACGAGTAAAATCTCAGATATCTACATATCGCATTTATGGGCCCGGAGGGCTTCGATCCCTCGATCTGTGGTTCCGAAGACCACCGCGATATCCTGGCTACGCTACGGACCCTCTGTTTCTAACTTTAAAATTAGAATCAAGGTTCTATATCAATTGAGCTAATTGATATTTGATATCTCAAATTAAATCAACATTATGAAATTAATTAATAACAATCATTTTATTATCTCAAATATTTCTCAGTAATTGATTGAAGGTATCCAACAGAATATCCAATGTAGAGTATGCCATTAGAGATATAACACTACATGCAAAACAATATGAAAAAACTGGAAGAAAAATTATATACCTAAATATTGGTGACCCAGTAAAATATGATTTTCCGACTCCGGATCATATTAAAAAAGCCTTAATAGATGCAATTTTAAGCAATTTTAACTACTACGCAGATTCAGAAGGCATTTTAGAATTAAGAGAAGCCATAGTAAAGAAAGAATCTCAAAAGGGACTATCCATTACTGTTGAAGATGTCCTTGTCACCAATGGTATTTCTGAGGGACTCGATATGGTAGCCGCATCCATAGTGGAACCAAATTCGGAGGTTTTAATGGCCGGACCCTATTATCCACCATATGCTTCATATGTAAAATTTTATGGAGGTAAACCCATTGAATTTAAACTTACAGAGGATGGAAAACCTGATCTTGATGATATCAAGTCAAAGATTACTCCAAAGGCAAGAGCCTTGTGCATAATTAATCCAAATAATCCTACTGGTGAGGTATTTAACAGTAAGAACCTTAAACAGTTGATTGATGTTGCTGCTGAACATGATATGTATGTCATATGCGATGAGATATATGATAAATTGACCTTTGATCAGGAATTTACCGGCATTGGTAAAGTTGCAAAAGATGCACCCGTAGTATTACTTAATGGTTTTTCAAAAGTTTATCTCATGACAGGATGGCGTTGTGGATATATATGTATGAATAGCGATTGTCAAAAATTAGAAAATATCAGAAACAATATTCCAAAACTGGCTAGAGTACGTATTGCTGCTAACCTTCCAGTACAAAAAGCTGCAGTAGCAGCACTACAAGGACCACAAGAATACATTGCTGAAACTGTAACTAAATTAAAGAAAAGGAGAGATTTAGTAGTAAAACGTTTAAATGAAATTAATGGAATTTCCTGCAAATTACCAAACGGCGCATTCTATACATTTCCGAAAATTCTTCTTAGCCGTTGGAAGAATGATAAAGATTTTGTTCTCGATCTACTGAACAAAACCGGTGTTCTAACAGTGCATGGTTCCGGTTTTGGAGAATTCGGAAAAGGTCATTTTAGAATTGTTTATCTTCCAAATGAACAAGTACTTGAAGAAGCAATGGACAAGCTAAGTCATTTTATAAACACTAATAATCAAAACTAAAATTAAATTAAAATATACTTTATTTCAGACAAAAATTGGAATATTTTTAAAATCAGACCTACTGAAAAATATTATCATCGTCATCGTCAACCTTTCTTCTAAATTTACCCCAATACAGTAGTATTCCGCCACCAATCAGCATTGCTATTACAAATTTTTCATTTGTCACTGAATTGCTTGTATAATTATCAAGATAGAAACCAACAGTCAATTCTGTTGAATAAAGATAAAGGTTCCTTAACGCAATAATGGCGGCCATCACAATAAATAACACGCCCATACCATACATCCAATTTTTACCCTGCTTATTATGTCCATCTCTTTTTTGGAATGGTTTCAAGTAAGCTTTATTCCAGGGTGTTTAATTTTGTTCTTTTTAGATGCATTCAATAGCATAGGGGTGAGAACCTCGGCTTGATAACTGAGGGACAATGGTCCAAGATATAGTGGTCTGAGACCCTTTATTTCTACAATCAATTGATTTAGTTTTGTAATAGAATCCTGATCGTCACCACAAACAAAAGTATCAGAATCAAGGCCTTCATTGATATTTTTTAATTTCACTTCAGATATTGTATGGAAAGCAGAAACAATTTTCAAGCCCGGAAGATTTTCAGCTAGAAGATGAGCTGCAGATTTCATATTTTTTTCAAATGGCACATAAGTAAAACCAGCATCATTTCTTTCCATGGGAACTATTGGAGAAACTATTATGCAATCTTTCCTTATATTATTAGAAATCGATTCACACATTAATTTTATTGATTCATAGGGGATAGATAGTATCAAAATATCCGAGTCTCTTGACGAAGAAATGTTATCAGCACCTCTAATGGTTCCTTTCAGACCATTTCCGTAAGACGATAATGCTGTATTCATATAGAGTTCTGCTGACCTTGTGGCTTTTTCTGCATCGCGAGAACCAATAGTAATGTCGTGATTGACAACCCATCTAAGAGCAAAACCTTCTCCCATTCCGCCAGTACCACCAATTATTGAAATGTTCATTAATTATCCTTCTTAAAGTGTTGGCGCACCCTAATTAAGGTTATAATCTAAATTGTTTAATAAAACAAAATCATTATGATTGTCACAAGATACCACCCATTGATACTGGGA
>Ga0209879_1000033_pt1 | contig 13641 bp, 10 predicted proteins | sample GWRWN3_20_30_FD_187240 | JGI IMG/M metagenome (GOLD analysis project Ga0209879, IMG submission 187240) | Riverbed sediment microbial communities from areas with no vegetation in Columbia River, Washington, USA - GW-RW N3_20_30 (SPAdes)... | ecosystem: Environmental > Aquatic > Freshwater > River...
ACGAACTCGCTCGTTGCGGTCGTGCTCGCCGCAGGCAAGGGCAAGCGCCTGAAGTCGGCCGTGCCCAAGGTGCTGCACCCGATCTGCGGCCGGTCCGCCCTGTGGTGGGTGCTGCAGGATGTCCGCGCCGCGCGCCCGTCGAAGATCGTGATCGTCGTGCACCACGGCGCCGAGGAGGTCCGCGAGGCCGTCCGGTCGTGGCGCATCGTTCCCGAGCCCGTGTTCGTGGAGCAGGGCGAGCCGCTCGGGACCGGCCACGCCGTCCTCGTCGCCGAGCGGGCGGCCGGGCGGGCATCCGAGGTGCTGATCGCGAACGGCGACTTCGATCCGGTCGACCCGGAGGACGTCCGCACGTTGATCCGGATCCACCGGCGGACGAAGGCCGCCGCCACGATGATCACGACCGAGGTCGAGCGTCCCGGGCGTTACTCGCGCATCGTGCGCGACGGCGACCGCCTCGCGTCGATCGTCGAGGGGAGCGACGCGCCCGCCTCGATGCGATCGATCCGCGAGGTGGGCACCAACTGGATCGTCTTCCGACGCGACGACCTGTTCCGGGCGCTGCCGCTCGTGGGGCGCGAGAACGCGCAGGGCGAGTACTACCTGAACGAGGTCTTCCCGATCCTGATCGAGAAGGGTGAGCGCGTCTCGGTCGTTCGGGTCGACACGGGCGGAGCGATGGGTATCAACTCGCGCGCGGACCTCGCCAGGACCACGCGGGTCCTCCGCGACCGGATCAACGCGCGCCACCTCGCGAACGGCGTGACCCTGGAGGACCCCGAGACGACATACATCGACGTGGACGTCCGGATCGGACGCGACACGGTGATCCACCCGATGACGTTCCTGTCGGGCCAGACCCGGATCGCGACGGGGTGCGAGATCGGGCCGGCGACGCGGGTCGTCGACACGTCGGTGGGGGATGGCGCGGTCGTCGAGTTCTCGGTGGTGCGCTCCTCGCGGATCGGCGCTCGGGCGCAGGTTGGGCCCTACGCGCACGTCCGTCCCGGGACCCGCCTGGGGCCGGACGCCAAGGTCGGCTCGTTCGTCGAGATCAAGGCGTCCGAGATCGCCGAGGGCGCGAAGGTGCCGCACCTTTCCTACGTCGGGGACGCCAAGGTCGGCCGGCGTGCCAACATCGGAGCCGGGACCGTCACCGTCAACTACGACGGGTACGAGAAGCATCGGACGCGGATCGGGGACGATGCGCGGGTGGGTTCCGATACCATGCTCGTGGCGCCGGTGAAGCTCGGCAAGGGGGCGGTGACGGGCGCGGGATCGGTGATCACGGCGGACGTCCCGGCGGGCGCGCTCGCCGTGGAGCGTTCCGAGCAACAGGTCGTCAGGGGCTACCGCAAGCGGCGGGACGCCGTGGCCGAGACCGGCAAGAAGCGAGGGACCAGGGTTCGGAGAACGGGCGACGCCGAGGCGCGGGGGAAGGGCAAGGGGGCGCACTGAGGTGGAGATCGTCACCAAGAAGCGGATGATGCTGTTCTCGGGCACCACGCATCGGGCGCTGTCCGAGGAGATCGCCGAACACCTGGGGATCCCCATCGCGCCGTGTGTGATCCGACGGTTCGGCTCCGGCGAGATCTACGTCCGTCCCGAGGATTCGGTGCGCGGTGCCGACGTGTTCGTGATCCAGACCCACGCCGACCCGGTGAACGAGTCGATCATGGAACAGTTGATCCTGATCGACGCGATGAAGCGTGCCTCGGCCAAGCGGATCACCGCGGTGGTCCCGTACTACGGCTACGCGCGGCAGGACAAGAAGGTCCTCGCGCGCGAGCCGATCAGCGCGAAGCTCGTCGCGGATCTCCTGAGCGCCGCAGGGTCGGACCGGGTCGTCTCGGTCGATCTCCACGCCGGTCAGATCCAGGGGTACTTCGACTTCCCGTTCGATCACCTGACGGCGCTCCCGGTCCTGACGCAGTACCTGCGGGACGACCTCGGGTTGCACGACGGGGACGTGGTCGTCGTCGCGCCCGACGCCGGCCGGATCAAGACCGCCGAGCGTCTCCGCGAGTATCTCGATGCCGATCTCGCCTACCTGTACAAGCGTCGCTCACGCTTCGAGGCCAACAAGATCGAGGAGATGCAGGTGGTGGGCGAGGTCGACGGGCGTCCGTGCATCCTGGTCGACGACATGATCGACACGGCGAGCACCGTCGCCAAGGGCGCGAGCGTGCTCGCGCAGCAGGGCGCCGGTCCGATCTACGCGGCCGCGACCCACCCGGTGCTCTCGGGCAAGGCGGTGCAGAACCTGGAGGAGGCGCCGATCGCGGAGGTCGTGGTGACGAACACGATGCCGATCGCCGAGGAGAAGCGCTTCGGGAAGCTGAAGGTGCTCTCGATCGCACCGCTGATCGCCGACGCGCTGCGAGCCGTGTTCGAGGAGAGCAGCGTCTCCGAGATCTTCCACGGCGAGAACCAGTAGGCGTTCCCCGCCGAGGTTACGGCGAGTACTGCTCCTCGATCTCGGTCACGACGCCGTTCTCGATCGTGATCCACCACTGGCTCTGCCCGCGGTAGATCAGGTCGCCGTCGCTGACTTCCGCCTGCTCCCCGATCGCCTCAGCGAACAGCGACAGGTCGCCGTCGAAGAAGGTCTCGCAGCAGTGGTTCCAGTCGAGGAGACGCAGTCGCACGTCGGGCGCGAGCGCGAGGGTTCGGAGCATGGGGTTGTCGTTGACGACGAAGTGATCGTTCGGCACGTGACCCGTGTCACCCGTGGCCTTCTGGTACGCCCGGTCGGCCTCCTCGCCGGACAGGAAGTACGCGAGGTCGAACTCGATCGTGTCGGCGGCGGTGTCGACGGAGCGAACGTACCCGAAATGACGGCCGTCATCCAGGGAGGTCTCCGGGAGCGGGGCGGGTACCGGGGTGTCGACGGTACCGTGAGCGACGACGTTGCCTGCGGCGTCGAGTCCGCGGAGCTCGATCTTGCCCTCGGGCGCGACGACGAGCACGAACGCGTTCGAGTCCGCGTCGAGCTCGTCCGGTACGTCGAAGACCTCCGCCGGCACGACGGAGCCGTCGGCAGTCGTGACCTCGACCCGAACCACGTCGGTGGGGATCGCGCCGAACGCGACGAGCCGTTGTTCTGATCCTTGACCCAGGACCGTCGATGCCGGTCGCAGCTCGCTCGTCGCCGGCGACGCGAAGCTGCTGCCGCCTCCGATCGTCGCCGTTTCCAGTGAGAGGCTCAGACCTCCCTTCGTTTGCTGGGCGGACAGCGTCCACCGCTCGCCGCCGGCGATCCCGTCGCCGAGGACCGCGGCCGTGACCCCGCGATCCGACGGCGAGAACGTCATCGAGCCGAAGGCCGCGAGCAGGGCATCGCGTTCGTCTTCACTCGCATCCAGCGCCACGCCCACGCGGGCCTCGAACGTCCGGCCCGACGCCGTCCACCCGGCACGCAGGAACTCCCACCCCGGGTAACACCCGGACTCCCCGCCGCCCACGCCCATCGGTTCGAGCTGCACCGGCCACGGCGTCGAGCCGGAACCTGCGAGAGCCAGCGGCTCCTCCTGCACGGTCATCAGGAACGTCGGCGTTGGACCCTCGGCCAGGCCCGGACAACCGAAGACATCGCCGGGTTCAGTGGGAGAGAGCGCGAGGATCAGCCGGGGAAGGTCGACAGTCGTTGGATCGGGCCCGTTCAGCCCGGCCTCGTCGGGGTCGATCAGGTGCCACGCCTGCGGATAGGTGATCGTGATCCCGTGCAGGGTGCCGTTCGTCTTCGGCCCCAGGGCGGCCGGCTTGGGGCCGCTCTCCAGGGACAGCAACGTCGTCGCACCGGCGACGATCCCCGCGATGACGGCGGCCGCCGCGAGCCCCATCAGACCCACGGATACCGCCTGTCGGCGGTGCGTCGCACGGGAAAGACCCTCCGGTGCCGTCGCGGGCGTCGGCACACGCCGGGCGTCCTCGTGGAGCACCTCTCGGAGGTCGCGTTCGAGATCGTTCATGTGTCCTCACTCCTCGGGATCCGTTCGCGGAGCGTCTCCATCGCGCGGGCGACCATCGACCGAACGGCGGCCTCGGAGCACCCGAGCGCCTCGCCCGCTTGGTGTTCTGACAGGTCGGCGTAATACCGGAGCACCACGGCGGCCCGCTGCCGCGCCGGCAGGACCGCGAGCGCCGCCCTGAGCTCGTCTCTGCGGCCGTGGTTCGGCTCGTCGACCGGCGCCGCACCCCGTGCCTGGCCGCGCAGGTACGCGGCCTCGACCGTGCGGCGGCGGAAGTGCGACGTGCACGCGTTCACGACCGCGCGGCGGAGGTACGCCTCGAACGCCTCGGGCTGTCGGAGGTGCCGGAAGCGGCCCACCGAGCGCAGGAAGGCGTCGTGGGCGATGTCCTGGGCCAGGTCGGCGTCGCCCGTGATCAGGGAAGCGACCCGGACGGCGCCCGACATGTGCCGCACGTAGAGGTCCTCGAGATCGGTCCGATCCGCCACGACGGTGCGGACGATACCGGTGTCCTGGCTCATCACTCTTGAGACGCGCGAGCCCTCGGTCTCATAGCGGCGGCCTGTTGGTACCATGCCCGCCCCAGACCCCGACGCCTCGAAGGACCCGAACATGGCCGAAGTCAAGCTCGTCGCCGAGCCCAGGGAAGGCACCGGCAAGGGTGTCGCCCGTAAGCTGCGGGCCGCGGGCCGCGTGCCGGGGGTGCTGTACGGGCACGGGATGGACTCGACCGCGCTGTCCGTGGACGCCAAGGACCTGTTCCACGTCCTGCATACCGGCGCCGGCAGCAACGTCCTGGTCGACCTCGTCGTCGACGGGACCGAGCACCTGATCATCCCGCGCGACGTCCAGCGCGATCACATCCATGGTCGTTTCATCCACGTCGATTTCCTCGCCGTCCGCCGTGACGAGAAGCTCCACCTGTCGATCCCGGTGCGCATCGTCGGCGAATCCGTCGGCGTGAAGGCCGGCGGGGTCGTCGAGCACCACCTGTGGGAGCTCGAGGTCGAGTCCCTGCCCGGCGACGTGCCCGAGGCGATCGACGCCGACATCACGTCCCTGGAGATCGGGATGTCGCTTCGCGTGAGCGATCTCGTCGCCCCCAAGGGCGCGACGATCCTGACCAACCCCGAGGAGTCCGTCGTCGCGGTGCAGCAGCCCCAGATGGCCGTCGAGCTCGAGGAGGAGGAGGCCGCAGCCGCCGAGGCCGAAGCCGCCGAGGGCGAGGCCGCCGAGGGCGAGGAGGGCGAGGCCGCCGAGGGCGAAGGGGCCGAGGGCTCGGACGAGCGGTCCGAGGGCTAGACGCCCCACTAATCCAGCCTTGCGTGCGTAGCTACTGTGCCCGATTGAACACCCACGGGCAGGGGTGGACTACCACGATGTTGCCCAGGTGTTTTGTCCAAACGGCTCAACCGACTCTACGCGGCTCAGGCTATCGAGGCTCCCTTGAGTCCCGCAACCGGATGTCTCGAGCGACGGATTCGTCGCGAATCGGGAGACATCTCCTCACAGGCTCGCCGTGCGGCGCGGCCCTCCAGTGCGCGACGGCGGGATGGACTGCTCGGGCTCGCGGCAGGGCCGTCCCACCCGCGATAGCTGGATGCGAGGTGGCATCGTTCAAATGCCCGGAGCCTGATACGACACGAACGGGCGAACATCCTCCGTGCGAGGGATTCGCGCAATGTCGTCCACCCTGATGTAGTAAAGTCCTGCGGCTCGCCGGGAGCCCTCCCACGGGACCAGGCGCTCGTCGATGGTTGCGTGTTGACCGCCCGGTCGATGGAGGGTAGAGGTGAAGCGACAAGTTGCAGCGGGGCTGATGGTAGGCGTCCTCGTATCGGCCAGCGTCGCATCAGCTGCGAGCGATGATGCCCGGCTGCAGACAGGCGACCCTCGCATCGCACGGCGAAGTTCGGTGCAGTCGAACGGGAAGCCCTCGAGCCCGCAATTCCCCGGAATGCTGACCGCCCACGTCCCGGGGCAGGTGATCGTTCAATTCCAGCAAGGGGTCCCCGCAGCTGCGCAGGAACGACTCGCGACGTCGACCGGCGGGATGTTCCTGGGTCGAATCCCAGAGTTGGACCTCGGCGTCGTGGAGCTTTCCCCAACCGCGAATGTACTTGCGGCTGCAACACGACTGTCGCGCCGGCCGGGTGTCACCGCTGCCGAGCCGAACTGGATCCGCGAGGCGAACGAGGTCATCCCCACTGATCCATCGTTCGCTGATCAGTGGGGTCTTCGCAACACGGGTCAGGATCATCCGATCGAAGATCCTCCACCTGCTTCGGTACTGGGCCTTGCCGACGCGGACGCCGATGTCAGCGATGCTTGGAGTGTCACACAGGGCTCCCCCGACACCGTCATCGCGATTCTCGATACGGGGGTGGATCTCTCCCATCCCGATCTCACGGGGAGCTTCTGGTCGAACCCGGCCGAGACCGCGGCTAACGGCATCGACGACGATGCCAATGGCTACGTAGATGACATAGTGGGGTTCGACTTCGTCGGCAACGACCCCACGCCGCAGGATGACAGGGTGGGACACGGGAGCCATGTAGCCGGCATCGCCGCGGCGACCGTTAACAACTCGATTGGCGGAGCGGGCGTATGCCCCGCGTGCAAACTCATGGTGCTTCGAGCCGGCACCAATCAGGGCTTCACCCTCGCAGCGGAGTTGGAGGCTGTTGCCTATGCGGTCGACAACGGCGCGGACGTCATCAACATGAGCATTGGGGCACACGCATGGTCGAAGATCGAGCGCGACGCCCTCGCCTACGCGGGGAAAAACAGCGTCCTGGTGGTCGCGGCTGCAGGGAACGAATCTCTCGATAATGACCAGCTGTCCTTGATTTATGGTTTCCCGGTGGCTCCGGTATTCCCCGCAAGCTACGACCTGGCCAACATCGTCTCGGTCGCGGCGAGCAACGACTCAGACCAGTACGGCTCCTTCACGAACTTCGGCAACACGTCCACAGATCTCGCCGCTCCCGGCATGGACATCTTCAGTACGTATCTGTCCGGCGGATACGCGACTTTTACCGGGACCTCGATGGCAGCGTCATTCGTCTCTGGCGTGGCGGGACTGGTGATCTCTTATCACCCGCAATACACGCCCGAGCAGGTACGGAACGCGATCTTGAACTCTGTGGACCAGCCGGGGGATCTTGCCGGCGGCTTCACGCTTACGAGCGGCCGCCTGAATGCGCTCAATGCGCTCACCGCGTCACCGGTGAGGAACGCGTCTCAGACGGATGGGACGATGAGCGGCGCCACGGCGATCACCTACAGGAAGAAGGGATCGCTCTCGTACCCAACAGACGTCAACGACATCTACAGGAAGAGGCTCCGTGCGGGAAGGACCTACGCCGTCCTTCTCGATGTGCCTCGGCGGGCGGACTTCGACATCTATGTGTGGAAGCCGGGCGCGACCGACACCTGGCCTGTGGATTATGGGTGCCTCCTGAGCTGCAACCTGCAGAAGAGCGGTACCGAGGGTCGGGGCAAGGACGAACACATTGAGTTCACAGCGAAGAAGACCGGCACCTACTACCTCCACGTCACAACCTTCCGGGGTCGCGGTTCCTATGAACTGCGGATCGGGTTCGCATAAGAGGGAAACAACGGCGCCTCCCTGCTCCGCATCTGGAGCTACACGTCGTGTTCCCCGTGCGGCGCGGGTTCCCGGTGCGGCCCATGGCGCTCCCGATCCGCCTCTCGCAGCATGCTGACCAGCACCGCCCGGAGCGTCCGGTCCTCCTCACAGTCGATCAGCAGCTCGGCGAACGTCCGCGTCTTCGGGTTTCCCCAGAACTCGCCGATCCGGTCGGCTCGCTCGAAGTCCGGAAGCATGAGGACGTGGAGCAGCTCGGCGCGAGCCGCCGGCGGGAGAGCCTCGAGGCGAGCCTTGAGCCCTGCCTCTATCTCCTCGAAGGTCACGAGGGGACCCAGTACCTCTGGGCGACTCCAGTCGCCGCAGCCAAGGTCTACGTCGGCACTTCGGCTAGGATTCGCACGGTGGCTCGCCGATCTCCCGCCGCTCGCTGCGACAGGATCGCCGAGCTCGCCCAGGACCTCGCCGGGCTCCTGGGACAGGTCCGTTGCGCGAGTGCAGATGACTGAATTACGGTGGAAGAAGCGGATTGCCCGTTGAATCGGGAGAGAGGGAGGAAATATGCGTCGACCTCGACGTTCAACGATCGTGTTCGCCGCTACCGTCATCAGTGCAGTCCTGCTCCTCGCCGCCCCGGCAGGCGCGGTGATCGACGGGACATCCGACACAGCCAACAAATACGCGAACGTTGGCGTGCTGCAGTTGAATGTCGAGGGGGAGTGGTTCGATTTCTGCTCGGGGACGCTTGTCCGCGCTGACGTCGTTCTCACCGCCGCGCACTGCACGGATTTTCTCGTCGAGGAAGGGTCTGATGGGTTCGGGCCCGACGACCTGAGGATCTCCTTCGATCCAGAGGGGGACGCGCCCTACTACACCGTCGACTACATCGTCGTTCACCCGGACTGGTTCACTGCGGGGCCCTGTTTCGGCAACTCGAAGCATGCGTGCCTGGCGCCCCCGGCCGAGGACATCGCGCTCGTCTTCCTCGACGAGTCGGTTGCCGGCGTGACACCGGCGCCCATCGCGGAGGAGGGCTATCTCGACACGCTCGACCTGAAGAACGAGACATTCACCGTCGTCGGCTACGGGACCGATGAATTCATCACCGGTAGCGCCGCGTCGCCGAAGGCGATCACCGTCTTTGACGGAATTCGAAGCTACCGCGACGTGACCGCGATCGTGGCGCAGGATGCCTTTCCGGACCGCTTCCTGAAGATCACGGCGGGGGTGTGCTTCGGCGATTCCGGCGGGCCGCTGTTCCACGGCGAGACCATCGTTGCGCTGAACACGTGGACGTTTAGCTGGCGCTGCGCCGGGCCGAACCTGGAGTATCGGGTCGATTCGGCGGTCGCTCAGGAGTTCCTAGCCACGTATCTGTAGCGGAGACATCGCTGCCCCGGGCTGGAGGTGCGAATCCGTCATCTCGGATTCACACCGTGGCTCGCCGATCTCCCGCCGCATCCTGTGACCGGATCGCCGAGCTCGCAGTCCCCTCGCCCCGGTGCTCGAGGACGCCGCCGACGACCGGCGCTCGGAAGTCCGGCGGCATGGAGTTCGTCGGTCGCGGCAGCGGCATCGACTGCCGGGGGTCGGGGTCGTGCTCCTTGCAGACCTGGACCAAGTGGACGGTCCCCGCGAATCTGGCCTGGTCGGAGTCCGGTGGATCGCCACTGGCGACGAGCACACGCCGCGATGCCTTTCTGCCACCAAACCCCTGCACCGAAGGAAGAATTGCGACACCGCTGGGCAATGTAGCCTTCACCTTATGCCAGAACTATGGGTCGAGACGACCGGTCAAGTCCTTGTCCTCCGTGACGGTGAACTCGGCGAGGTGCTGGTCAACATCGAGATCATCGACGGCGGCTTCGTCTGCAAGGTCGAGCCCGCTCGTCTCGGCCCGGATGCGATGCAGGCGACCACCCAGGTCCTACTGCGGCTACTGCTCTACAATCTGGACATCGAGGCGGCGGCCAGGTAGCCGATGCCGCCACGCAGACCGCTTCATTGCCTGTTCCACCGCCGGACCTCGCCGACCAATTCAGGAAACTCGCGGCGTTGAGGGACGACGGGCTAATCACGGATTAGGAGTACGAGACCCAAAGGCTCGACTCTTGAATCCGGGACCGTAGCCCAACCACCTCGGACATTCGCCGATGGTCGAGGAAGCCGGGCAGGCAACCGCAGCTAGGGCTTCGTAGAACTCCTCGATGGTGGATCGCCTGAGCGAGTCAAGGCGGCTCTTGCCGAATGCGGGCTGGATATGATTCCGCCACCGATGCGCGTAGGAGGCGAAGGTCGAGGGCTTGCCCCGGTAGGTCTTCTGGAAATGCTCCCAAAGATCGGTCATGGTCCGCGCACCCTTGGACACATCCGGCAGGGTATTAGTCGCTCGTCTGATCCGGATATCAGCGAGATAGTCCTTCGCCATCCGCTCGCGGGGGAACGTCCTAGAGGTCACTACGCCTCGAGCATCCCGAAAGGCTGCCTTGTAGCGGGGCTTCCCGTTCCGGCCCTGCTGGACGTACACGCCCGGAGTGTTGGTCTGCTCCCACTTCCCAGCCATGGTCGGCCCCCTGTTGTCCAGTGTTTGTCCACTCGGGGTATGAGCGTGTGCGCACGCGCATACAAGGGGCATCTACCAGGGGCAACAGGGGTGGAACCGTCGTGCAATGCTTGGGAGACCGAGGGCTCGACGCCCTCGCCGACATGACCTGGCTCGTCGCGGGGCTCGGCAACCCCGGCGAGCGCTACGCGAGAACCCGCCACAACCTCGGCTACCGGGTCGTCGACGAGATCGCGGCCCGCGAGGGCGAGCGCTTCCGCAAGGCTCGCTTCGTCAGGGCGGACGTTTGCGAGATCCGCGCGGGGGGCGAACGCGTCCTCCTGGCGAAGTCCCGCGCGTTCATGAACGAGAGCGGTCCGGCGATCGCCTCGCTCGCGCGCAAGCACGGCGTGGAACCCGACCACGTGATCGCGGTGCATGACGAGATCGATCTGCCCTTCGGGGCGCTCCGCGTGAAGTCCGGCGGCTCGACGGCCGGCCACAACGGCCTGCGTTCGCTGCAACAGGCGCTCCGAACGCCCGACTTCTTCCGCGTGCGCCTGGGCGTCGGCCGTCCGACCGGTCGCACGCAAGCGGCGGACTGGGTGCTCGACACGTTCGCCAAGCGCGAGGAGCCCGACGTGGCTCTGCTGGTCGACGACGCGGCCGACGCGGTCCTTTCCGTGATCGCCGACGGCCTGCTCCCGACGCAGGACCGATACAATCGCTCCGCCCCGCGCGAACCGTAGTGGGGCGCGAAGACGATTGCGTGGCAAGGCCTCGTTCGCCGAACGAGGCCTGTTCGTGCTGTCCGGTGACGGTGCCAAAGCACGAGCCAAGGGACGGATCGAAGGAGGTCATGTGAGCCTGGAGCAGGCGCTCGACGCGCTGATCGGGTCTGAGGCGTTCGAACGCCTGCTGCTCGAGCGCGCCCGCCCGCTCGTCGCCCGCGCGGATGCCGGCGAGGACGCGCTGGTGGCGGCGCTCGCTCGGGCGCTCGGCGCTCCGGTGCTGCTCGTCGCGCCCGGCCCGCGGGAGGCGGAACGGCTCGCCCGCGGGGCGCGAGCGTGGCTCGGGGACGATGGCGCGGCGCTCCTGCCCTCGTGGGAGGCGCTCCCGTACGAGGGGATCAGCCCCTCGCCGGAGGTCTCGGCGCGCCGGGCCGACGCCGTGCGCCGGCTGCGGGCGGCCAAGGGCGCGTTCGTCCTGGTCGCCCCCGCCCTCGCCGCGATGCAGGGCCTCGTCCCCACCCTCGGCGAGATCCCGCCGGTCGAGCTGGTCAAGGGGATCGAGCTCCCGCCGGACGATCTCGCCGAACGGCTGGTCGCGCTCGGGTACGCGCGCACGGACGTGGTCGAGCATCGGGGCGAGTTCGCCGTCCGCGGTGGGGTGCTCGACGTGTTCCCCGGGACCGCGCGACGTCCCGTGCGCCTCGAGTACTGGGGCGACGAGATCGAGTCGCTCCGCGAGTTCGTGCCGTCGTCGCAGCTGTCGACCGGGCCCGTCGTGCGGGTCGAGGTGTCGCCCGTTCGCGAACTCGTCCCCGACGACGCGCTGGCCGAACGCGCGCGAAGGCGGGCGCCCCGCTACCTCGACCGGTTCCGCGACGGGCTCGAGCGGTTGGCGGAGGGCCTGCACGCCGAGGGGGTCGAGTCGCTCGCCCCCTTGCTGTTCGACAGGTTGCCGGTCCCCGCCGAGCTGCTGCCGGAGGGCTCCTGGGTCGTGGTCTCCGAGGCCCGCCGCACGTTCGACCGAGCGCATCGTGCGTTCGAGGACGCCGAGGCGCTCGCCGAGGCCTCGAACTGGCCCGGTCCGCGCGCGGTCCACGACCTGAGGGAGGCGCTCGACGGTCCGGTTCGGCTGGAGCTCACGGGGTTCACCGAGGGCATCGACACGGGCCTTGAGGGATGGGGCTCGGCGCAGGGCAACCCGGCCGAGCTCGCGCGGCGGGCCGCGGAGCTCGCCGAGCGCGGGTACCGCGTGCTGCTCACGGCGCGCGGCCACGGGTCGCTGGAACGCGTCCGCGAGTTCGTGGCGCTGCCGCGGGCCGAGCCGGTCGAGGCCGAGCTGCAGGCCGGCTTCGTGTTCCCCGCCGGCAGGCTCGCCGTGGCGACCGAGGAGGACCTGTTCGGTTCGCGGCGCCACACGCGCGACGCCCCGCGGTTCGCGACGCGTCGCGGCGACGCGATCGCCGAGGAGCTCGAGGTCGGCGACTTCGCGGTGCACCGCGTCCACGGGGTCGCCCGCTACGTGGGCGTGCAGCGCCGCGAGATCGGCGGTTCCGAACGCGACTACATGGTGCTCGAGTACGCGTCGCGCGACCGGCTCTCGGTCCCGACCGACCAGGTGGGGATGGTGGCGAAGTACGTCGGCGGGGAGACGCCTCGCCTGTCGCGCCTGGGGACGAGCGACTGGGCGCGGACGACCGGGCGCGTGAAGCGCGCCGTGAAGGACATGGCGGGCGAGCTCGTGCGGCTCTACTCGGTCCGGCTGTCGATCGAGCGGCCCGCGTACGGCCCCGACACGCCGTGGCAGATGGAGCTCGAGGACGCGTTCCCGCACGAAGAGACCGGCGACCAGGTCACGGCGATCGAGGAGGTCAAGGCCGACCTTCTGCGACCACGCCCGATGGACCGGTTGATCTGTGGCGACGTGGGGTTCGGCAAGACCGAGATCGCGGTGCGGGCCGCGTTCAAGGTCGTGATGGAGGGCAAGCAGGTGGCGGTGCTCGTGCCGACGACCCTGCTCGCCGAGCAGCACCTGATCACGTTCGGCGAGCGCTACGCGCCCTTCCCGGTCAAGGTCGCGATGCTCTCGCGCTTCGTTTCGAAGGCGGACCAGGAGCGCACCGTCGAGGACCTGCGCCGGGGAGCGGTCGACGTCGTGATCGGGACCCATCGGTTGCTGTCGGCCGACATCGGCTTCAAGGACCTCGGGCTCGTTGTGGTCGACGAGGAGCAGCGGTTCGGCGTGGCGCACAAGGAACGTCTGAAGAAGCTCCGCGCGCAGGTCGACGTCCTCACGATGACGGCGACCCCGATCCCTCGGACGCTCGAGATGGCCCTGGCCGGCATCCGCGACATGTCGACCGTCGACACGCCGCCCGAGGACCGGCAACCGGTGCTGACCTACGTCGGACAGTACGACGAGGGGCTCGCGCTCGGTGCCGTCCGGCGCGAGCTGCTCCGCGAGGGTCAGGTCTTCTGGGTCCACAACCGCGTCGCGACGATCGAACGCCAGGCCGCGTGGTTGCAGGAGCAGGTCCCCGACGCGCGGATCGTGGTCGCGCACGGTCAGATGGACGAGGACATGCTCGAGCGGCGGATGATCCGGTTCTGGGACCGCGAGGCCGACATCCTGATGTCGACCGTCATCATCGAGTCCGGCCTGGACGTCCCGAACGCGAACACGCTCGTCGTGGACGCGGCGAACCTGCTCGGGCTCGCGCAGATGTACCAGCTGCGCGGGCGCGTGGGGCGCAGCAACGAGCGTGCGTTCGCGTACTTCTTCTTCCCGCC
>Ga0209879_1000034_pt1 | contig 13631 bp, 12 predicted proteins | sample GWRWN3_20_30_FD_187240 | JGI IMG/M metagenome (GOLD analysis project Ga0209879, IMG submission 187240) | Riverbed sediment microbial communities from areas with no vegetation in Columbia River, Washington, USA - GW-RW N3_20_30 (SPAdes)... | ecosystem: Environmental > Aquatic > Freshwater > River...
CTTCCTCACCTTCGGGCACACGCTGCTGTACCCCGTGTACGGGACGTTCCCCCGGATCTGGGGCATCTCGGCGCTCAACGACCAGCTGATCGCCGGGCTCCTGATGAAGCTCGTCGGCGGGTTCATCCTGTGGGGGTTCGTCGCGACCATCTTCTTCCGGTGGTACGCCCGCGAGGAGCGCGATGGGTGGGACGCGCTCGCGCTGCGGCACGTGGAGCGCGAGCTGCGATCGAAGGTGCCGCGGTGAGGCCGGCGCTGCGCGATCGTCTCGTGATGCCCATCCTGCTGCCGCTCGGGATCCTGGCCGTGATGGCCGCCGCGCTCTTCGGCTTCTCGAGGATCCTCCTGTCGCTCACCCCGACGGCCGCGACGGTCACCGCGATCGTCGTGGCGACCGGCGTCGTGGTCACGGCCTCGGTGGCCGCCGGTCGCAAGCAGGTTCGGCTCTCGACCCTCGGGGCGATGCTGGGCGTGACGGCCGGCGTCGCGATGCTCGCGGGCGGGGTCGCGCTCGCCGTCGTCGGGGGGACCGAGGAGGAGCCGGGCGGGGGCGGGCAGAAGCCGGTCGTGACGCTCGCGGCGGCGAACATCGCGTTCGAGCCCACCTCGCTGACGGTCCCGGCGGCCGAGGCGTTCACGCTGCGGTTCCACAACGAGGACGCGAACACCCAGCACAACGTCCAGATCTTCGACGACCCGGAGTTCGGCGGGACCCCGCTGTTCAGCGGAGCGCTGATCACGGGGGTGCGACAGACCGACTACGAGGTCGACCCGCTCGAGGCGGGTGCCTACTTCTTCCGCTGCGAGGTCCACCCGACGACGATGACCGGCAAGATCCAGGCCGCGCCGAGCGGTCCCGGCGGCCCGGGTGAAACCGGTCCCGGGGGGCCGGGCGGCGTGACCGTCGCGGCCCAGAACATCGCGTTCGACACCTCGACGATCCGGCTCGAACCGGTGCCGACGACGATCACGTTCGAGAACCGCGATGCGGGCGTGCAGCACAACATCGCGATCTACTCGGACAGCTCGCTCGCCGACGATCTGTTCACCGGGGAGCTGGTCACCGGACCCACGACCGTGGACTACGCCGTTCCCGCGCTGGCACCGGGCGAGCACTACTTCCAGTGCGACGTACATCCGAACATGAGCGGGAGCGTCGTGGTCTCCGACGCGGGTGGGGGCGGCGGTCCGCCGCCCGAGCCGACCGGGCCCTCCTAGCCGCACGATCTCATCCGATCGGGACCATGACGCGGCCCACGTGGGTTCGGCTACGCTCCGATCCGACCGGGCACGGTCCGCCGAACGCGCGTGCCCGCAAGTCCGAACGTGCGTGGCCCTGAGGGAGGGATCGGTATGAGCACGCGGGAGCGGGGCGCTTCGATGCTGCCCTGGTGGCTCTTCCTGTTCACGGGGATCGCCTGGCTGCTGATCTCGCTGATCGTGCTCCGGTTCGACGTGACGTCGATCGCCGCCGTGGGCGCGCTGCTGGGCGTCATCCTGGTGATAGCCGGCGTCAACGAGTTCGTCCTGATGGGCGCGCAGCCGGGGTGGCGGTGGGCGCACGCAATCCTCGGCGTCCTGTTCATCGTGGGCGGGATCTGGGCGTTCGTGCACCCACTCGACGCCTTCTACGAGCTCGCCGCGATCCTCGGCTTCCTCCTCCTGCTCAAGGGCTCCTTCGACATCGCGGTGGCGTTCATGACACGGGAGATCAACGACCTGTGGTGGCTCGGCCTCGTTGTCGGGATCCTCGAGGTGTTCCTGGCCTTCTGGGCCTCGCAGCAGGTGTTCGCGCCGCGCGCAGCGCTGATCCTGATCTGGGTCGGGTTCGCGGCGATGTTCCGAGGGTTCACCGAGATCTTCCTCGCGTTCGAGGTTCGGAGGCTGTCCAAGGAGCTGTCGGCGGTCTAGGAACCGGCGCCGAGCCGTCCGAGGGTGCGCTCCCGTTGCCCGACGCGAGGCCTGGACCGGTCGAGGAACGGAGGGCGTCGTGAACGATGAGGGCAACGGGCCGCAGGAGCCATCACCCGAAGAGCTCGAGGCCGAGGTCGAACGGCTGAAGGCCGAAAGGGAGGAGCTGGAGTCGCGGGTCGAGACCCTCGAGGCGAAGCCCGTGAAGCGACGTCGGCTCCGCCGGGTCTTCACCCCGATCCTCGTCGTCCTCACGGTCCTCGTCTTCACCGTGACCGTGCCGGCCGTCTGGGGTGCGCGGACGGTCCTGAACACCGATCGCTACGTCGCCACTGTGGGTCCGCTCGCGCAGGATCCGGCCGTCCAGGCGTCGATCGCCTCGAAGGTGACCGACCAGGTGTTCCTGGCGCTCAACGTCCAGCAGACGTTGTCGGACGTCCTCGCGTCGATCGGCGAACGGGCGACGGTGCTTGCGGCGCCGCTCACGTCGGCGATGAAGGGGTTCGTTCAGGACCAGGTGTTGAAGGTCGTCGAGAGCGACGCCTTCCAGACGTTCTGGGTGGAGGCGAACCGATTCGTGCACACGCAGGTGCTGGCGATCCTTCGGGGCGAGGGCGAGACCGTCACCATCGTGCAGGGCAAGGTGCTCCTGAACCTGCTCCCGCTCGTGAACCTCGCGCTCGGTTCGATCCAGACGGTCGCATCCGACCTCGTGGGCCGGGACGTGACGCTGCCAACGATCGAGCCGGGGGAGGCACCCAGCGCGTCGATCACCAAGCTCGAGCAGGCGCTCGGCGTCAACCTCCCCGACCGGTACGGGCAGATCGTCGTCTACGACTCCGAGGACCTGGCGGCGTTGCAGCAGCTCCTCTACTCCTTCGAACGGCTGCTCGTGCTGCTGTTGCTTCTGATCCCGATCCTGGTGGCGGCGAGCCTGTGGGTCTCCACGCGTCGACGCCGAACGCTGATCCAGCTCACCGTGGGCGCCGCGATCGGGCTCGTCATCGTCCGGCGCATCGCGATCATCTCTCGGGACCATCTGTTCGATCGCGTCGATACGCAGCGGTTCCCCTCGGTGCGCGTCCTGACGGACGAGCTGATGGCTAGCCTCTTCCGCTACACCGCGATCCTGCTGGCGATCGTCCTGCTGACCGCGCTGATCGCACTGGTCACCGGGCCGTACCCGTGGGCGGTGACCCTGCGCGGCTGGGTGCGAGACGGGGCCCGCGGGGTGGCGGCCGCCTTCGGCGGCGAGCCCTTGCCGGACACGGGCCGGGTGCGCTGGATCCGCGCACATCGGGACGGGCTGATGCTCGGCGGCGCGCTCCTCGCCGTCGCGCTGTTGTTGCTGTTCGACCTGTCGCTGTGGGGGTTCGTCATCGCCGGGATCGTGATCGCGCTGTACGAGATCGCCCTTGCGCGTCTTGGTCACGAGCCCGAGGAGGCCGAGGCGGCGTAGCGGTTACTGGAGCCGGGGGAGCCTCGGGCCCCAGTCGTAGACGACGGTCGTGCGGACCACCAGGTCCTGCACCGACTCGTTCCGGCTGCTGACCGCGCTCCAGAACAATCCGATCGGGAACAGGGCGCACAGCGTCGCCCGCACGAACGCTCGCCACAGAGGCAGACCTGCCTCGCGCGAGGACACCACGCGCAGGCCGAGCACGCCCTTGCCCCACGTGCGCCCGGTGTTCGCCCACCCGATCGTGAGGTAGACGATCAGCAGGATCCAGCCGAGCGTGCCGAGGCGCAGGGCCGAGACCTCCGGCCACGAGAACCCGCGGGGGTGGACCAGGAACCTGACGCCGCTCACGGCGAAGTAGACGCCGATCACGGCCGCGACGACCACGAGGAGGTCGATCGTGTCGGCGAGGAATCGGGAGACGATCCCGGCGCGCTGGCCCTGCATCCCCCGGGCCATCGGCGGGGCGGAGACGCTCACGGTCGCTCCCGGGGTTCGGGCTCGACAGGCCCGTCGGCCGCGGGCTCGATCGGTGCGTTCGGTGGCGTCGCGGCGGGATCGTCGGCGCCGCCTCGGCCCAACAACCGTTCGCGCAGCCGTGAGATCGCGCGGTCGGCGTTCATGCTCTGAACGCGGATGCCGCCGACGGTCTCGTTCGTCATCGAGCCCACCGCGTCCTGGATCAGCTTCACGAGCTCGAGCTCCTCGATGACCTCGCCCGCGATCGCCGATAGGTCGAGGCGCCGGACCAGCGCCTGCAGGTCGATCCTGTCCGCGACGGCCTGGATGTCGACGCGTCGCACGACCCGGTCGAGGTCCACGCTCGCGACGATCGCGTCGAGGTCGAGCCTGGACACGATCTCGTCGACCGGGACGCGTGCCACGATCGCCCGAACGTCGATGCGTTCGGCGATGCGGTCGAGGTCGACCCGGCTCACGATCGCGTCGATGTCGAGTCGCGCGATCGCCCGGTCGAGGTCGAGCCGGTCGATCACCTGGTCGAGCTCGATGCGTTCGGCGACGAGCTCGTTGAGGTCGATCTGGTCGAGCGCCGCGTCCACGACCTGGGGGACCACGAGCCGCAGGAACGATGCGGCCGCTTCCTCGTCGCGCGGGCGTTGCTCACGCCAGCGGGCGTCGAGCGCCCCGAGCCGCTCCCCGGCCTGGCGGAGCGGTTCCTGGACGAACCCCGGGCTCGTCAGGAGCGAGAGGAACAGCTCGGCGCTGCGGACCATCGTGGTGGCGGCGCGAGCGCCCCACCGGGCGCCCTCGAGGGCGACCCCGATCGCCGCGCCGGCGACGAGCGGGACCCCGGAGGCCGGTCGAGCGGTCTCGTCGCCGGGCGTCTCGCCCTCGGCGAACGGCTCGCGGCCCAGCGTTCGGGCGACGGCCTCGGCGAGGACCTCGGCGGCGAGCGCGGTTGCCCCGATCGCGATCCGGAACGATTGCTCGACGAGCTCTTGGAGCGGCGGCGGGGGCTGGGCGGCCACCCGGAGCGGGACGACCTTGCCGAAACGTTCGGGTGAAGCGGCGCCCTCGTCCACGGTCGTCCTCTCGTTCGGGGTGCTCATCATCACCTCTCGGGCGACGAGGTGCCAACGGTGCTCATCGCTGGGCTACCATCGCGGTGCCCGAACGTCGTCCGGGCCGATCACGTGCCGATGCGTGGAGGCCGTCGTGGAGTCGCAGCCGCCCGCCCCGGGATCCGAGTTTCCCCCCGGCCTGCCCCGGACCGAGCCGGCCGAGCCGCACGCGTCATCGACCGCCCCCACCGGGACGGACGCCGAGGCCACGAGCCAGGCGGGCCGGGTCGCACGTGCACGCCGCTCGGCGGCGGAGCTCGAGCGCCGGGCGAGGCGGGAGTTCGATCACGCGAAGGAACAGCACGTCACGGTTCGGCTGGCGGTCCAGGCCTTCGAGAGCGATCGCAGGCGCGCGGGTGGCCTCCTCGCGGGGGGACTCGCCTACCGGATCTTCCTGTGGCAGATCCCGCTCGCGCTGTTCCTCGTGAGCGCCCTCGGCCTGGCGACCGAGCTCTCGGGGGACGATCCAGCCGATCTCGCGAGGAAGACGGGCATGACCGCTGCCCTCGCCGGCGCGATCTCGCAGGCCGTCGCCGCGTCGGACAGCGCGCGATGGTGGCTCCTCATCCTCGGTGCGTTCCTGACGGTCTGGGCGGGGCGCGGCGTGTACCGAGGGTTTCGGTTGGTGAGCGAGCTTGCGTGGGGCATCCGCGCTCCTCGCGCGAGTGCGCTGAAGGGTTCCCTGGCCGTCACCGGCTTCGGTCTGCTCGCCGTCGCCCTGCAGGCATTCCTGCCGAAGATCAGCCAGACGCTCGAGCTCCCCGCCCTCGTACGGTTCGTCCTTGGTCTGATCCTGGCCTCCTCGTTGGCGTTCGTGGTGCTGCGGTTGCTGCCGCGCGCGGACGTGCCCTGGACCTCGATCCTTCCGGGTGCCGTGCTGGTGGGCGTCGGGGTGCGGCTGCTGGGGCTGGCCGTGTCGACGTACTTCGCCTACCGCCTCGACCACAGCAACGATCTGTACGGGGCGCTCGGGCTCGCCGTCGTGATGATGCTCTTCCTGTTCCTGGTCGCGCGGCTGTTCGTGGCGGCGCAGTTCCTGAACTCGACGCTGCATCGGCGGCGTGAACCGCTGCCGAGCGCGGACGGGGGTTGACTCAGCCGCCGTCGGCCGGCGGGATCACGGCGGAGATCATCAGCCCCAGGCCCGCCCCGCCGACGACGTCATGGGGAAGATGCGCGCCCACGTACATCCGACCGAACCCCACCGTCCCCACGATCCCCGCGAGGAGGGGTCCCGCGGCCCGAGGGAGCTCCCCGGCCGCGACGAACGCGAGCGTGGTCGCGACGGCGGTGTGGCCCGAGACCCAGCCGAGGTCGCCCTCGATCCCCTCGCGGATCGTGACGTCGGGCAGGACGCCCCGCGGCCGGGCCCGGCCCCCGAACGGCTTGGCGAGCTTCGCGCCCAGCCAGGCGATCGTGCCGCCCACGGCCAGGCTCGCGGCCAGGCGCCTGCGGCCGGCCACGAGCGCGAGGGCCGACACCGCCGGCACCGTTGCGAACGTCCCGGCCTGCATGATCGCGCGAACGGGGACGCGGATCCGGTCGCTCGCGCCGTTGACGGTCCGGAAGACGCGTTCCTCGTAGTCGGGGAGCCTGCCCCGCCGGGCCTCGGCGAGGCTGACGAGGAACAGGCCCGCCCCGAGCGCGAACCGACCGAGCCGCCGGATCCGGACGATGCGCCGCGGCCGAGCGCTACGCGGTGCGCCGACCGCGCACCAGCCCCCACACAGCGGTCACGATGATCGCGCCGAGGATCGACCCGATCAGGCCGCTCGGCCGGAACCTCAGGCCGTCACCCGCGATCAGGCTCGCGAGCAGCCCGCCAACGAAGGAGCCGAGGAAGCCGGCGACCAATGCCTCGGTCCAGTCGGTCCGGCCGTGGCTCCGGCCCACGATCACCTGCGCGATCCAGCCTGAGGCCAGCGCGATCGCGAGGAGTGCGAGGATCAGGTACATCGGCTCTCTCCCGTGCCGAAGGTCGGTGCAGTGTACGCGAGCCGGCCGGGGTGCTGCGCCCATTCCACACGGGCAATGCGCGTCAATCCAGGCCGATCGCGAGGGTCGCCCACACCATCGCGGCGAGCGCCAGGGCGCCGACGATCGCGGCCACGGTGAGGGCCACCCGTCGAACGCTCCACACCTGGATCGAGACGGGGGGACGATCGGGCGCGAGCTCGCGGAAGCGTTCGAGGATCGGCCGTCCGTCCTGCTTCAGCTTCTCGCTCACCTGGGTCGGGATCGCCAGCCCGCGGGCCGCGGCGAACGCCTCGGCGACGTCGTCGAGTGAGAAGAACATGATGGCGCGGGCGTACACGCGATCGGGATCGGTGCGGAGCGCCAGCGTCAACATCATGTTCGCGAGGTCGACGGCCTCGCGCCACGGCGTCGGCCGAACCTGCAGGCCGGACACGTCGACGAGCTGCAGGTGACCGCCACGCACGAGCATGTTCGCGGGCTTCAGGTCCCGGTGGGCGAGCCCCGACGCCCAGAGCAGCTGCACGAGCTCCATCCCCTCGTCGATGATCGCGTCGTCGACCTCGGCGTCGCCGAGCGTCGTCGCGTTCGAGAAGAACTCGGTGACGAGCATGTACTCGCGGTCCGGGGTGAGCTCCACGATGCCGTAGGTGGTCGCGACGCCGATCCCGACGTCCCGCAGTAGGCGCAGCGCGTAGTCCTCGTAGAGCGCGAGCCGGCGCACCGACCCCAGCGGAACCTCGTCCTCGAGCTGCCCGTACAGGATCGAGCGCCCGACCTTGTACCAGCGGTCCGCGCGCAGATGGCTGGTGGAGTAGATCTTGCCGAAGAGGTGCCCGTCGAGCTCGGCCACGCGCATCCGGAGCGGGCTCGACCCGCCAGAGCCCGCCAGTCCGAACGGCTCGATCTCGGTCACCGCGAAGCCGAGCTGGTCGCGGACCGCCGCGACGATCGCCTCCCCCCGCGCGCCCCCGAGATCCAGGTGCGCTGCCTTCCCGCCGCGCGCGTAGGAGACGGGGAAGACGTCTTCCGGGACGAAGAACGCGAACGCGAATCCCACCGCGATCCACCCCAGCAGCAGCGAGTACACCGCGTCGACCGGGTAGTCCGCCGCAAGGAGCAGCCGCGCCAGCACGACCAGGCCCGTGAGCGCGAACGCCCCGGCCTGCGCGAGCCGGCGCGGCCGACCGGTCGGGGCAAGCATCATCGCCGCCCCGAACAGCGTCACCGCGAGCGCGGCCACCGGCAGCGACGGGAAGGTCGTCGTGGCGTTGCTCGACAGGACCGTCACGCCCTCGGGCGCCGGTCGCTGGACGGCGAGGATCGTATCCAGGAAGTCGACCACGACGTAGAGCGCGAGGAGCGTGATCAGGTGGCGCCACCGGGCGAAGAAGGCCGCGACGACGAGGATCGCGACACGGACGATCCACACGACCAGCGGGTCCGTCAGGCCGTCGAAGACCTTCGCGACATCGACGAGCGTCGGGGTCCGCAGATCCTGGAACCATCGCAGCAGCGGCGACTGCGCATCCGAGGGGACGATCGCCAGACCGATCGCGATACCCGCGACGAGCAGCGCGACCGCCGCCCATCCCCACGCGCGCCACCCCGGCTCACGTGGCAGCGGCGGCGGCTCGCCCGAGGGGCGCCGGTGCCAGCCGGCGTTCGCGAGCCGAGCGGCCGGAGGGCCGGACGGCGGGCGAGTCGCCGGTGCACCGGGTCCCTCGGTCTGCATCGGGAACGGACTCTAGCCGTTGCCCGCCGTCGGTTCACCGCGGATGCAACCCCGCCCGTCTTGGGGTAGGCTCCGCCGGCGCCCGAAAGCGGGCTTCATGGGAGGGGTTGGATGCTGGCGTACGAGTGGACGTTCGGCAGTGTGTTGTGGGCGATGGTCGTCTTCTTCTTCTGGTTCATGTTGATCTGGATCTTCATCGGGGTGTTCGCCGACCTCTTCCGGCGCAACGACCTCTCGGGATGGGCGAAGGCCGGCTGGCTCCTGCTGATCTTCATCCTTCCGTTCTTCGGGATCCTGGTCTACCTGATCGCGCGGCCGAAGATGACCGAGCAGGACAAAGAGATGATGGCCGCGATCTCCGAGCGGGAGCGTCGGGCGACCGGGTACTCCGCGGCGGACGAGGTCGCGAAGCTCGCCAAGCTCCGCGACGAGGGCAAGATCACCGCGGAGGAGTACGAGCGGATGAAGCAACAGGCGATGATGCAGGTCTAGCTGCGTCGTTCGTCGAAGCTGTGAGGGCCGCTGGCGCTCCCTGGACGACCGGGACCCGGCGGCCCTCGAGCGTTCGGAGGGGTGTGGTCGGTGAAGCCGACGGACGAACAGGCAACGCCCCAGGCGTCCGGCGTGTCCGAGGTGCCAGACGGCCCCCGGCGGCGCGGAACCTGGATCACTCGGTACAAGCCCGACCTCAGCGTCCGCTTCTTCTCCTCCAGCGCCGACGCGTCGAGGGCGCGCCGTCCCACGGACCTGGTCCTGTTCTTCCTCGCCGCGGTCACTCTCGGGTTGGTGTCGCTCTTCGCACCCGACCCGACGTCCGCCGACGCGCGCTTCACCGAGCTGGTCAAGGATCTGCCGGGGCTCCTCGGGTGGTTCTGGGAGATCGCCAGCGACCTGCTGGTGATGTGGCCGCTGGTCCTGCTGGTCGCTGCCGTCGTCGCATCGCATCGGCTGTTCCTGTTGCGGGATCAGCTGGTCGGTGCGTTCCTGACCGTGGGTGTGACGACCCTGGTCTCGGGTGGGTTCTCGGGCCTGGTGGACGGGCTGACGGCGACCGGGTCGCCGCCGGTGTATCCCGCCGCCCGAGTTGCGTTCGCGGCCGCCCTCATCGCGACCACCGCGCCCCACCTCGGACGACCCGTCCGGCGCCTGGGCCGATGGGTGATCCTGCTCGGTTCGCTGGGCGTCGTCGCGCTCGGCATCTCGCTACCGCTGGGCGTGGTCTCGGGTCTGGCGATCGGGTTCGGGTCGGCGGCGTTGGTGCACCTCGCGTTCGGATCCCCGGGGGGCCTGCCATCGATGGAACAGGTTCGTGCTGCGCTCGACGAGCTCGGGGTGGCGGCGGTCGATCTGCGTGTGGCCGAGCTTCAACCCAAGGGGGTCGCGCTCCTGCGTGCCGAAACCCCGCAGGGACGGCCGCTCGTCGTCAAGGTCTATGGGCGCGATGCCTGGGACGGTCAGCTGCTCACGTCGACGTGGTCGTACCTGTGGTACCGGGATGAGGCGCCGACGCTCACGATCAGTCGCCGACAGCAGGTGGAGCACGAGGCGTTCATCACGCTGCTCGCCGAGCGGTCGCGGGTGCCGGTGCTGCCGGTCATCGCCGCGGGCGTCGCGGGCGCCCGTGACGGGGTGCTCGTCCTGGAGGCAGACGGACGGCCGATCCAGCAGCTTGCGCCGGACGAGGTGACCGATGCGTTGCTCGCCGACCTGTGGCGCGCGGTGACCGTGATGCAGGAGGCCGGCATCGCGCACGGTGCCCTGGACGGGCAGCGCCTGTTCGTCGCCGGTGACGGGTCGGCCCGGATCGGGGACTTCCAGGCCGCGGCCGCGAGCGCCCAGCCGCCGGCGATGCTCGCCGACCGGGCGCGATTGCTCGTCACGACGGCGTTGCTCACCCGCGACGATCGCTGGGCGGCGGCCGCACTTGCCGGGATCGGCGCAGACGGGCTGACCGACATCCTGCCGTATATCCAACCCGCCGCCCTGAGCCGCTTCACGCGACGCTCGCTGAAGGACGCAGGGCACGACCTGGACGCGATCCGAGACCGAGCCGCGGCGGCGGCGGGAACGGAGCCGCCGAAGCTCGAGCCGCTCAGGAGGGTCACGGTCGGCTCGCTGCTGACGGTCGCGCTCCTGCTGCTGGCCGCGTACTTCGTCTTCACGGCCATCGCGAACGTCGGCATCGATCAGGTCGTGGAGGAGTTCAAGAAGGCCGATACCGCATGGTTGTGGGCGGGCCTGGTCGTGGTTCCGATCATCCCGGTGGCCCAGGCGTTCGGGACGCTCGGCGCGACCACGCTGCCCCTGCGGCTGGGTCCGGTCATCGCGCTCGAATACGCCATCCAGTTCATCGCTCTCGCGGTGCCGAGCTCGGCCGCGCGGGTCGCCGTGAACGTCCGCTTCTTCCAGCGGCAGGGGGCGCCGGCGGCCCAGGCCCTGACGATCGGGCTGATCGACAGCGTGTTCGGGTTCGTCGTCCAGGTGATCCTGCTGATCACGATCGTGGTCTCGGGGCTCGTGACCCTCGACCTCTCGCTCGACGGTCTGAACGTCGACCCGAGCGGGAAGCTCCTCGTGCTCGTCGGGATCGTGGTGGTCGCCGCGGTAGTGGTCGCCCTCACGGTGCCGAAGATCCGCCGGCCGATCACGGCCAGGATCGCCGAGGCTCGGCCGGCGCTGGCCGTGATCCGCTCGCCGATCAAGCTCGCCGGGCTGCTCGGCGGCAACTTCGTGGCGCAGTTCCTGCTGGCTCTCGTGCTGGGAGCGACCGTCCGAGCCTTTGGCGAGAGCGCGACGCTGGCCGAGCTCCTGCTCACGAACACGCTCGTCAGCCTGTTCGCCGGGGTTATGCCGATCCCGGGCGGGATCGGCGTGAGCGAGGCGGCGATCGCCTTCTGCCTCACCGCGATCGGGATCCCGAGCGCCACGGCCGCGGCGATCGCCCTCGTTTTCCGCCTGCTGACGTTCTACCTGCCGCCGATCTGGGGCGGGTTCGGGATGCGGTGGCTCCGCAGGCAGGCGTACCTGTAGCGGACGACCCCCGGCCTCTCTCGAGATCGGGCTCGGGGGCGTGGTCCCCCGTCGGGCTCCGCAACGCCCGACCGCTCGGCCCGAGCGAGCGGCTCAGGCGGCCGAGCGGTACCGGCTGAGGCCACCGGTCCCGGCGACGAAGAACGTCATCAGGATCCCTGCGGGCAGGGCTCCCCAGAAGCTCACGTTCACGCCCACGTTGCCGAGGAACAGCATCAGGAGCCACGTCGCCGGGAACGATCCCACGACGACGACGAGGAACAGCACGACCATGAACCCGATCATTTTTTGACCTCCTCAGCGCTGGTCGCGAGATCGTTGCACAGCGCGACGGTCCGTGCGGGTAGGTGGGGCGGGTCTAGCCGACGAGCGCGTCGGCCGCGACCGCGGCGAACAGCAGCGCAAGGTAGACGATCGAGAAGCGGAACAGGCGCATCGACTCGGCCGGCGAGGTCCCGCGCCACAGGCGGAGCGCGCGCCACACGAACCGGCCGCCGAGCAGGACGGCCGCGCCCGCGTAGAGCAGGCCCATCGAGCCGACCGGCACGAGCAGCAGGGACGTGCCGAACAGCACCAGGGAGTAGAGCAGGATCTGCTTGCGGGTCTCCTGCGGCCCCCGGACCACCGGCAGCATCGGGATGCCCGCCGCACGGTAGTCCCCGCTGTAGCGCATCGCGAGGGCCCAGAAGTGCGGCGGCGTCCAGACGAAGACGATCGCGAACAGCACCCACGCCGCCGGACCGACGGTCCCGGTGACCGCCGCCCAGCCGACCAGCGCCGGGGCCGCGCCGGCGGCCCCGCCGATCACGATGTTCTGCACGCTCGTGCGCTTGAGCCACATCGTGTACACGAACACGTAGAACGCGATCGCCGACAGCGCGAGGCTGGCCGCGAGCACGTTCACCGCGATCGAAAGGAAGAAGAAGGAGATCGCGCCCAGCACGAACCCGAACGCGAGCGCGCCGTCCGGCTCGACGAGGTGGGCGGGGAGCGGCCGCGTGCGGGTCCGGCGCATCACCTCGTCGATGTCGCGGTCGAGGTAGCAGTTGATCGCGTTCGCCGAGCCCGCGGCGATCGTGCCGCCCACGAGCGTAGCAACGATCAGGCCGAGCGACGGCAGTCCCCGCTGGGCGAGCACCATCGCCGGGACCGTCGTGATCAACAGGAGGACGATGATGCGCGGCTTCGTGAGCTTGAAGTACGCCGCGGTCGTCTCTCGCAGGTTCGAGCGCTTCCCGTTCGAGTGCGCGTCGCCCTCCTCGGCCGCACGTGCGTGACCCGCGAACCGGCGGCTGACGGTGGCGATCGCGACGAGGACGCCCCAGATCAACGCCGACAGGACGACGTGCGCGGTGACCGACGCCGCCGACAGGCTCGACCACACGTTGGCCGCACCCACGAGGATCTGCGCGACGTAGAGCAGCAACGTGACCGATGACAGGATCACGAGGTCCTTAGAGCGGTGGGTCATCGTCCGGGCCCGGATCGCGACCCAGATCACGAGCAGCAGGACCAGGGCGGCGAGCACACGGTGCACGAACATCAGGGTCGCGACGCCGCCGAGCGTCGGCACGAGCCGGCCGTCCATCAGCGGCCAGTCCCGGAAGGCGAGGCCGGCTGCCTCGGCACGGACCGAGGCCCCCACGATCAGCAGGGCGAACGCGGCCGCGGCCGTCCACAGCGTCAGCCGAGCGAACCTCGGATCCGAGCCCGCGATCGACGGCCCCTTCATCGGCAGCTTGACGTAGCAGAAGGAGTTCGCCGTGATGTTCACCAGCACCGCGAGCAGCGTCATCGCGGTCGCGAAGTGCAGCGTCACGAGCGTCGCCTCGAGCTCGCCCTTCACCACGACGCCGCCGAGCGCCGCCTGCACGAGGACGAGCCCGACCGCGGCCAGGCTCGGCAACAGGATCTGACGGACGCGCCGGTACTGCCGCCA
>Ga0209879_1000040_pt1 | contig 13322 bp, 15 predicted proteins | sample GWRWN3_20_30_FD_187240 | JGI IMG/M metagenome (GOLD analysis project Ga0209879, IMG submission 187240) | Riverbed sediment microbial communities from areas with no vegetation in Columbia River, Washington, USA - GW-RW N3_20_30 (SPAdes)... | ecosystem: Environmental > Aquatic > Freshwater > River...
CTCTATTGCACCAATCGAATCTTCGTGAGCAGTTGCGGATACTTTTTGAAAAATTTGGTTCTGTTCACTCAGTAGTAATTTACGGCGATCTTTCACCAGAACTTTTAGAAAATGTAAAGTCTTGTGGAATTGAAACAATGATATTGTCCTTTTTGAAAGGTCTCAATCATATTAATGAATAATCAGTTTATGGACTGGTTACAAGATAATGTCAATTCTCATATAAAGAAAATTATCGTTTAAGAAAAGGTTAGCAGACTTGCAGGATGAGTATTAATGGATATAAGCTATTATGAACATGATAGAGTAATGAGTACTGCTCAAGACCTATGTGCATTTTGTCATCACCAAAGAGTTGGTCACAAGAATGACTTAGGTGACCAAAATTCAACTTGTTCGTGGCCTAATTGTGACTGTAAAGAATTTATTGAATGATATTAAGGGGCTATAGTACATCAACAATATCCTTGCTGTTAACTACCAAATACCATTTATGTAATCTTATAATTAGATAATTTGCCCTTCCTGCTAAACACATCACAACGCGATATGCTAGCCTTCTATGATATATTGAAATTGATGATATACTTCATAATTCTCGAATTGGATACTCTTATTATGAGGCTCGACGTTGGAGAATAAATATTGAAAGAGATCAGGGAGTTGATGATTCGTCCTACTAGCGGCTTGAATTTTTCTAGTTTTGATCCTGGCAATACGTTTGGTAGTAGTCAAAAGGATCTTGATAATGAACTACCCGAGCTAAAGTCGATAATGTCAGAGCTGCAATACAAGCTCTACATTGAAAATGAAAAGTCGCTTCTTATTGTTCTCCAAGGGATGGACACGTCTGGCAAGGACGGAACGATAAGGCATGTGATAAGTGCTTTTAATCCAGTTTCTTGTAATGTCGAGTCATTCAAGATACCGACAACTGAAGAACTGGCACATGATTTTTTATGGAGGATCCATAAAGTAGTACCCCGGAGAGGGTTTGTAGGGGTGTTTAATCGTTCTCATTATGAGGATGTTGTAGAAGCTCGTGTCCAGAAGTTGGTACCTAAAATTGTATGGTCTCAGAGATATGATCAAATTAATCAATTCGAAATAATGCTTGCAAAAAATAAGGTGAAAATATTAAAGTTCTTTTTGCATATAAGCAAACAAGAGCAAAAGGAGAGACTTATCGATAGATTGTCTGACCCAGAAAAACGATGGAAAGTCAACAAGGAAGATTATGAAAAACGGAAAAAATGGGCACAATATATGACCGCATATGCAAATGCGATCTTTCATTGTAGCGTAAGAGAGGCCCCTTGGTACGTAATTCCAGCAAACAAGAAATGGTTCCGAAATTGGGTAATATCAAAGATAATCGTAAATACACTGATAGAAATGAAAATAAAATATCCTAAATTTGCTCCGCTTGATAAAAAAATGAAAATTTAAGTATAAAATGGAAATGGGCTCTAATAAAATTAGCTCTCAAGAGACTGGGGAACAATAATAAATATGTTAGCTTAATTCATCCACGGTACATTAAAAAGATGTATAATACCCAACACATTAAATTGGATTGAAATTGAAATGACGCAACCACAGAATGGTAACAATACAAGGCGGCCGTCATCATCTGCGGATCAAAAAGTTCCTAGAAAAACTTGGATGACGCTTGCAATTTTAGGCTCAGCACTTCTAATTGCTATGTACGGCGAAACCATGTTACTACCAGCGATACCCGATATTATCGAGGAATTCAATATTTCCTATAATACATCCTCATGGATTCTTTCGGCATATCTTATTGCAGGTGCTGTTGCCACACCAGTGGGAGGAAAGCTTTCTGATATCTACGGAAGAAAAAAAATGGTAATGACTATAATGATAATTTACATCATTGGTATTATTCTAGGCGGACTTTCACCTAATATTACATTTCTAGTAGTTGCTAGAGTAATCCAAGGAATTGGTATATCTATGTTTCCCATTGCATTTGGTATTATACGCGATCAATTTCCAAAAGAGAAACTTGCCATAGGTGTGGGAGTATTCAGCTCAATGTTTGCAGCTGGCTCTGTCGTTGGTTTGGCGTTAGGTGCAAACATAATAGAGAATTTTGGTTGGCGGACTACATTTTTCTCAATTGTATTTGTTGCCATTGGATTATGGTTTATAATAAGACGATTTATCCAAGATACTCCAAATTCTGGAGAGGAGAGTCAGTTACCGGAGCCGGATATCTCTCATGATTTAGCCAATAAAGGCACAAAAGTACCTAAGACGAGAAGTAAAATCAACATCAATACTAAAACCATAGATATAAAAGGTACCATAACCCTTGCTATTTCGATAACCTCGTTTTTGTTGGTTCTCTCATATTCACAAACAGATAATATTGAAAATTCTCAAATCACGGCGTTTTTAGGTGTAGGAGCTGTTTCGTTAGTGCTTTTTGTGATAATAGAAAAGAGATCAGAGTCACCATTGGTTAATTTGGAATTGATGACAAATAAAATGATACTTTCTGCTAATATTATTCTGGTAATAGCCTTTTTTAGCATGTTTACAGTTTTTCAAACTATACCTGTATTAGTAAGGAGTCCTGAACCATTAGGATTTGGAGAGAACGTAATTACAGCTGCAAATATCCAACTTCCATTCATGATTGTATTTCTAGTATTTGCGCCATCTTCTGGTTTTATAGTTTCTAAACTGGGTAACATAAAACCAACCCTTATTGGAAGTATAGTAAGTGCAATAGGATTTTTTAGCCTGTTTATTTATCACTCAAGTGAGGTTTTAGTAGCTACAAATTTAGCTATTGTTGCTGGGGGATTGTCACTAATGCAAGTTGGTGGCTTTGACATTATTCTCCAATCTACACCAAGAAAGTTTAGTGGAATATCTCTTGGAATGACTGTTCTCTTCAATTTAATTGGAGGTTCAGTTGGTGCTGCTATTGCAGGAATCTATATGGAGGCAAATCAAGTATTTGTGAATGATGTTATTGGTTCATTTCCGTCTCCTAGTTCTTTCAATCTGATATTTTTCACTATAGCTCTGTCTTCACTAGTACCAATAGTATTATCAATTTTCATAAGAAAGAAACTACCGTTGCCAAGTTCTCTTTAGGTCGATATTAACAAAAACATTGATCAGTAGACATTAATTTTGATCATAAAGATTAAAGTATTAAGTGTTGATTGCTATTAACTAAATATCAATTTCTATAATAATTTTCTTTTTTCCTTACTATTCTATTAGATCTAGTATTAATTTCAAATCTAATGTTTCTTTCTTGAGAACGTTCTTATCAAATTCGTCAGTAGTGTATTTGCATAGTAGTTCACATGCTTGTATTTGTGCCAATATTATATCCTTCTTGTTTATGTAAATAGAGTGATGAAAATCCATAATAGAATAGTCTTTCTTTTTGCTCCTTTCAGACCCGCATATCTTGGCGTCAATTTGAATTAAGGTTTCAAGGTCTGTTACATTCATCTGTTAATTATCATCTCAAATCCATCTGAATCTTGTAATCCTAATTCTAATCTTCTAATCATCAAAACAGTACAGTAATAATCGGAATGTTTAGCTTCTACTATTTTATTACACTTGAAACAAATCCATGAAACAAACTCGTTAAAAATTTTACAAATTATAGATGGTGTCAAACAACTCCCACATATTCTGCAAGAATTTTTATTGAACATTTTTATAGAGGGATGAACTATCCCTATTAGGATTATTAATATTGATCTTATAGATCCTAATGAACTATATTGAATATATAATGATAATGAATTATTCTTCGTCACTTAAATGGTTGTACCACAAGGCTTTACTAGCAAATAACCAAGATTGATGTGAACGTGTCTAAAATTCTATATATATTATATCCATCATTAATATTATTGATTTTAGTTACTATTTTTATCTCTACTGCATTATCACAAAATGTTACTAATAACAGTAATGTTCATTCGAGCATTAACCTTACTCGTAATATAAATGAATCCGGAATTATAACGGTAATTGACGCGGTAGGTGATATAGAATGTTCAAATAGTCTTCTCGATCAAGTTAAGAAGGACAACCCTACTTATTTTATTGTGTTAGGAGATCTATGTTATAAATCAGATCTAGCTATCTTTACAAACACATATGGTGATTTCAAAAAAACAAACAAATTAGCTTGCCTTATAGGCAACCATGACTCAGAAGAGGATGGGAATTTGGAAATATTAAACGAAGCACGTAAGTATTGTGGAGATCATTGGTATCGTAAAATTGCAAATGATACGACCCTATTGATTGGATTAAATACAAACGGAGATACTAATTTACAAACACAGTGGGGTCAATCATTAGTAACAAATTCAACATTGATGAAAGGAGTCAAGAATGTTTTGATATTGGGTCATAAGCCTGCACATACACCACCCAAATCACATCATCCAGTAGAAAGTCCCACAGTTCAAATGTTCACAGCAATTGGAGGTAATATATCAAAGAATGTTCAAGTTTATGAAATTGCAGCACACAATCATTTTATGGCCCAATCAAGCAATGGCCACTGGTTTATTTCTGGCGCGGGGGGTAAAAGTCATTATGAGGGCTCTACTAATTCTACTTGGCCCTACGTAAACAATAAAGATTATGGTTACTTACAAATCAAAATAAATAACACGGATGGCAAGGTATTGAGTAATCATTTCTACGGATTGGATGGAAGACTTATTCATTGATGGATAGATTTCAAGAAAAAGTCGATTTACATATTTCATTTTCACCGTTAGGAAATTATTCACTCTTTAACCAGATAATATTTTATGGACTTTTCCTAATCAAATCATGATTATTTTGATATGAATAACCAAATCAAAGGCTCAGATTAGATTCTACAAACTATTGAGCGAATTTACAATCAGGATTGCATTGTCAATTTCTGTCATGAAGAGACCTAAATGTTACCAAGATTCAATTTGATCTGGAGGATCTTGTTCCTAGGCTGGCCAATCGAATCTTTATTCGCCCATAATCTGTAGTATCACATTTCGATTCCTGGGTCTTGTATCCATTTCTAACAATACTATTTGTTGCCAGGTTCCTAATGTCAACTTGCCATCTATGATTGGAACAATTAGGCTTGGTCCTATCAATGATGCACGCACATGAGAGTGTCCATTTCCATCATGCCAAGTGTCGTCGTGCTTATATTGGATATCTCTTGGTACTATTCGGGATAGCATTTCTGGAAAATCATGACTGAGTCCTGGTTCGTATTCAATGGTTGTTATTGCCGCAGTTGATCCTGAAACAAAAACGGCAACAATTCCATTTCCTATGTTGCTTTCTTTTATCACATTTGATATTTGTTCTGTAATATCGATAAGATCATCTTCTCCTCTCGAACTGATCTGAATTTTTTTAGATGCAATTTTCATGTTTAATAACTTTCCACCTATACCCTACTATTGGTTTAATGTGTAATAAATGGATGTTACTAGATATTAATTGCCATGTGTCATGGCTCTCCTTTGATAAATAATTCTATGAATGGCATTTCAAAATCACGTCTATTGTATCAATAATTCCAACTGCTATTATCGCAAAACATGCAATGCATATTGCAACAAACCAACAAATACCCCTCCGACTATGATTATTATTATTACTAAGTTGCGGGTCCTCATTTATTTTCTATAGGTGCTAATGGGATCTTATTATCCATTGCTCTGATGCGATACAAGTTTAAGAATTGATGTAATAGCGAATAGCAGACTAGCAATTAATAAAATATTTTTAATTATATTCATTTACCTCGTTAACTCTATGAATAGGAAAATAGCCCCAGTAACACCCAACGCAACAAGAAAGCCCTTCCAAAAATCCGTTAAAAAGTCGCTTTTCATTTTACTTCCTATCGATAGGTGCTAACGTTATATTATTATCCATTGCTATCATCCTGACAAGACTTTAAAGTTCCTATCTTTCTAGGTGTACTTAGGCAAATGCTAACCTAATTGATACTTAATTGAGACTAATTGAGACTAATTGACACTTCTTGGTGAACGTATCTTATGAGAGGAAAGGTGCTACATATTAAGAATAAAATACTTCCATTATTGCGCTAATTGCGACTTTATGCGACTATTTTTGAGATCAGGGACTTTATTGCATTTAATGCTTTTGTCTATCTTTGATGAAACAGGTTAAAAGTCTAGAAAATTAATTCATGAATTTATGATTGGGTATTAATTTTTTTCACTTGTTAATTGATTTAAGGTTATCGTTCACTTCAATAAGAATTGCACATGCTTATGAATTAAGTCTAGATAAAGAACAAACTAGTTATGATGATTTACTAGATGCTCTGCGATTAAGTTTGAAAGGTTACCAAATAGAGTAATTTATTAAATGCATACAACTCGGCACTGCTTAAGGAGAGAGATGAAGACAAATAACGGTCGCGGTAATGTTGTGTGCGAGTGTGTCTGTATTAACTGCATGGACAGCCCATGACCTTGGTTCTTCGCCTAGAGAGGAGGAAGTAACTATAACTTTTGGAGTGTTTGTTATATAACCTCCACCGGTAGCAACTTCCCCAACATCACAAACGGCAACCGCGAATTGGTCCTGTCCGGGCGGAATCGAAATGACTTCGCTAGATCGTTGAGTTACAATGGGAACGACTGCACCAGGTTTTATTTTTTCTCGAGTTATTGACTTATTAGAAATATCCTCTGTTCCTATCTGTCTTATTTTGTAGGCCAATGACGTTCCTGAATCTATTACAGAACCAGAAGTATCTTTAGTGGTTATCCGAACTGTGAGGTTAGCATCTGGAATTGGAGGATTTAATATGTTGTCATACTGTAACCTCAATTCCGCATTCGCTGGTACTAACACCTCGGGGGCTACAGTATATGTTATGGTCTGTCCACTTATTGTAAAAGTCCCAGGACCTAATCCGGCCGTGTCTACTAGTTTAGCGTTCGCTATGTTAGTTCCAGGTGGAAAATCTACTTCCACTTGCTTAATAGGTGCCGTAGTTCCAGTCGTAAAGATTACTTGGTACCATACCCTTGAGTTTACAAGGTCATTTGTCGGGTAGAGTTGGTTTGCCGTCGGGCTCGGTGTAAAAACATTGCTATTACTTATTGTTGAGACAGGGGCAAATTTATCAGCAGCAGTGGAAGAATTGTAAAATAGAATCGTTCCTGCTGCGAGTATAGTAAGAGTAATTAGTGCTAGTACTCTTTTAGTCATATGTTTCAAGTTATTTTCTATTATTTAAGTAGTAGTCGAATGATTGAAAAGTATTATCATTTACTACATGCTTGGAGGCTGACTTTGAGGGGTTATCAAGTAGATAAATCATTAAAAATTTTGCAACGTAAGATTTAAAACCTATGGCGAGGGAACTAGTAGGACATTGATTCGTTGATGAACAAGAAACAACCGAGCCCACCAGTTACCTCGCGTTTAGGCAAACGGTGCTGGGGGCTTCCGCTATTTAATGAATATGGAAAAAAGATACATAAGATTTATTCAATAGACGGATTAAAACTCTGATAACTGCGAAACTTCAAATCTAACAGTTATAAATTTTATTGACCATAAATTAGTATCCGAAAATCTAAAAATGATAATAATATTAGAGAAGGATAAGATAACAGAACACGTGATGTACAAGTTACTCAAAAAGGGATTATCATTAGTCGGAATGTCAGATAAAGAAATAATATTTAACAAGTTGAAACATCAATTTCATTGATATTTTTGTTTCCTAAGTATATTGCTACAACACTACTTTAAGGACTGCTTACGCTACAGAATTGGATTTAGATAAGAAGCAAACCTCTTATGATGATTTGTTAGATGCTTTACGTCTAAGTTTGAAAGGTTACAATTTAAGATAGTCAAGGTTAGGATTGTATAAAAGAGTGCAAAGTTAGGGTAATAGTTAAGAGTAATTGCTTGCTGTAAATGGTAATGGTTGTGGTGACAAAGAATATTGACACTTATACGATTTATTATTATCAAGGTAGAGACTACGAGGCAGAGATTCTTTGCTATTTTGCCAATCAGAATGTAGGAGCAATAAGATTCTTTAAAGATCAAGGCGCTATCCCAAAACCTTCCGCGTCAACTAGCGGCGGCGGTTTTGTTTTTCTTAATTTTCCAATACAAAGATTTGGGGATATAGTAAGTATTTTAAGGCATGGCAAACCAGTTTCAATACAAGTAGCTGACCAGGACTGGGGTATTCTCCGTCTATTTGATGTTTCCCTGACTTAGTATTAGTTTGTCTGTTCACATAGGTTGTTGTAGTTGAAAATGCCATGAAAAACTATAATCACATAAGTCAAAAACTCCAATAAACTCTAATAAAATGAGATTTTGCTCTTTGATTCCAATAAACTACGATAAACTCCGGAATAACTATTTGCTAAATAGCAGTAACTATTTACAAATCTTGTTTAATCCATTGAGATATGCAAAGAAATTACGTGAACGAATAATAACATTATCAGCCTCTGAAAATATTTTGTATGCATGAAATAAAATTTAAGCGCTAAAAATATCAAACCTTTGATATTAATAAAAAGGCGACTTTACTAGGATTAAAGTGCTTGTATCGCCAGAAATAACTTATGATTTCTTTAAGAAGAAACGAGGGAAAGAATTACTTTGAGTGATCAGAAAGAAAGTATTAGTGAACTAGAAGAACTCAATCTACAGAGTGCAAAATTAGCAGAATCATATCGCAGAATTTTTTATAAAGTAGATCCTGCTTTAGTTTTCGATCTTGTTACACGTTTGCAACAAGATCCAAAAAATCCAAAACCAATGTATACTGTTGAAGTGTTCACGAAAGATGGAACAGACCCACAGAAATCAAGAGATCATATATTCCAGACGACTGGATCAGTTCCTTCCATGAAAAAAGTAACAAGAATGAACTATATATCTTGAGATGGGTACTAACAATATCTCTAAATATCTATAGAACTTGACTAAACATATAAAAAGTCAAAAACTAGAATTTCTTATTGGATGAATTTAGTATTAAGAACGCAGTTCATGATAGTTTAATGTTCGTAATGTTGAATATATCCGCCATCCTTAGTTCTTAGTTAAATGGACCGTCTCGCAATTTACCTGTATATCTGAGTCTTCACTCCTCATCCAGACTTCATCAATGCCAGGTCCACAGTCTATATTGTCTTTAGAGCCATCAGGGATATTAGATAGAAAGGCTAACATGTCACTTTGTTCGATTCTATCATTACCATAGCCACCTTTGATCACGTCTGCACCTGTGCCCCCTCTTAGAAGATCATTACCAGGATCACCAAGTATTAGATCATTACCATCAATGCCTTCGACACGGTCATCACCATCTCTGCCTGACAAAAAATCATTTCCTTGAAGACCTACTACCTTATCATTTCCACTATCGCCAATTATAATGTCTGGACCATACTCTCCATAGAGTTCATCATCTCCACCGTTACCAACCATATAATCAATTCCATCAGAGCCAGTCATCAGGTCGTTACCACCAAGACCGCTCATAGTATTATTGTAATTGTCACCGAATATCATATCATTGGAAGTGGTTCCATAACACATGGTGTTACCAACACGATATATGTCCGCCATTACATTCTGCTCTAATGTCAATATCAGTAAAAATGTGAATGACACTAGGGAAACCGTAATTATCAAAAAAGGATACTTCATATCACTTGGATAATGGCAAACTATAAATCATTTTTGACCTAATTTTCGGGCCCATGCTTCACTGGAATTCCAGTACACTAGAAAGATTAGAGTAGTATAGTAACCTAGATCGACACGTGCTATGGAAATGTGTTTCTAGGGTATGGATACATCGCTTAAAACAGTTACTTTCAACCCATTATCCGTCCCTTCAGGTGGTTCGCAATTGTCATCTGGGTGTACCTCAAAAGATGCTGCGGTGTCAGGATTAATGTTGCCTGCCTGTTTTGTTGCTATCTGTAGTGTAATAATGTCACCTTTGATACTGATTCCTCCCTGTGAAGTTCCCAATTTTGTTATGCAATTATCTCCATCCAAGGTCACTGGGTGCGTGTGCCATGACTTGGGATTTTGAGCTGAATCATCAAACGTTGGATGTATTGCTGCTACGATAGCTTCATTTCCATCTAACCATGCGTAACCAAACACCGGAACGGAATCTATGTAATCGTCAGGCTTTTTCGCAATGTCTCCTTCTGCAGTTGCCGTTAGTTTCATTTTGCCGTCAGTTTGCTCGGCAGACGCGTCGCTGATAACATTATAGGGTGGTTGTGCCAGCGCCTTAGGGATACCTACTAATCCTATTGCTAAGATTAAAGTTAAAACCAATCCAGATACTTGGACGGTTATATTGTTATTTTGCAATGAACTCACAATTCTCCTGTAGTATTTAATCTTTTTCCGTCATTGTATATAATATTTACATCATTATTCTTAAAATATAGTAAATTTTATCGGCTCCGGATGGGATTCGGAGATTGCACGTATACGGGTTCTGTTGATTTGCTATTTAGCTCTTTCTATTCATCAAATACAAAGCGGCGATTATTTTTCTTATAGTTATTTTAACTTCTAAGCAATTGTCAGAAGGTAAAAAGCTGAATTTTTACGTTTATGGGTAGTTCATCCATTTTTTGATAAATGCACCATCGTATGTGAACTTTTGAATTCGATTATTTCCATAATCGGCTACGTACACGCTACTTGTTTTGGGATCAAGCGCAAGAGCGCGTGGACGATCAAATCGCCCATCACCTGTACCTTTATGCCCCCATTTATCAATAAATCCACCATTATCAGTAATCTTTTGAATCCTGTAATTTAGGGTATCTGCTACAAATAAGTTAGCTGTACTAGGATCAAGTGCAATACCCTGTGGATCATTAAACTGACCATTACCTGCACCAGGAGTACCTAGCACTGCAATAGGTACACCATTATTAGTAGACTTTTTAATATTATCGTTATTAACGTCAGTTCTGTATACATTACCTGAATTAGGATCAACAGCCACACCAAATGAATAGACATTATTCCATTTATTAATAAAATTCCCATCATTAGTAAACTGTTGAATACGAAATTGATTTGAATCATCTACAAATACGTTACCTGAAGAAGGATGTATAGTAATGGCAAAAGGAGCAATGAATTGGCCATCACCGTGTCCCCAACCACCCCAACTCTTCATAAACTGTCCATTGTTTGTGAACTTCTGAATGCGATGGTTATAGGTATCTACTACAAACACATGTCCTGAAGAATCTACAGCGACACCAGATGGAAATTTAAACTGACCATTATTGGAACCAGACGAACCCCAATGCTTAATATGTCCTCCATTTTTTGTGAATTTTACAATATGATCATTACCTGAATCAGCTACAAATACACGACCATTATTAGGATCTACAGCAATACCCGATGGGAGAGTAAGAATCATAGAAATGATCTCTTTAAAGAATTATGAGATCTCCGTGGCAGGTTTACAATCAGTCGGATCACTAATGTCACCAATGCGGTGGTAGTAGAAGCATGCGGAAGCCGAATCAAAAAAGTGGCTAATGTATGGAAAAAATATTTTACATTCTATTTTCATATATGCAAATACTCTTTTTAATTTATAAAACTATCGTGAAAAGTTTTAAATTTGCATGCCATCATATCTTCTTGAACGAATAACTCCAATGCATGATTGTTAAAGTTACTTATAGGAAAATCATATAACGTCACATTATGCTCAGTTATATAATTTATCAATTCTTGTCTATATGTATCAATTACAGGATTCTCAACTTGATTTTTCAATTCTTCTAATGAGTTTGCACCATGAGCAACTAACATCATAAGGCCAAATGTTAGACTTATCGTAATGACTGTCAAGGATATGATTGTCCACTTTTGAAAGTCATAGCAAATGCTCATTCCTTATTCTCCTGTCTCTCCAGTCTCCTCACTCTGCGATCGAGATTTGTAAGATGACATCCAAAGCATTTGAACTCGTCTATTTCGGGGCTGAGATTGTATAGTTCTTTTACTTCCGAATTGCATACGGGACATTTCATTTCTTATTCTCAAATATTGAAACTCTTGAAGCATAAAATTCTTCGTCTTTATACGTCCACATATTCATTTTTCTTTATCCTCCAACAATATTTTCACATTAACAACAAGAAAACAAATACCTTTATGACTGCTATAACTGCAAATATCTTTAGGAATTTCCATGATATTATGCTATCTTCTTTTTGTTTAGTTTGTACTGCTTGAGGTTGACGTTGTATTGTAAAAGGTACTTGTTGAACTAACCCAATTCCCAGATTAAATCTAGATTTTTTCATTTATTCAATTCTTGTGGATTCAATATTTTGCCTAGTCGTTATTTGATTATTCATTTTATTTTAGTTTATCTCCTGCCATCAGATTAAACATTCTTTGTATTGAATCGGGTATTCCAAGAGTATAATATTTAGACTCAAATTCACGCCAATCCCAACCGTATTTTTTAGGATCATCATCAACGTTTATCCAGATTCCAGATTTTTCGTGCATGAAAGTACATACATTTGAATAATATTTCTTGATTTCAGGATCGCTTAGATCAATTGTATAAGGATCAAGCATATTTTTATTTTTATGCAATATGGCAATTGCAAAACTTACATAACAATTTAAGTGTGATCTCTCTTTGTTGGTATCATTAGTTTGATTTTGTCCTTGTGCATGAACGACTTGCATAGCAATAGAAACAGCAATTGCAATTACTATTATAAAGATTACTTAATTAATTAATTATTTAAATATTTATATAATGATAAATATGATTAAAAGTAAAATTAGAATATGAATGAAGTAAAAAAAATTCCAGATGGTTATCATTCGATCACTCCAGCTCTGATAGTGAAAGATGGAGAAGCGGCAATAGAGTTTTATAAGAAAGGTTTTGGTGCTGAAGAACGTCATCGCATGAAAGGTCCGGATGGTAGGATTGCTCATGCTGAACTGAAGATAGGTGACTCTATCTTTATGTTATCAGATGAGTTTCCACAGATGAAATGTCTTTCACCTAATTCCATTGGCGGAAGTTCCGTAGCCATGTATGTATATGTCGAAGATGTTGATGCTATATTCGATAAAGCAGTCACTGCTGGTGCGAAAGTTATAGATCCGGTGAAGGATCAATTTTGGGGAGATCGTCATGGTCGACTAGAGGATCCTTCTGGACATTTGTGGTCTATAGCGACTCATAA
>Ga0209879_1000041_pt1 | contig 13157 bp, 11 predicted proteins | sample GWRWN3_20_30_FD_187240 | JGI IMG/M metagenome (GOLD analysis project Ga0209879, IMG submission 187240) | Riverbed sediment microbial communities from areas with no vegetation in Columbia River, Washington, USA - GW-RW N3_20_30 (SPAdes)... | ecosystem: Environmental > Aquatic > Freshwater > River...
TACACCAATCGTTGACTTGCAAAAAATTGAAAAGAATATTTCTATATCAGAAATGCAAGCTGATGACCAAAAACAATTTCAAAAGAAAATAAAGAAAGGGGTAAAAATATTGCTGAATTGTGACTTCTGCCAAGGTTCTGTAGCCGGTAATCCTCATGTGCTAAAATTTGCAAATTACGAGCGATTCTTCTGTTGTAGCTCTTGTAAATCAGAATATAAGAAAAAATATGGTGGTAGAATAGAGGCGTTAGAAAAGAGGAACGCGTCTCTAAATCAATAACTCAAGCTCGTGCTTAAGAAATATTGTAAAAAATATAGACTCAGCACATATACTTATGAAATATTCAAACTAATTGAATCCCCATCATTTAGGATTATGTTTCTATAGTCAGAAACGGAATTCCCATTTAAAGAAGCTTGAACTGTTTTACCGTTAATATCTAAGCCTTTCCATACGTCTAAAAATTCTCCTAACGTAAAGTCTCTCTTTGTGTTGGATTCTACATGGACAGTTCCGCTACCATCATGTGTATGCAATGGTGACATTCCTTCCATCCCGTATTTATCCAGGGAATGGTCCCCATATAACTGTGGGTCGTCGGCTTTGCCTATTTGTACCATTCCTATATGCCCTGGAACCGTTATAGCTTGACCATTGTAAGTAACATTGAGATTAACATGATTATGTAAGACCATTTTATTACTAGGTGTGAGAGGACCAGACATAGAACTAAGAACAACAAACGTAATAACCACAGCTGCTACAATGGGAATAATTATCACAAGATTTTTCTTTCTTCTTCCTCGTCCAACAGAGAAATAACTCCGATTATCTCCTTTTTTATTGACCAATTTAGCTTTTCACATAGTAATAGAGATATTAAAGCATAGTAGTTTACAAATGTAAAATAAATATTAATAGGAAATAACGCTTTATTGTCGGTCCCTTAACTCTTTTTGAATTTTATTCTCCGTCCAATATTATGGTATAGGAGGTATCCTACTAGGGTAATTACTACAGCAATAGCACCAATCCTAAGAAAGTCTCTAAACATTGCCGACGAGTTAGAAGATTCAACATTTTTTGATGAAAATTGTTGAAAATTTTGTATTTTATTCATCTCTGAGGGCTTAGTAGGAACATCTAACTTTACCAGTTGTGGATATAACAATGATAGGACAAGACCGTCATTCTCTAAGAATGATGCACGTATCATAATGGTGTAGTTTCCGGCTATAGCCTTCTCTGTTTCTACTTTAAGGTCTATCCCTACATCTCTCTCCGGAACATCCATCAGACTAACGCTCTGGGGTTTTGATGTGTATCCAATTCCTTGAAGTCCAGAATCAGTCATCCCAACGACAGAAAGTTCAGTATCATTTGCCAATACTAGAGAAGATATGTTCTTGTCTAGAGTTAATGCTACATTAATAGGGTAAGACTCACCTGACTTCAGAGTTATAGGTGTGATATCAGTATTGGTAGAAGCTGATTCGTTCTTTGTGACCAGCATATTGAGCGGCACCTGCAAAGTATTATCAAGATATCCAATTTTGTTTGATGCCCATTCTGTAAACCAGATTCTCTTCTTATCTTCATCCACTGTCAAGAATAATGAAGTCGCAAGGGGTCCTGTAGGAATTTCAAATTCAGTCATGATTCCATTATCGGAAGATATCTTTACTATCTTGTTACCACCGTGTTCAGTGAAAAAAATATTTCCAGCTTTATCCGACACAACTTGGCTTGGAAGAGACATTGGAAGAGCCTGTGAAGCTGAGGTCCAATACGAAGTATAATTCTTTAACTCAGAAGTTAAATTTGAAACGATGACTCTGCTAGAACCATGGTCTGATACAAACATTTTTTCAACTCCTTTTACTAGGACAGTTGCTATGCCAAACGGGGCGAAAAAATCTGGTTTTGCTAAAGTAATGGGATACATCCCGCTACTTTTTATTCCAGGAATTAGTAACCAGGGTTCTACTCTTAAAATGCTGTTTGCATACGAAAGAGTAATCCACAAAACACCCTTAGAATCGAAAGTGAGGAGTGTGGGTCCACTATTGTCTCCTGTGGGATATTCAGTAATCTTTTTGGATTCAATATCCAGACTTCCTATCTTGTTTCCTATTATCTCTGTGAACCATACAACCTTTTTGTCTGGTGAAAATGCAAGTCCCATTATTCCAGAATCGTTAGTTGGAATAGAGAATAGTTCTATTTTGCTGCTTTTTATGTTCAACTTTCCAAGGGAATTTGTTCTAGCATCGGTAAACCAAATAACATTACTGGTATTATCAAATAGTAACTGACCTCCTGCAAGGTTTATTACGGCAGTGTCAACTGTAGTGTTACCAGGAATACTATACTTGGTAAAATTGTTACCTTTTGACATTTTCATTATCATGCTGCCGTTTGAGTTTCCATGGGAAAACCAAACATTTTCACTAGAGTCGGTCGTTATTCCCTTTAATCCTCTTTCGTTTATCGGAATTTTGAACTCTTTTATAAAGTTGCTACGTTTTTCATATGTGACATAATTTTGCTTCGATGACTGTTGCCCCATAAGCTGTATCGATGGAAATGCGAAAAAAATGTAAGTGAAACTCAGAATGAGTGTTACGACAAATAAACTTCCACTGAGTTGTAATAACAATGATAAATTGGCACTCGTTTCGCACTAACTTTAGTCTTTTGATTTGAACTCGCTATAGTATAAAATAATACTTATGGGAGATAAAGGTATGCGAAATATTACTTGTATTTCATTGATTATCTCTCTTCTTTTATTATTATACATTACAACTCTCCAGAACTCGTTCTCCCTGGTAAATACTAAAAGTCCGTTTTCAGAAAGCAATGCAAAAATTAAGAATATCTCAAGTAGCACTTCTGACGGAAAGTATTTTGTTAATTTGCAATATGGTCCAGAAATAGTAAGCGGAGAACCTACCTTTTTTATGGTTAACATGTTTGATAATAATAAAGACAAACAAATTAGAATGCGTCATGTAGATTGCGATTTTATTATCGAAAGAGATGGAATTGAACTATTCAAGATGTCTACGAAGTATGGGGAGCCTTTTTTTCACTCAATTAACGGAGTTATGTTACCATCCTTCCGATTTAGCGAACCCGGCAGGTATACAATATCTGTTGAAATTGCAGCACAACTTTTTATTCCCATAGGACCCGTATTTGCTAACTTTAGTGCTGCGGTTAGTCCTGCTGCAGACGGAAACTTGGAAATTAAATTATCAACTTAGATACACCAAGCTATTAACCTTGTCCGATTCATATTTATCGCAATAAAAAGCTAAATAAGATGTAACAGGAACCCGCTTACCAGCAAGGTTCAAATCCCAATGACCGATTTTCGTTTAATTCCTGTAAAATAATAAACGAACTTTTAATTGTATTTATTGCAGTGATTCCAATTCTTTAACTATGCCATATATTGGTTGGCCCATGAAATGTCTTTGAGTCCCACTATCAGCTAAGTTTATGCTAATGGTTCTTCCTTTAGAGATTGATATTGTAGTAGGTACATCTTTCCATGCGTTCTTTCCATTTGTCTTCACGTCCGTAAGTCCAGAAATTTGGAAACTACCGTCTTCACCGAGCTGAACAGGCTTATCACCATCACCATCAACACGCAGATTGGTTAACTGATGGGTATGATTATTGGCACCATTTACAGAGCCTGTATAGAAGTCTGACGTAAAGTTAGTTATTTTACCTTTATCAGTAACTAAATTCCAATAACCGGATAAGATGAATTTGTCTACAGAGCTCATATTGACTGTATGCGTGGAAGGTGGCATTCCAAGAACTAAAGAGCTTATCTGTCCGTCTGCACTAAATGTCTCAGTCGCTGCAAATACTTTACTATCATTAATGAAATAAAATGAAACAAGAGATACTGCAAAAAGAAGTGCAAGCAATGTAATAGATTTTTTCATCATAGCGACAAGAGAGAACAGTATGCTTTAAACTTTCTGTGAATATGACAGATTACAAATCTGTGTTTGAATCTTTAAATCCTGTGTAAGTCTACTTTCTATGTTTATCAATACAATGATGCAATGAATGTAAAATTTTGTCAAAAATGATTCACAAATGACAAGCCCTGGAAAATAGAGGGTTCTTTAATCATAATTCTCGCATTATTAGTCCCACCGAATCCGATATAAAATTTATATTTCTTCAATTGTGAGTATTGTAAAATAATACATTATAGCGTTCGTTACTAATTAAACGTATTTTCTTACTACTTATTGAGTAACTAGTTCTCCCACTAAGTATCGTTCTGTATAGAGGTGCTATTCCCTGTAGTTTTAAGTGCTGGTGCGACCTGCAGTGCCATAATATGACCGTTATAAAGTAATTCATACAGATGAGGATACCGACAATACAAAGATTTTAGACTATGGGACGGATGAAGTTACTCTTAAACCAATAAGTCCTGAAAATGTCGCAGATAAATTATTTATGTTATTAACTCGTGAAGTTGTTTCAGATAATAGATAATCTGTATGATGTCTTACATTGACCTAATATGTCATAATAAAATTTTGCAATTATCCATCAAATATGCTAGAAAACCGTAATCAATTTAACAACTGATGGGATGAGTTTTGATGATTGAATGAACAAGATAACAATCAGGAACCCACCAGTTGTTTGTGTTTAGACCTTGTAGTTTAGGTGTACTACAAACTATAAAACGGCTTGCGTAGAAGGTTATAAGAATTTAAGAATTAGTAGAGTTCTTTTCTGTCTAAACTCTAAATTGTTTTATCAAATTTTATTATTTCTCTTAATTGACGTCTTACTTTTATAAACATTGTATAATATCTATTTTTAATTTACAAGTCTTCTCATAACGACGTCTATGCAAAAATTATATTATTTCTTTCTATGGAGTCCTTTCAACAGTAGGGACAATATCTTGGATTCTCTACGCTAGAAATTCCTATTAGTTGAAATTTTATTTTACAACGATTACAGGAATATGTAGCAGCCCTCACATGCAACTTGATACACTTCTATCAGATATCTGTTCCCGTATCAAGTTATAAACTCGCTGTGATGCCATCGAATATGAATTTGATGCTTGCAAGTATGACGGCTATCAAAACCATCTTTTTGAATTTGTCTTGGTCAATTCTCGTGACAATCTTTCTACCTATATAGGAGCCCGCGACAGCTGTACCAAATAGAATTGGGATAAGGTAATAGTATTGCTCAGGTAGAAATCCTGCAGAGATATAAGAAGGTATTCTAGTTGCATCAGTCCCAAGACCGATTACGGCTGCCGTAGCAATGTATTTTTCTTTCTCCATTTTCAATCCTGTTAGAAATGAAGCCCTTAAGGCGCCTCCTGTTCCTATCAGGCCAACTATAAAGCCTGATATTCCACCGCCTAAAACCAATGATTTTGCGTTTGCAGGGAAAGCAAGCGCGGGCTTGACAAGGAAAGTAACTGAAATAGCTATCAGGAATATTCCTAACATGAATTTAAGAACAGTTTGTGAGATGTCACCCACCAAAGTGGCACCCATTAAGCTGAGAACAAAACTAGGTATGCCAAACAGCAGTAAAACATTTTTGTCCATACTGTGTCTGAAAAATGCGATTCTACTTATATTTCCAAAAAAGTGAAATATTGCTACCAAGACCAAGGCGGTCTTGAAATCTAACAAATAGGATGCTAATGGAAGATAAATGGTTGACGAGCCAAAGCCCGCCATAGTTCCTACTACTTCTGAAAAAAATCCAATTATTATGAATACGATGTCAGCTGGTTGCACGTATACTTCTCAGAGTCCTGAAGGTAAATTAATAATGTTAAATTACGTTTCCTAATCAAATAGCCGTAGGCAGTCTTGTAATGCAACTCATACCATGTTGAGCATACTAAATGACGTTCAAAAAGCAACCATAGAGGCTACAACAGTGAGGCCGTATGCTGAACAAGCCTTGTGTATTCCCTATAAAGTTCCCGCGGGGTATGGCGACAATTTTTTTCATTGATGTGTTTATCGAGTATCTCAAGAAGTCTCGATACCTTATCAATATTTGTTTTATTAGTTGTCAAATTTTCTTAGCTTACTATGGACAATAAACTTCATTAAGGTTAGAACAAGTCTAAATGTAGACTGAGTAAAACTTAAAGCAAATGACAGGGCTAATCGAAGCAGACAATACAGGATTTAGATTTTCTTAGTGCTGTAGTTAAGCATATGCACTATTAAAATATCTTTTAGTCTAGAATTATTTCTGTTGAATCTAAAGGAATGGTGTAATCTGGACGAAATCGTTTATAGCGCTGAAACCAATGAACAATACTTGCAGTTCTCTGGATTAGAATATGATAAAAAAAATATAGAAAATCTATCAAAGATGAAATTTCTGATTTCTGAGATATTTGTAAGATCATTTTCTGAACCAAAAATATTGCTTCTGTCTTCAATAGAAAACATATCTGAATCTGTAACAAAACCCCTTGAGTTGAAATTGCACGATTTGAGACGTACTAAGATCAAAAGTGAAAATTTCAAATTCAATGGAAAACAGGTAAATTGGAATAATTGGAGACAATTCAATAGTAACGAAAAAGATCATAATAAGAGAAAAATTGTTTTTGATGAGTTTATTAAAAAAACAAAATATATTTCTCCAGTCATAAATCTACGATTTAACAAGATCAAAGAAATTTACAATAATTTTTCTGACAAGTTAAAGGGAAATTCAATGACGTCATTTAGTCCTTTAGATGGGTACTTAAATAGCGAGAAAATGAATCTCTCACAACTCAAAGGTTTGGTTTCAGAAATGGGACAACGTGCAAAACCTCTGTTTATGAACGAGCTAGATCTTGGCAATGAACTTATCGGAAAAGATCCCGAATATTATGATGATTTTTATTTTTTCCGTAATAGAATTTTCCGTGGGATCGAGAAATATTTTTTGAAAATTAACCCTGTCATAACAGTAAAGAAGACTTTAAAATCCATTGGATTTGATTTTTCAAGAATCCACTTTGATACGTATGATAGACCTAGTAAATATCCATCACCAATTTGCTTCTTTGTAAAAATTCCTGACGATATCAGGGTATTGTACAAAAGTGAAAGCCCTTACTTCAATCTGCAAAGCTGTTATCATGAAACTGGACATGCAATACATGCATCTTCAATAGATCCGGAATTAAACTATTGGGAGAAATACAAATTTTCTATGGGAGTAGCTGAAATATTTTCAATACTGATCGAGAGATTGACTGAAAATCCATTCTACTTGAAAGATATTGGAATCACAGATAATAAAGTCTTAAGAGAAGTTGTCCTGAAAAATAGATTCATGGAATTATTTTTTATTGTCTTTTATTCTGCAAATTCTTTGATGAAAATGGAATTTTGGAATAAAAATCTTTCAATTTATGAAACAAGCAGACTGTATGAAAAGTTAATCAAAAAGTATATGGGTCTAGAAGTACCTGGAGAATATTGGATGTTACATCATATTCTTCCGGAATCAATAATGTATGTACCTAGTTATATGTTAGCTGCAATACGAGCTGCAGAATTAGAAAGATATCTTACGAATAGGTTCGGTGAAAAATGGTGGAGGGAGGCTAAAGCCGGCAAAAAGATTAAGGAAATAATGTCGAAGGGAGAAAGAATAAATTTGAAGGAATTCTCTAAGCTTGACCAGAATATATTTATGAAGGAGATAAGTACTCTTTAATTTACCACAATAGTAGGAAAGGAGAACAGGAGAAAATTTTTTGGTCGGAAGTTCCAAAAGGGCTGTGTATGCTGCACTATTTGGTAACCTGGCGATTGCAATAGCTAAGCTGATTGCTGCATTGCTCACTAATAGCAGTGCTATGTGGTCAGAAACTTACCATTCTTTTTCTGACACGTTCAACCAAGTATTGTTACTAATTGGAATTAAAACAAGCTCAAAAGTACCCACAGAGAGACATCCGTTTGGATATGGAAAGGAACAATTTTTCTGGTCATTTATTGTTGCAACTCTATTATTTGGTATCTCAGGAATTCTGTCCTTTGAAAAGGGATTTAGTTCAATTCTTGATCCCGTGCAAGAAATTGTAAATACCGATGTCAGTTATGTAATACTCTTAATTTCAGCGATTTTTGAAGGCAATGCGTTGCGTATTGCTTTTAATTTATTCAAGAATACCATCGAAGCTAGAGGAGAAAAAGTAAGTATGCATAAGTTATTTACAGAATTTCAAGAGAGCAAAGATCCTACTATTCTGACCGTAATAGTTGAGGATTCAGCTGCACTATTAGGAATAGCTATTGCAGCAATAGGAATCTATTTGTCTGATGTTACTAATAATGTAATCTATGATGCAATCAGTTCTATCTTAATAGGCGCTGTACTTATGTTATTTGCATTCTTTTTAGCAAAAGAGAATAGAGCTCTACTCATTGGTGAAGCAATGTCTAAAAAGGATCATGCAAGAATAATTGAATCGGTTTTGAAGATTCCTGAAGTAAACAGGGTAATTACACTGAGAACAATGCATTTTGGTCCTAATGATGTCTTAGTTGCGATGGAGGTAAGCATTGTAGATAATATAAATACAGATCAAATAGAACAAGTAATAGATACAATTGAGGAACGAATTAAATCAGTTATTGATGTAAGAACATCATCCAAGATTTATGTAGAAGTAGAAAGAGATAGCTGTCCGGTTGATTCTAAAAAGTATCAAGGTCGTAAGAAAAATGAAGGCAGACTTTAAGCTTTTTGCTGCATTAAAATTTTCGTGAAAATACTTAACTTCCTTTGTTAATCAAGTGCGTAATGTCATTTTCAAAACAATCTCTAAATTCCAAATAAGTGTCTTCATTCGATTCGTGAGCCCTATCGTGTTTGTGAGTAACATCCTCTACTCGTTGACATTTATTGCAAATCCATGAAACATGCTCTTTGCAAAGTTTACACATCGATATCGGCACCAAAATCTTTCCACATGATCTACATGATTCTTTGTTAAACATCGTGTTTTCGCAACTCTTTATAATTATTATATCATATTTAGATCTAACATATAAATTCTGCACTCTATAATATGGGATTTTATATAAAAAATCTATATTATTGAAATTATCATGTCAAGTCAAAAATAAGAAATTTTGTCCTCGCTAGCATGACAGGTTTACTCTTTGTCTATGAATTCATCAGGAGTTGGTGGTTCTGGATTCAAACCCTTTCTCTTTCTTAGATCATTTACCAGTGATTTGAGTATAGATTGTGGCACAATTTGCCAAGTTTTAAAATAAGTATTCCATAAGGCCTTACCAGCAGTCCCACCTCGCATAACTTCAGACAAGTCAAATGTTTCAGACGCGGGAACTTCACCCTGTATAATGGTAATTACTCCCTTTTGTTCCACGTTCAATAGTTTCCCGCGTTTTCCAGATAAGATTCCTGCTACGGTCCCGATTTGTTCCTGTGGACATTTTATTTCCATACCAAGAATTGGCTCTAGTATTGCTGGCTCTGCCAAAAGCATAGATCCTAACATAGATCTCCTAGTGGCTGGCATGAGTTGTGCTAGACCACGATGGGCGGGGTCTTCATGGGGTACAAAATGGTGTAGAACAAATTTTACTCCACGAAGAGTTTCACGAGCGATAGGACCTGAATGTATTACATCATCAAAACCCGATCTTATGGAATCCATTGATTCTTGAATAAATTGAACACCCTTGGTTTCATCGATGAGTATGTTTCCGCTGATATCAACAGCAGATACGTTCTTTGCTTCATCTGCATTCCAGCCTTTTTCTCGAAGTATTTTTGCCATTTGTTTCCTATCTATATCTTCGTGAATTTGCCCATTCTTTATTAATTCAATAATATCTTCACCAAGTGGTTCAACTCTCATGAAAATTTTATTGTGTTTATTTGGGGATTTACTCATAATAGGACCAGCATTAGTGCGCACTGTTTCACGATAATTGATAAGAGGTTGTGTAGTAGTAATTTCCAAACCTGTTTCTAGTATCAGAGATGTGGCGATCTCAAGGTGAAGTACACCCATACCGGATAATAATGTTTCACCAGTTTCTTCGTTGATTTTAACTATTAAATTTGGATCTTCCACAGTTATTCTTCTTAATGCTTCAACTAATTTTGGTAAATCTTTAGGATGTTTTGGCTCTATCGCAATAGTAACAACAGGTTCTGAAACATACTTTATTGATTCAAATGCAGGTACATTTTTTACAGATGAAAATGTCTCTCCTGCAATTGCATGATCTATCCCAAGTAAAGCCGGTATATTTCCCGCAGGAAGCATGTTTACAACTTCACGGGTGTTACCCATGTAGATATTTACCGATTGAACTTTACCCATCCTTTTTCCATCAATTAAATAAACCTCATCCCCATCTTTTATTGTCCCTGAAAATAATCTACCAGTAGCTATCCTACCTGCCTGAGGATCCACATTTATTGTAGTGACCATCATTAGAATTGGCCCTTTATCATCACAAGATATGAGAGATTTTCCAATGTCAGAATCAAGATCCCCTGGCCATATTTTGGGTATTCTGTAGCGCTGTGCTACATGCGGTGGTGGATGATGCTGAACAACCATTCCGAGTACAGCTTCATGGAGAGGTGCTTTTTCCGAAAGTTGTGTTATCAGTGATTGATTGTCCGAGTTGTATGCGTCATAGACATCTTTAAAGCCAACTCCATTTCTTTGAGCAATATTATAGTTAAATCCCCATCTGTCCTTTGCTGAACCAAATGCTACACTATTTCCCTGAATACTTACCTTCCATTTTTCCTTGAGTTCTGGTTCGGCATAAATATCAACTAACTTGTTAAATTCTGCAATAATGTTTGAAAGCCATTTCTGCATTGCGGACGGATCTAACCTCAGCTCTTTCACAAGTCTATCAATTTTATTTATATACAGAACTGGTCTCACACGCTCTTCAAGTGCTTGCCTAGTTACAGTTTCTGTTTGAGTCATTATCCCTTCAACAGAATCTGAGACCACAACAACTCCATCAATGGCTCTTAGTGCTCGAGTAACTCTCCCTGTGAAATCGATATGTCCTGGAGTATCAATCATATTAATAACGTATTCTTTTCCTTCGATTTCATAGTACAAGGTTACATTGGCTCCTCTTATTGTCATTTGTCTATTTTGTTCCAGTTTCATTGAATCGAGGGCCAGAGCTTGACCAGCAATCGAAGGAGAAATAATTCCTGATGCAGCCAGTAAACTATCACTCATGGTAGTTTTTCCATGGTCTACGTGAGCTATCACGCCGAAATTACGAATTTGATCCTTATTCCCTATGATTCTTAATACATCCTGTGTAGACTTGAATTTTGGCATCTTACAAACCACAAAAAATCTATGCAGGATTATTAAATCTTCCTTAATTTACTAAGAAACTGGATCAAATTGAAAGCTATTTTTATTTGTCCAGACTCTACTAATATAAAACAAAAATATCCTTACAATAATGATTCTTTATGAAACAAGTAACGTTAGGACACACCCCTGATGCAGACGATGCTTTTATGTTCTATGGGATTGCTTCAGGTAATGTTAATTCACCTTATTTCGACATACAACATGTTATTGAAGATATTGAGAAGTTGAACAAGCGTGCCATTGATCATGAGTTAGACATTACTGCGATTTCAGCTCATGCATATGCATACATTAAAGATTATGTCATCTTGAATAGCGGCGGAAGTTTTGGAATCAACTATGGTCCTATAGTCATTTCGAAGAAAAATATCGAATTGGAACAACTACATAAATATAAAATAGGAATTCCAGGAAAAATGACATCGGCAAATTTACTACTAAAGCTAGCTATAGGGAAATTTGATGGAGTTGAAATCATCTTTAGCGAAATACCAAAGTACATTTCATCTGGATTGGTGGATGCTGGCCTAATTATTCATGAAGCTCAAATTTCATTCGGAGATGAATTCCAGAAAATATTGGACCTTGGACGATGGTGGCACGATTCTACAAATGGTATGCCTGTTCCACTTGGTATTAACGTTATAAGTAAACGTTCTCTCACAACCCAGGAGATAATTGAATTTGACAAGCTTTTCAAGAGTTCTATAGAATATGGACTTCAACATTTGGATGACGCGTTAGAATATTCGATGCAATTTAGTAGAGGAAATTCTAAATTACTAATTGAAAAATTTGTCAAGATGTATGTAAATGATCTGACTATTAATATGAATCATGAGGGAAAGAATTCAATTATAACAATGCTAAGAAAAGCAAAGATTAGCAGTATCCTCTCATTTGATGAACTATTATTTGTAGATAGTAACTATCAAAAAGTTGACCGAGTTGTCTAGTCACATATAGTGAGTTAGATCTTTAAATCTACAATATATTGAAAAATGTGTCTCTCTGCAAGGGAATATACTTTGCATCCTTAATCAGTGAAACTAATTCTTGAATTGAAATTCCTGTAGTTTTTCCCGCAGCTTTAAAAATTTCTTCAGAAAAAGCAGTACCAACAAGATCGTTTCCCCCATATGCTAAGGCAACTTGAGCTAATTTTTTTCCTAATGCAACCCAATACACTGAAACATTTTTCATTACATTGGCCAACATAAGTCTTGATAAAGCAATTACTTTCAGATCATAGATAGAAGAGCTTTCATTTTCAATTAACCCCTTTTGTTCCAATTCTGTATTATCTAGGCTAAACTTCAATGGTATAAAAGTAATAAATCCTCCTGTTTTCTTTTGCAATTCACGTACTTTGATTAAATGGTCTATAACATGTTGCGGTTTTTCGATATGGCCGAAGAGCATGGTACAATTTGATCGTATTCCCATTTCATGAGCAATTCTTGCGGTATTGAGCCATTCATCTCCAGAACATTTACCCCTCACAATTAGATCCCTAATATCTTTGCTGAATATCTCTGCTCCTCCCCCAGGTAAGGCATTGAGGCCTGCGTCTTTTAATCTAGAAAGTACTTCTTTTACCGTATTCTTTGTAATACGAGAAATAAAATGGATTTCTGCTGGTGTGAGTGCTTTAACGGTAACTGATGGAAATTCTTTCTTTATTTCCCTTATCATTTTTTCATAGTAGTC
>Ga0209879_1000044_pt1 | contig 12720 bp, 15 predicted proteins | sample GWRWN3_20_30_FD_187240 | JGI IMG/M metagenome (GOLD analysis project Ga0209879, IMG submission 187240) | Riverbed sediment microbial communities from areas with no vegetation in Columbia River, Washington, USA - GW-RW N3_20_30 (SPAdes)... | ecosystem: Environmental > Aquatic > Freshwater > River...
ATGATTTTGACATTTAGTGTATTCTACTTTGTGGATCATTTGAAGATCAATCCAGTAACTGCGGGACTTATAGGAAGTTTGAGCTTAATAGTTGCTCTCCTTTCATCCCCATTGTTCGGTAGAATCTACGATAAAATTGGAAATGCAAAGAAGTTGTTGTTCATATCAGGTGTTCTAAGTGCAGTTAGTATAGCTGGCGTCGCCACCGATTCGTTATATATTATCATAATTTCAGTTATTATAACTGGATTTTTTTTATCAGCAGGTTTTGTAATAGTCTATGCGAAAGCAAAGGAAGTCAACAAATTTCAGCCTCATTATCAGACTCTTGCAGTGAGTTTTGTTAACGGTATCTCATTATTTGGTGTTTTCTGGATCCCAGTATTATTTTCATTTATCGTCAATGGATTGGGATATGAGATAGCATGGTTGTTAGGAGGTCTAGTTGTCCTTTTACTGGTGCTTCCAGTACTCAAATTAAAATGAACAATTTATTCTGGTCTCAAAATCAAGAATTATAAACTAATAACTAATTAAAATCTCTTCTTTACGTTTTATCGTTAATATATGTGGGCTTTGAATAAATAGTTCGATCATATTCTATGATTAATATGGTGAATATGTAATGAGTTGGAACAAGAAAACAAAAAACTATAGAAATATTGTTTTATTTATCGTAATTAGTATTTTTATTTTTTCAACTTTACAGCAATTAGTATTTGCAAATCATGGTAAGGAGATCATTCTTAAGCTAAACGATGCACAGTTTTTTTTACCTAGTGGTAAAAATATCCAACAAGTTAAATTGACCACTACGTATTCAGTTTCTGATTCAGCTACAATCGGTAAAGAAATCAGTGGAACGATGAAAATATTTTCGTCGAATGGGACTTTAATTAAAACAACATCAATCCCAAATGGATTCAAAGTGGATAAAACTGGTTTTCAGCAATTTGTTACCAGTCTTCCGAATAGTACAATTAAAAATATTACTACGGTAGTGTCATTTACAGACTTAAACAAGACTGCTCCATTATCAAATTCAATAAATGCCGATTTGATTCTAAATAAAACACAATAATACATTTGATTTTATTGTATCATTCAATCTGTTAGTAAAGGGCAGATGAAATCTTATACTAAATTAATGCTGACCTCAAAATCACATTCAAATTAGAGTTAGGTTTTATCTAATTGAATGGGATGCTCAAAAATTAGTAGGACTTAAATAATTTCTTTCTGAGAATAAAGTTGTAGATGATTACTGCAGAGATAAGTATAGTTCCGGTTGGTACTGGTTCTGGAACAAGTATGAGTAAGGAAATAGCAGTAGCCTTTGATGCAATTAGTGGAATCAAAGATCTCAAAGCAACTCTTACTCCTCTTGGAACTCAAATTCAATCAAATAATATGGTAGACATTTTGAATGCAATAAATATTGCTCATGAAGCTGTCAAGTCCTCCGGAATCCAAAGGATCATCTCTATTGTGCATATTGATGAAAGATTAGATAAGGAACAGAATCTGGATGAGAAGGTTGATTCCGTTATGAATAAATTGAAGTGAATAGATTTGGATCTCATTAAAATCAAATTACTTGACTGGATTAACATGTTTAACCGAATACCATAGTATATCATTGAATCGAGTAACACTAATTACATCTGTATAGGTTGGTCGCTGGTATTATAATATATTCTTATTAGAGAACGTTTCTGCTTATGGGTAGCATTTGTAAGCTTGGCGCGTATATTTTTGGATTAGAATTTACTATTAAAATTTCACAATAAAAAGTATTGTAAAATTACCGTAGCTTATGGAAAGTTTATTCCAATTGCCTTATTACTTGGATGACAGCATCTGCAAATACGACTTGATGAGCCATGTTCTGAAAGCTTGTGGCGGCAAGTACGATAATCACATATAGCTTCCTCAGCTTCACCCACTACATTTACAATGTGCTGCTGATAGCTAAGCATACTATAAGTTAAACAACAAGACATAATACTATTTCGGGATATTATCATTTATTCATTTGAGTGAAATCAATTACCATTCTGAGATATTCTTTTCTGCTACTATTCTTGTTGGTTTTATCCTGACTAACAATTCGCCCTCTTCACTATTTCTTTTACCATAAGAATCTGCATTATTTTTTCCCATATATCTTTCTGCAATTCTAGTTGCCCATTTTAGGATTTCATTTCTAGGTGGCTTTTGATTTATTTCAGCTATACCATCGATTTTCACAAAAGAAAAAGGTGGAATTTGATCATCCACACAAATGCATACTCGTGGCTCATGTATCATATTGTTGGCTTTCAATGAATCATGTCCGGTGGTAAAAACAATAAGAGTATCATTATTGTCATTGTTATCAAGAACAAACCAGACTGGAACTACATGAGGACTTCCATCCTTACGAATGGTTGATAACTTGGCAGTCCTAGTACCAAACATAAGGAATTTCTTAATTTCTTCATCGCTCATTCTCTTCAATATACTTAATTTTTAATGAAGAGGATCGATATGAAATTTATTCAAAAAATGGGTGAACCGAATCAAATTTAAGTCCTTAGAAAACAACATAGAATTAAATGTTCAAACGACTAGGCGCCGCAATTCTTTTGGTTGAGGATCTAGAAAGATGTATAGCTTTCTATCGAGATACGCTTGAATTAAAAATAAAGAACCAATCACCGGATTGGGTTGAATTCCAAAATGAGGGACAAAGTGCAGTACTAGCCTTGCATCCTACACGAATCAAACAGAAGGGATTATCAAATATGTTAGTGGGATTCAATGTCAGTAACTTGGAATCTGTGTGTAAAAAGCTGGAAGATAAGCAAGTCAAATTTTATAAAAAGATTACCCAAGAATCTTTCGGAAAACATGCAATTATTGAGGATCCTGAGGGCCATCTTATTTCTATTGTAGAGATTCCACCTAAGGATGAATTGGGACAAATTCCATATTATCATGGCTTTGCACCTGTTGAAGGTTTAATGTAATGTTGTAAGTTTTATCAATCTCTAATTTTGATTAATTTATGAACATTGAACTATATTTTGAAAAATATTCACTTGTCTGAATCAAAGTCTTTTTTGGCAAGTGTAACTTCAGTTATCCACTCGCATTTCACATTAGCTTTTGCATGATGTTTTTCAACAGCCTCTTTGTCTGGTGCATCAAGCAAACAAAAACAAACATCTGCATCCTTGTTGTAGAGTAGATTGACGTGACTTACACCAAATTCATCCCTAGGGGAGGCACATAATTCTTTCAAATGCTCCTCTCCAAAAGGAACCTTGTGGACATCTAAAAATACTGGCATAGGGCGAGATAGTGTCGAGATAGTGTCATCTACTATAATTGAATGTCGTTTATAGAAAATAAATTAAATTTATGTTGCCAGATGCATAAATGTGGATTATAATAATAGATTGTAAGGCTACATATGTTTTATATGATAATTAATTTTAATACTTGTTACTTTATTGCCAAATAATTACCCTGCTGATGTTGAAATAAATGAATTAGACTCTGAGGTAATGGAAAAGATATTAAAGATAATATCCAAAACCACAATAGGTATAGACTGTTTCTTTAACAGCGATTTTTCTGCAGTTATTGATCCTGAAAGACTATTGTTGGAGTTAATTCATCTCAGACAATCAGGATTGAAATTAAGATTGATTACAGACATAAGTATGAAAGATATTTCATTCTATAAAGAAATTGTAAAATATTTTGATCTTAGACATTTAGATCTGGTTGCGTGTAATATTATACTGGTCGACAGAACTGAATTTTTAGCTTATCTTTCCACTGCGCAAAATAAAACAAGGTTGTTACATGTATCTGATCAGTCGTTCGTATCTGCCCAGAGATTTCTTTTTGATTCCATTTGGAGAATTGCATTACCTTTCAAAGAGAAAATTAAAGAAATAGAGTATGGTCATGAAAAATCATTTACAAATAATATTACAAAACCATTAGAGATACTTGGTCTTATCAGAAGATCAATCACATCATCAATAGAAGAGATACTAGTCCTATTCTCAGAATACGAAGTATTGACCTATTCGGAGGAAGCAGGAATATTGAATTTATTACAGGATGCCACAAGCAGAGGTATAAAAGTCAGGGTAATAGTATATAGTGAAAATAATAAAATTAAAGACAAATTAAAAGTTATTTTTAATAAGAAATTTCCTAATGTTTCTGTTCAATATTTACAAAAAGCATTACAAACAAAAATGACAACAATGATCTTTGACAGAAGGACATTTCTTGACATTTCTACAGTAGTTAAATCTAATCAAAATTTTGAACGTATAATTGGACCAAGTGTTTATTCCAATAATGAAATAAAGATCAGCTCCCTGATTTCCATCTTTGAATTCTTATGGATTCAATCGGATATTGATAATCAGAAGATAATCAAAGAAGTTTATTTTCAACTCTTTAAGGGATTCAATCTGCAAGATGAATCATATAAAAGGAATTGGACTTTTGAGACTGATAAGCAGCAAAAATAATCATCTACAAATAATTATAATCTAATCATGTAAATTATCAAAATGGAGTATACACGGTCTACTGTCTTTAGTTTGAGTCAATCCTGAAGTAAACTAGCTCAATCAATAATAACAAGTACGCCGTAATTATAATAGAGATGAGTGAATTTGCCTTCTTTCGCTTTAAGAGTGCTAATATGTTAACTCAAGATGAAGAACGCGATAAAGAGGAGATCATTAGTCTAACGGAGCAGGTTCTTGATTCAAGAGGCATAGAATGTGATGCTAAAATATCAAAGATCTCGGAAGATACATTAAGAGAAATACTAGAAGAAGTGAGAAAACTACGAAGGAAAAAGAAAAAGAATAACGTGATATCAGACGATGATAGTTCGAATGAAGAATTTAGAGATAATCAACGTGAACAATATGATAAGGAAGCAGCATATGTTAGATAGGAAATGATTTGAATATGGATATGGATAACCTTACGAATCGCTGGCTTGCAACCCTTGGTATAGGGGCCCTGATTTTTGGATTAGCATTGGTTGTTTTAAAAGTTCCTGTACGGACTATGATCATTTTCTTTGCAATTGGGATACCCGTGGTTTTTTTATGGCTATATGCTGATGAAAGAGACCGGAAACAAAAGAAGGAAATTGAAGAGTTAAGCAAGATACAACAACAACCTTGTATCTGCTCTGTTTGTAAACATGAACAAGCAGCAGTCTGTATGGATAAAAAGTGTCCTTGCTGTATTATGTTGAAAGGCGATAGCATAATAGGACATTCTATTAATCCTCTTCAGTAGTAGAAAATATTAGTTAGGAATCTGTTGAATTAACATACGAAAGAATTTCCTAATGGAGTGTTACTATTTTATAATATTTACCATAATTAGATATCATTATTTAAGAACTTATCTCAAAAGTTTTGAAATTCAAGCCACAAGTCTTTAACTTAGTAATCATCTGGATTCATATCTATATGTATAAATTTAATCCAAAAATTGATCAATATGTTGATGAATCCATCGCCAAAACTATTCAAATCGAGATCTGAACTTCACGCTCCAAATCCAATAATTTCTGAAATGCCTTCGGACTTCGTTAGATTGTTATTAATTTAGTTATTAAATACTGTTAGCTGATACATAATCTAAATTATTATGGGAATGAAATTTCAAAATATACTATTTACCTTTACATCAACAACAAATACTTAAAAATGAAATAAGTTTAAAGTAAGATGTGATTTTGTCTAGAGAGGATGAATTATTTCAAAGGGGATTAATCTTAACGGACGATATAGCGATTGACCCGATTCTTGATTTCAATTTATATCGTGATGCCATAGTCAGCATAGTAAAAAACTCTTATCCAAAATTTACCATGGGAATTTTTGGGGATTGGGGGACTGGAAAGACAACTTTAATAAATTCTATTGATAAAGCCCTTCAAACTGAGAAGGATTTAATCATAGTAAGACTCGAAGCATGGCGATATAAACAGGAACAATTTGCATTAGTTTCAATGTTGAAAACTATAGCGTATGCGTTACCGGCTGAGAAACGATTCGAAGATTTAAAACAGAAATTAGAAACAAGTGCAATAAGTTTTCTTAAGAAGACTTCAGACATTCTAACGTCTATTATAACAAAATATGTATCAGAAGAGGATGAAATTTCACAAGAAATGTTTGATTCTTTTAAGAAAGAATTTAATTCAAAGATTCAACTAATAGTAGAATTAGATAGGGATACTGTCTATTTTATTGGCTTTGAGGAGATCAGGAAAGAAATAAAGAATTTGCGCCTAGATAATCCTGCCTTCAGGATCATTGTATTTGTTGATGATTTGGATAAATGTTCTCCAAAGAAGGCTCTTGAAATATTAGAATTCATAAGAGTGTTTCATGACATTGACGGCTTTATTTGCATTATTGGAATAAGTCAGGACATGATGGTTAAATTAAGTGATATAGAAAATAATGAAACTAGTAACGAAGGAGAACATTATATTAAAAACCTAATTCAAGTCCCTATAACTTTACCGAAATGGAGTAATCGGGATATTGTAAAATTAGTCAAAGACTTTATAAAGAAAGGTATGATTCATGAGAAATTCAAAGAAGTTATAGATAAAAATATAGAGCTAATTTCTGTGGCAGTGGATAACAACCCAAGAGAAATTAAGAGATTCTTGAACAACTTTATTGTTGCATATGAAATTTTTTCCAGTAAGAAAAATTTTGAAGCAAAAGAATTAATTTTTTCCAGTAAGAAAAATTTTGAAGCAAAAGAATTGTTAGTAATACAAGCAATTCATTTACGATGGAAGAAGTTTTATAATATATTAGTAAAATCAGATCAAACTTTCTTTAAAGGATTAGATAAATATCTCAAGATGGATGACGAAACACGTTTTAAGAGTTTGGATTTGTATGAAGGAAAAAAAGATGAAGGTGATATGAAAGTATGGAAAGTATTGCGTGATTTTAAGACAGATTCAGATTTATGGAATTTTTTGGTACAAAATTCAGGTACTTTGAGGAACATACAGGATTGGAGTGTATATAGACGTGCAACAGAGGTGGTTATTGAACCAAGTACTATGCACAGAAAAAGCATTAACTATGAAGCAGTAAAGTTACTACAAAGTGGAAAGATTAATGAATTCAACGATAAGAGAGCAATAGAATTTAAGATTTTAACTATGAGAGATGCGGACCTGAGAGATGCGGACCTGAGAGATGCGGACCTGAGAGATGCGGACCTGAGAGATGCGGACCTGAGAGATGCGGACCTGAGAGATGCGGACCTGAGAGATGCGGACCTGAGAGATGCGGACCTGAGAGATGCGGACCTGAGAGATGCGGATTTGATGGGTGCTAATTTAAGCGGTAGCGACCTAGATGGAGCGGATTTGATGGGTGCTAATTTAAGCGGTGCGGATTTGATGGGTGCTAATTTAAGCGGTGCTCGGCTCGTGGGCACCAATCTTGGTGGTGCTGATCTTGGTGGCGCCCGACTTTGGGGGGCTAATCTAGTGAGCACTCGATTTTGGGGAGCAAATCTAAGGGATGCTCATTTAGTGGGTGCCCGGTTGGTGGGGGCCAACCTTGGGGGTGCCCGGTTGGTGGGGGCCAACCTTGGGGGTGCCCGGCTGGTCGGCGTTGATCTTGGTGGTGCTGATCTTAAGCAAACTGAATTAACAAACTCAATTATAATAAATCCTAACTATGAATCGTTAACGGTAAATGAAAGTACTGAATTTAATAATGCCACCATTGATGACCCCCAATTCATTGACTATATAACTCAGTTTACCAGAAATGTGCCTCAGAAGATAAAGGATAAAAAGAAACTGAGAAAAGAGCTGACCAAAAAAGGTGTTAGCGAAGAAAATATAGAGGATCTTTTAAGCATTTCAAAACTTCCTGAGGAGTAAAAAGTAGGTAATCGCTAATTCAGTAATTTACTGATTTATGATGTATGTTTCATCAAATAAGCCAAATAATTTCACCAGACATGAATAAAGCTCATAATTTAGCTAATTTTTGTATGTATAAAAAGAATTCAACATCTTATCAATCGTAGGCAGATATTCTGAGAACCTCTCATTATCTGATTTGTATGTCATCAGATACGCCTTTGTTTCTTCTTTAAACCATATCTGCATTGCCTTTCGCATATTTTGCGTATTATCAGTTGCTGTAAAGATAATCTTATGTGCAGGGTGTCCCAGAAATGTAGTTTCAATGGATTCCAGTACCTTAATGTCAGGATATAGATTTTTTAAGGTGCTTAGTTGTGTCTGAGTGACCGAAGCCAGTGTCGTATTTGTCGTATTTGATACTATTTCTTTAAACATAATACCAAGACCTGCCGGATTTGTATCTGAATTATTTTCTTTAGGGGCAAGAAATGTAACCGATTTGTCAACGTGTTGGGCTCTCTCCCAACCAGGAGGATATTTTATGCTAAATCCGCTAATAATATCATCATATGTCAGAAATTCTGATTCTGAAATAGGTATTGGAATCATTGGATTCTCGTGGAATGAACCAAAAGCTAGGTTGTATTCAACGAAGCTTATTATTGCGTGAAAAATTGCAAAAACTATTAGAATTGATAATACGATTGATATTCTATTTTGATTTATTTCAGTGAATAAATATGTCATCTATTTCTACTACTGAGTATATTCGTGCCGTTAAATATTCTTAAGCTAAAATATATGTCATAATATGAATATTATGAAATGATTGTAAATCGCATCTTATTGTTTCTATACAACAGTAAATTTGTATATGAATGAGTCTTATTTTTCTAAAAATATGCTGTACTATTCTATTTTTAGGGTAGGTTATCTAGATTTAAGTCTCTTTACGAGTTCTATTCTTGCATTAATGACATTAATTTGTTCTTCTAGTAGCTTCTTATAACCCTTCAAGAGCTTTTCCTCATCACCATAATTTCTCTTCTTAATTTCACTCATGGTATCTTCAAAACCCTTGATGACATTTTCTACATAACTGCCAAGAGCTTGGATATCTCGTGCATCTTTCTTTGCGCCTACTGTAAAAGTTTCTTCGGCCTTATCTCTTATTTCTTGGGCTTTCTTGCTGATGGACAAAATTCCATCTTTGAATGAAGTAGTGGCATCCTTTAGACTGTTGACAATCAAGTCATAGTCTTCAATTTTGACGTTTGAGTTTGATTTTTTGGTTGTTTTCTCCGAATTCATCGATTCAATATTATTGTTAGTTGTTGGAATTTCAGAGTTAGATTCTGCCTTTTGGACAATCTTAGGATCTTCGTTTGTGATGTTAGAATCTTCGTTTGTGATGGATTCACTCAGTCCATCTGCAGCATTAGTTTCATTTTTTATAGCTTTCTTTTTCAATTACTAGTACAAATGTAAACCAGATATATAATCGTGAAATTGAGGAATTTCGATTATGATTAAATTTACATCTAAGCACCAGGAACTTTCATAGGGCGGGATATTGCATCAACTTGACTGATTATGATACTAATATTTTTTAAATCAAATAGCATCTTTTAGATTTAAATTATCCTTTGGACTAACGGTCTTTTATGTCTGAAGTACAACAGAATTCACAGAATTCACAGAATACACAGAATACACAGAATACACAGAATACACAGAATACACAACCACAAAGAGATGGACCTCGCGATTCGATATACATAGGCAAGAAACCTCTGATGGCGTATGTAACCTCTACACTTATTCAACTAGCAAATCAACCATCAGTTACCATCAAAGCAAGGGGTTTAAGTATTGGAAGAGCAGTCGATGTTTCACAAATAATTCTCAAGAGAATGGAAAATGCAGGATATACGATAGGTGATGTTAGGATTGGCTCAGAAACGCTCCAAGCAGAAGATGGCAGAACAAGGAATGTCTCTACAATAGAAATTGAAGTAAAGAAAGCATAGGTAGCTTTCTCCTATACTTTTTGTTATTATATCTCTTCCTCAATTATTTATTAATTGGAAAATATTGCTGCACTTTATCTTGCGCATTTAAATCCAATAACAAATGCTCATGAAAAAATAATTTCTCAATTAGCTAAAGATTATCATGTTTACGTTTTCCCAGTAGTTTTCTTGAAAAAAGGTAGAGAAACAAACACTAGAACTTTTCCATTTCCCTATGAATTAAGAAAGGAGATGCTACTAAGCTTGTTTGATGGTTGCAATAATATAGAAATTTTGCCTAATTACAAATTTGTTTCTCCATTTATCAAATACCTTCCACCTATTATTTCTCCGTATGCATGGGCAGTACGCAGTGGAATTCTCCATGAAGTCCTGGAAGACCGATTTATTTCGTATACAGGGGACAAAGCTGAAAGAATAGCTTTGCGATTCTATAATCTTCATCCAATTAAGGCAAAAAGACTCGAAATATCTTCAACAAATGTGAGGGAATTATTGTACAGAGAAGCTCTAGAAAATCTAAGGAAGGAGGAGCATAGCAACAATACGAAAAATAGTTTTGATCACTCAAATCATAATAACCAAGCAAATTATCACAAAGACACAAATATTCAAGATACTTTGAAAGAAGAATCATGGCATAACATGGTACCAAAGACCGTTGCCCGTATAATTACGGAAAACTGGAACATTGTTGAAAAATTTGCTCAATCGTTAGACAAAACTATTAAAATATTTGGAATGAAGTTCCCTACGGAAGGTATTCTGAATTAAATGTTCTCAATACACAAAATTTGAATACTTTTATTATCCAATTATTGACTTGCCATTATGAAGGATAAGGCTGTAGACCTAGTCTGGTTCGATGGACAATATCTGAAATGGGAAGAAGCCAAGGTTCCCATCATGGTACATGCCCTACATTATGGAACAGCAGTCTTTGAAGGCATACGTGCATACTCATCTGATGATAATTTATATATATTCAGACTTAAGGAACATATGGAAAGACTTCATAAATCGGCTGATGTTTATTCCTTTTCAACAAAATTTTCTGCTGATGAACTTTGCAATGCCACTGTAGAATTAATTCGAAAAAATTCTATAAAAGAATCATGTTATATTAGGCCACTAACATTTGTTGGCCTACACGGAATCGATCTAAATGTCACTAAGAATTCTCCCACTCACACAACCATCATAATTTTTCCATTTGCAAAATATTTTAAGGGCGAGGGCATCTCCGTATGCATTTCTTCCTGGAGAAGAATTGATGACGATTCTATACCTCCAATGGCAAAGGCCTCTGGCAATTATCTTAATTCTGTATTAGCCACTCAAGAATGCAGACGAAATGGATATGATGAGTCTATACTCCTTGATAAAAATGGATGTGTAAGCGAAGCATCCGGAGAAAATATATTTATTGTCAGAAATGGAAAACTTCACACGCCACAGTTATCAGATTCAATATTAGAAGGGATTACAAGAAATACTGCCATAATAATTGCGAAGGAGATGGGATATGAAGTTGTTGAACGTCCAATTTCAAGGACAGAATTGTATCTAGCTGAAGAGACATTTCTTACGGGTACTGCTGCTGAAATAATTGCAATTACAAAGATTGATGGACATGTTGTTGGGAATGGAAAAGAGGGAATGGTAACAAGAACTATAAGAGAAAATTATGAAAAGATTGTGGTTGGAAAATCTGAAAAATTTATGGGATGGCTAACACCCACTTGGTAAAAAACAAAAACGGTGGACTAAAAATTGCTGTGATTGGAGTGGGTGGTTGGGGAAAGAATCATGTTAGAGTCCTTCACAATATGGAAGTTCTTGAAGCTGTTTGTGATCTATCAGCTGATCGCGCAAAAGAAATCGGAAAAAAATATAATACAAAATTTTATTCATCTATAAAGGATCTTTTTTCCAATGAAAGAGGATTGGATGCCTGTTTAGTATGCACACCAACCAAATCTCACTTATCTGTAGTAAAGGAGGTAATTGAAAATGGTTGTCATGTGTTTGTGGAGAAACCTCTTTCATTTTCTTCAAAAGAATGTGAAGAGATGACGGACTTGTCGGAAAAGGCCAAGGTGGTTTTAACCTGTGGATATGTTGAAAGGTTTAATCCTGCTGTTCAGGATTTGAAGAAGATAATTGAAGAACAAGCTTACGGTGATCTTTTGATGATGGAGTTCCACAGGGAAAATAGAATGCCTTTACACATCAAGGATGTAGGTGTGATATATGATACATCCGTTCACGACATTGATACTGCAATGTTTCTTTTTGGCAAAGGTCCAAAAATGGTCTTTGCCAGAGCGGGGAAAAAGTTCCATTCGTACGAGGATTTTGCAACAATAATGCTAGGATTTGAAGATCAAAAGGTTGCGATAATTGCCTCAAATTGGGTCACACCAAAGAAAGTGAGAACATTTTCAGCTGTTTGTACTGAAGGTACTGTAAATGGTGATTTTATTACTCAGGAGATAAAAATTGATCAAGGTGACGCAACCATTATCCCTCGAAGACAGCAGTTTCAAGAGCCCCTTATATTAGAATTACAGAGTTTTATTGATGTAATAGAAGGAAGAAGGAAAAGGCCCCTAGTTACTTCTGAGGAAGCAACAAATGTTACAAAAGTGGCTGAGGCGGCACTTCTTTCAAGTGATACTGGGTCACCAATTTATTTGGAATTGAAATGAAATAATAAGATGTGATAAT
>Ga0209879_1000046_pt1 | contig 12598 bp, 13 predicted proteins | sample GWRWN3_20_30_FD_187240 | JGI IMG/M metagenome (GOLD analysis project Ga0209879, IMG submission 187240) | Riverbed sediment microbial communities from areas with no vegetation in Columbia River, Washington, USA - GW-RW N3_20_30 (SPAdes)... | ecosystem: Environmental > Aquatic > Freshwater > River...
TCAATCAATACTTTCAGAAAAAAGAGCCCTGGAAGAATCCTGAAGAATCAGGTTCAGCACTTTTTATTTCAATAAACGCAGTACGATCCATATCCATTTTACTTGAACCCTTCATACCATTTTCAGTAGAAAAAGTTTGGAAACAGTTAGGCTTAGAAGGTAACATTCACGATCAGAACTGGAAAACAATTGGAACAATTTCGTTGAGCCCCGGTCATAAATTAGGTGATATTGAACCAATCTTCAAAAAAGTGGATACAGATAAAATAAAAGAACAGGTAAGTAAATTAAATATTAGATAAAATTGGTCAAATCTGGATTAATGATAGGAAGATTTCAACCATTTCACAATGGTCATTTGAAACTTGCCCATCAAATATTAGATGACTGCGAAGTGTTGATAATAGCAATAGGAAGTTCTCAGTTTAACTATACATTCTCAAATCCATTTACTGCGGGAGAGCGAGTTTCCTTAATTCATGATTCTTTGGTGCAAGATAATATTGATCTTAAAAGATTATACATTATCCCGATTCTAAATTTAGAAAATAATTCAATTTGGGTTCAACATCTGAAATCCATGTTACCTAAATTTGATACTATTTACACTGGTAACAAATTTGTTGTAGAGCTTTTTTCTCATAGTTCTGAAATTTTTGATGTGCGTACACCTAAATTTTACGATAAAATTAATTGCAATGGCACTAACATTAGGATGAATATTGTGATGAACAAGGAGTGGAAAGATTTTGTACCAAATGCCGTACATCGCATAATTTCAGAAATTGATGGAATTCGCAGAATTAAAGTTTTGTTTGAAAGTCAGAGAAATGGATCTGGAGAGATTACACAATATCCTGATATAAAATGATTAACCGAACGGAGAAAATATTCTGATATATTCAATGACAAAACCAGTGAGAGCCTGTCCAGTATGCAAGAACTGCGGCGGAAAAAAATTTTCAGTGATATCCAATAAACCGAGTGTCTTAATCTTAGAATGCAAGAAATGTTTGGTTAGAATGGAGATTTGACCCTACACCAATAAGTATACGCAAGTTCTGTCGAATTCGATAGCATATATCTCGATAGAGCGTATCTAAATAGTCTTTATATTGCAGATATTGATATAAGGAAAAGGTGCATACAATAAAAATCCAATTAATGATGTGGGTCTTGTTACACTCGGCTTACAATGCACCTTTATATCACTAAATTATTCTATAGTTTGTTAAGTAAATTAAGATAAATGGAGAACACCAACACCTCAACAACTGGCTAGAAATTGGTCGATGATGAACAAGAAACAACCAATGTCCGCCAGTTGGTGTTTAGACGTACTATTATTATCTCCACGAAAACATATAATGTTTCCTTAGAAATACAAATTTCGTAAAATTACGAAAACTTGATACTTAATATACCGACTTCCTCACCATCATGAATATTTCGAATTTCTAAAAAAATAAGGTGGCTTGTTTGTAACATCAAAAGGTTTAATATTTTTAAATATTAATACCATAACTTCCTTGTGGTTCAAACCAAAGAAGTAATGTTGAAATTAGAAATAAAGTTTGATATACCTCAAGATATCATTTTAGATAAAAAAAGAATGAAGTCAGTACAGCAAGGTATTCTGAAAACTATCGCAAAGGGGCCTTATGAAGAAGGTTTGGCGTACAATATTGTAAAGGCATCGTTTAATTTTTGATTATTTCCAGTTTACATAATACACTATAACTTGGGCAGTCTCTCGCCCTTGAAAGTTTTAAGAAGGTCCTTTATCACTCATAATAAATGGCAGTTTAAAAGCAATCTGAAGTAAATAAAATAAAATCAGTTAAATTTAAAATCTGAATATGGATCTTTAATCAAATAAGCCAGCGAACAATGCATATAATTCAATAGATGGCAATAGTGAATACAAAACGTAAAACTAAAATTTGAATCAACGAATTCCCAAGATTTCCTACTGGTGTTACCTTTCTAGAATATAAATATTATTATAGTGAGTAACCAAAAAACTACTAAATTAACAACTGGTGGAATTGACCGCTGATGAACAAGAAACAACCAATACCCACCAGTTGCTGTTTAGGCGTAATAATATAATGTCACATCAGTAAATATAAAATCTAGTCAAGTTAAATTATGATAAATATACAATTCAGCTGACTTATGAAGGGATGAGGTTCAGATCTGAATGTAATCTTAATGTAATATATCAGGAATTTTTGGCTCTCATATTGTTAGATTTATGGATTCATGAGTATAATAGGCTTATCAGTTTACTGTGAGGACGTATGTGGCTTCTCCATTAACATACGAAAGATCAGCTCCTGGAATTTTTTGTTCTTGTGTGAACTTGTAAGTTAGAGTATGTTCACCTGGTGGTAACGGATTTAAGATTAGGTAGTAGCCATCTACGACTGCAGGATATGTGCCAGCTGCAGCCTCAAATTTGTTGACCTCAGGTATAGTAATATTGAAAAGCGAAGAATTCCTCACTAGAATCTTATCTTTCAAATGTGCATTTACCTCTTTATTTCCAGCCTTCTGAAATAGAACACGATCGTCCAGGCTAACTTCCCACGCTATTAACCCTTCATCAGAATCCTTTGCACAAGCCCACAAGTCTTCAATATTACCCGTTTTAGTTATTGCCTCAGGAACTGTAGGATCACATTCTCCAATGAGCAGAGGAACTAGATTTAGTCTTGACTTTATGGTATTGCCTGCTAACTTCATTTCACGTAGAGTAATTATGTATCTTATGATATATCTCTGAGCATCTATCTTTAACAAGTCATTTAGGTCAGATACATTACAGAATTTTAGGAATTGTTTGATACTATTTTCATATACCTTTTTTTGTAGATTCAGACTTTATCGAGTTTATGAAATTAAAGTATGCTTCATTGTGATCATCTTTGATTTCATTTTCAAGCGCCGCCAATGCCAACTATACTAAGAAAACACCATAAAAAACTATTTACACGGTTTAAATCTTTAGATTTACAGCAAAGTTTCATAAAGTAATAACACATGTTTTGAATTAAATATATTTAAGAATCTGTATTAAAATAACAATTGTCAGTTTGCCTATTCACAATTTAAAAAATTTGAATTTAATATCCTTAAGTATCGTTTTCCCACTTTTTCTTTTTTTGACGCAGTTTGTAAATGCTTCAATAAATGTTTCATCGTATATATTTTCATCAGAATCGAAACCATATGGATTGACATTAGAAGAATGGACAACAAAGTGGTGGCAGTGGGCATATAGTCAACCAAAGGGGAGCAATCCTTTAGTTGACGATATAGGAGGAAATCTCTGTAAGACAGGACAAGACAGTGAAAAAGTATGGTACCTAGCTGGCTCTTTAGTTAATAATTCAGAGGTAAGAAAATCTTGTACTGTTCCATTAGAAAAAGCAATATTGTTTCCAGTCATTGTAGCAGAATGTTCTATTTCAAAGTCTAACTGGTGGAATAATTTGTTTGGAAATAGCATCGAAAAACTATGGGAAGTATGTAATGCACAAATGGTCAAACTGAACACAAAAGTTGATAATCACTCTGTAAATCCAATATATGTTAAATCATCCAAAATGTTCGAATTGGTATTTCCTCATAATAATGTAAAGAATACAGAGGGTGGTAAGACACAATCGGTTAACAAAGGATATTGGTTAATGATAGAGCCTCTACCTGCAGGAATACATAATATAACATCTTTCGCAGTAGATAGTCATAATTTTAGATCAAATGTAACATATTACTTGACTGTTAAATGATATTTCATATTCACCTGTATTTTACCAGATCTGCACGAACCAAAATAGCTTACCGTGTGTTTTGCTGTTGTGAAACTATTAGCTATTATGAATAATCAATAGCCATCCGTAATAGCCATTTTTCCATCCAAAGGAAAGAAATCAGGAGTGGAGACTCATACACTTATCGCGCATTTCTATAGTATCATCAATTAGCACAATTATAATGTCCTTTTTAATTATGTCAATTTCTAATTTGGCATTGTCTTGTAATTTCTGATCATATTTTTTATCATTGGCATAATTAAACCCTATCCAATTTATTGGTAACAATAATATCGCCTTTTCTTTATCAATTTTAAATTCTCTTTCGTTAAGATTTTCTAGTACATCGACCAATATCTAATATAAAAAAATCAAAAAAAATTGACAAATTGTAAAAAAAAACTATTTTATAGTAAATTCTTTTAGAAAATTTAAATATTCACTAAATACCGATATCAACAATCTTGACGGAGATCAAAAAAATGAAAGTAAAAGGAGGTGATTTAGAAGGTTGTTTAAAAGACTTAGATTGTTCATAATTGTAGCAGGTTCACTACTGACAGGCGCTTTGACTATAGCCGCAATAACACAATTCGGAGCTGTAGAAGTAATGGCCAAACATAACTAAATTAGGCACAATATGTTCTACAATGAAAGTGAGACCATCTTTGGCAAGTCTTATCCAGACTGGGTAGTCAAATGGTGGCAATCATGGGGCTATGCAGATTGGAGAAGAAATAGGGGCGATGTATTCATGGTACCAGCTAAAATGCAGAATGACGACATTAACGAGCGCTCTTTTAAAATAAATAAAGACAAGCCAATCCTCCTGTCAGTCATAAACTGGATTGGCCCCGATTTGAAAGAAGCAAAGGAAGAAATCGACATTGTAGCAAAAGAGAAACTAGATGTTAGTCTAGATGGAAAAAAGATAGCTCAGGATTCATCTAGAATTCTAACGCCTTTTTTTAGGCTTCGGGGAAAGGATTACGTAAGTGATGGCTACTGGCTGTTTTTCAAGCCTAATGTACTAGAAGAAGGAAGACATGAAATCAGCTCGTATGGTTCATGCAGAAGCGGTAAGATTCAGATTGCGATGAATTATCATCTTTCCATTTCCTAGCTTTACTTAGTCCTAGGATTATTTTATTTTATTTTCTATTTTTTGACTCTTCTTTCTAGCGGATTTTAACGTATGAATTAAACAAACTACTTTTATCATAGTCATTTTTATTTTAGATTACCTAGAGAAAGAAAAGGAGCTGCGACTCTAGTTGCTAGGATTGAAAGTAAAATCAAAATATGGTGTATTCATTATCGGTCTTGTTAGCGTACTTGCTATTCTGATAGGTGTCAATATCTGGCTATATTATAACAATATACCTGTGACAAATAACACAAAAGCATTTAATGTAACATTATCAGACTGGACGGCAAGATGGTGGAAATGGGCGTTTTCCTTTTCAGGATATTACAACAACCCACTACTTGACCCGAATGGTACGTCTGTCATGAAGTTTCAACCTCTAAATCAAGCAGTGTTTTTCCTCTCTGGAGCATACAATTCAGTAGGAAATAGGACAGTAACAATTCCTGCAGATAAGGGAATCTTGTTTCCAGTGCTTAATGGAGAAATATCATTTCTGGATTTGCCAAATGCAACTAACCAAGCTGATTTAAAGAAAGCACTTGATTCAGATATTGGTACGGCAACCTATATTGGAGCAGAATTAGATGGTAAGGAAATACAATTCCAAAGAATACAGGCGCCCTTGTTTGACATCAATTATGCTAAAGATAACATTCTTAGTACCAACAAAAGTGGCCCTACTCAGGCAGTTTCTGATGGATACTGGATATATTTAGAACCAAACTCAATTCCAGTAGGCGAACACATCCTTCATATCAAAGGAGAACAGCCATTCTATCGTTCAGAAGTAACGTACAAAGTAAATATCCAAGCGGATTCGAACGGCACAACAATGTTGACGGAGCTTAAGAAATGAAAGTGAATCTAAAAAGGATGATTTAGAAGGTTGTTTAAAAGACTTAGATTGTTCATACTTAAAGGTTCACTACTGACAGGCGGTTTGAATATAACCGCAATAACACAATTCGAAGCTGTAGAAGTTAAGTTATGGCCGGACATAACTAAACTAGGCAGGATATGTTCTACAATGAAAGTGAGACCATCTTTGGCAAGTCTTATCCAGACTGGGTAGTCAAATGGTGGCAATCATAGTGGTATGAAGATTGGAGAAGAAATAGGGGCGATATATTCATGGTGCCAGCTAAAATGCAGAATGACAACCTGGGCGAGAACCGACGTCATATGATATGCTTATTCAACCTTAAAATGATATGTAAATTGTGCAGAGTTTACATTTCCGGCTCCGCTAAGAGTAGTAGGCTCCACACTATTTTGGTAATAGACTGTGTGATTTCCAGGTTGAAGAGGTTTTAAGAAAACAAACCATCCGTGTGCTACTCCGGGAAATGTGCCATATCGTTCAACTATAAAATGACTGTTAATTGGAGTTGTAGCGTTGAACTGCTTAGTATATACTTCAGTCACGTTGTTCATAATATTTGTCTTGTAATCTAGGGCATCTAGCGTTGCAACAGGGATGCCGTCCACCTTTACTTGTCCCTTGACTTTTCCCAAATCATACGATCTTGCACAATCTGATATTTGCTTCTCCGAAGCAGTTTCGAAGCCTTTAGTTCCTTGGTCACATTCTCCGGTCCAAATAGGAATTAGAATTCCTGCATTATGGGATATTGTGCATTTCTGATTCCAAATACCTCCTGCAGCAGTATCAGCTAACATAACCATAGAATTTTCCCTGTGAACCATGCATCCATTTTCATTTAGGCCCAGAAGGTTGTTTGTTTTTGGGTCTAGTGGAATAGACAAGTCCCAATTCCAATATTTCGCTACCCAATCACCATATGATATACCAAATGGTGACTCACCTTTCGAATAAAAATCTACATTATATCCGGTTACGACGGGCACAGTAATATAGTAAGTTGCTGCTAAAGATAGTAAGATGTACAAATTTAAATTGATTGTACTATCTGGAATTCTAACCATTTTATCAACTATGCCATATACAAAAAATTTCCTTAAGAATATTTCCCATATTATTACGAGTTCGGTATCAAAGAATGTCGTCTGCATCTTATACTGTGTTGTATGAAAAATATGGTTCAATTCAACTTGATTATTACTAAAAGAAGGGCATTGATGCTAATTTTGGCTGCAATATCAGTGATGATTATTGATTCAACCATTGTCAAGTTTATTGCTTTTAATAATAAAGAATACCCTACTCTGCTGAACGTCAGTATATTTGTCACATTAACAATCCTTTTTATTGTAATCGTCATTGTACTCCTTGGATTTGTAAAGAGCAAAAGTTCAGAACCTGGTTTAAGGCGTGGATTATCAGTAAAAAGCACTTATGTTATAGTTGCACTGACGCAACTCTTGCTAATCAGTATTATGCTAATAATAATTCACCCAATTATCAATCTGAATAGTTACAACATTCTATCATTGTTTGCTGTGATTTATATCAGTCATATCACGGCTTTGTTTTTTCTAATGTCTCTTGTGGTGACATTGGTTGACTGGATCATGACCAGGCGGAATAAGATTCTATCATTATATGCGATATCTTTCGCGTTGACGGCGATAGCTATTATAACTTCACTCATCTATGCGACGTACGTACTGTCCTATCATACATCAAGTATAAAGCCATCTTCTATCCACCAGTCTTTGTTAAACCTTCCACGAGCAGAGCTGGCCATGTATTTCGGACCTGCACTTGATATTACATCAATACTATCTTTTGTATCAGTTTGGATTGCTTCAGCAATATTGCTCAGCACATACGGCAGGAGGATAGGAAGGATCAGATATTGGACGATTATATCGATACCATTGATTTATTTCTTATTCCCATTTGAAAAAAACCTCGTAGATATATTTCGACCGTTTGTCATTTCTACTCCTGTGTTATATGGAATATTGAACGTTACTATTTTTAGTGCCACAAAACAAATTGGTGCTTTACTTTTCAGTCTGGTCTTCTTGGGTGCTTCGACTTTAGTTACCAAATATGAAATGCAGAAGTACCTGTTGATCACTGCCATTGGTATGGCAATTCTTTTTGGTTCTATTGAAATAGACACATTGCTATATGCCACGTATCCGCCCTTTGGTCTTGTAACCGTCTCATTTATACCGATGGGCTCCTATTTAGTACTTACTGGGATAACCCTTTCAGCGACACTTTTAGCTAGGGATAAGGAGCTTAGAAGTGAATTTTATAGAAGTGCAATGAGTCAATTGAGTCTTTTGAAGACGATTGGAGTGACGGAGATGGAGAATCAGCTTATAAAAAGTTACAAATCTATGGAGAAACAAACTAGATCATTAGACACAAAAGAATCCCGTTTCGAGAAAGATAACGTAAGAGAAATTTTGCATGGCTTGGTAGATGATCTTGACAAGGATGATGTAAGAGAAATTTTGCACGACGTGTTGACTGACGTTTACTCAAAGTCTAAGACTAACACTGATAGTTGAGGGCTAAGACGACTTCCATTAAAATTCGATGGGGTAGAACCGATAATATTACCTACATATGTTCCGGTATTCTTTTTAGACTTTTTTAGCAATAACGGTCAAGCGTTCATTTAATTTCACGATTAGTAGGAACGATAAAAACTAGAAATAGAAATAAGAAGGACTTGACGAGGAGTAAGAATCTTTGGTATCCGTTAGAAAATCTAATTTGATATAGTCTATTTGGACTTGCTATAAATATCGATATAGAATATGAGTAAGTATGACTGCAAAAAAATGGTTTGATAGCGATGTTTCTTTAGAACAACTTCAAAACAAAACAATTGCTGTAGTTGGCTACGGTATCCAAGGAAGAGCTCAAGCAAATAATATGAAAGAATCTGGATTGAATGTAATAATTGGATTATACAAAGGCGGAAAATCATGGAAAATTGCAGAAAATGATGGACATGTTGTTAAAGAAGTAAAAGAGGCTTCAAAATTAGCTGATATCGTTCACGTTTTAACTCCAGACATGGAGCAATCTACTGTATACAAGAATGAAATAGAGCCAGGACTCTCAGAAGGTAAAACACTGAATTTTTCTCATGGAGCAGCTATTCATTGGAAATGGATTATTCCTCCCAAAAATATAGATGTAGTTATGGTCGCTCCCAAAGGACCTGGCCAAAGAGTACGTGAATTGTATCAGGAAGGTTTTGGTACACCCTCGCTGGTTGCAGTCTATCAAGATTATTCTGGGAGTGCGTTAAATACGGTTCTAGCTCTGGCTAAAGCCATAGGAAGTACTAGACCAGGAGTGATTGAGACTACATTCAAGGAAGAAGTAGAAACAGATTGGTTTGGAGAACAAGTTGACTTATGTGGCGGAGCTCATAGTCTGGTCCTCAGTGCATTTGAAACCCTTGTTGAAGCTGGTTACCAACCAGAAGTAGCTTACTATGAATGCCTACATGAGCTAAAACTAATAGTGGATTTGATATACAAATATGGCATAACAGGAATGTACAATAGAGTCAGTGAAACCGCTAGGTATGGAGGTCTAACTAGAGGACCAAGGATAATAAACAAAGAAGTAAAAGAAAATATGAAACAAGTCCTAAAGGACATTCAATCAGGAGAATTTGCTAACGAATGGGCAAGCGTATACAAAAAGGATGGTAAGAACTCGTTTGTAAGATTCATGAATCAATTAGAAAAACATCAGCTGGAAATAGTCGGTAATGAGATGAGAAAGATGATGTGGAAGAATGGTGAATAGGAGATCGGATTGTTAAATCTAAATGGTATTGAAAATACATGTTTTAAAATACTCTAAAACTTATTTTAGATAGTATTTGAAATTTGGATCTAATTTTTTTGTTACCATTATCAGTGCATATGGTCCACAAACACGATCAATACTTCATATTGACTGTCTCCAAAGGATTCCTAACAGCTATTGTAACAAAGTAACTTATTCAACTATTAGTTTTCTTGCACAATATATTGCAAATATTGATCATTCATTTTGCTGTCTAGAGAGTAAGTTGATAGTTTACTCTTACTTGTATCATCAATTTTTGGCTATAAATACACGATAATCCTAATAAACTATAATGTTCAGTACAGTATGCGACGTCATATTGTTAAAACGAATTGAGGATGACATACCTGAGGAGTTTATTTATGAGTGACATGAAAAACCCATTTGAAATTTCTAAAGGAAAGCATGTCATGCTCTTATACGACAAAGACGAAGAACGCACTGAAGCAGCTGCGCATTGGATTAATAAAGGACTAGAAAACGAGCAGCTGTGTATTTATGCATCTGTCTATGCTTTTGACCAGTTACACATTTCAAATATGGAAAATTTATTTACTAAAATAGAAAACTATCAAAGTCATATTGATAATAATAATTTGCAGATTATCAATTTTAGGCCATACTATGATTCTGCATTAAGGGGAAACCTACTGCCATTTGAGAATCTCAAAGCTAATCTAGAGAAGTTACTTCATGACCGCATCGTTCATGGTAAGGAAGACAAAATAATTGTGTTCGCTGATGCTGCATGCTGTTTATGTGAAAATAAATCATTTGATGAGTCTGAAATCCTAGAGAAATGGTGGCAGGATGTTCATGATGAATGGCTCAAAAATAATTACCACTTCACGGTAATATGTCCTCACCCTAATTTGATATTGGGACAGAGCAAATTTGATTCAAAATCCAAGATCTCAAAATTACATGACTTGATGATAAACCTAAATGAGTATGATCTAAATCAGCTGCGTACGCCCTTTGGACAAAAAAATGCGATGCGAATTCTTATTGTGGAATCTGAACCAGATTTAATGACCCTTTACGCAGAATATTTGAGTGCATTGGATCTAGATGTAATCATAGCGTCAGATGGTAACGAATGCTTGTCTGTGCTGAAAGTAAATGATTTTGATCTAATTATTTTAGACATGCATTTGAGTGGTATTATTGAAACAAGTGATCTTGCAAAAGAGATATATCGAATTAAACCAAATCAAAGAATTGTTTTGACAACCACGAATCCGCTCAATCGATCTTCAGATAAAATTGATTCACTTCGAGTAAATAGAGAAGACATTTTGGTAAAGCCATTCATGTTATCGAGTCTACTGGAAGCAATTAAGAGAAAATGAATTTTTCATGGGCCTTCAATCTCACATCAATCAATATGTCCTTTTTTTGCCCTGATAAGAATCTGTAATTCATGGCAACAATCAAGTAAGATTTTGTTTGCTTGTTCCTTATTGTTGGCAGATACGATAATTCCTCCAGGACCAAATTTACATTCATTAAGTTTGATGGGGATATCAACGTGAAGAATCCTTCCAATGAATTCTAGTAGTGAAGGATATGTCTTGTTATTTTTATATATAAATGAAGCAGAATTATTGGTTATTAAGACCTCTTCCTCTACAGGAAACACTAAATCTTCTTCAGTGATATTTTTCATGATCTCTTCCTCTATTTCTTTCGCCTTTTGTTTCATATTCTGGTTTCGTGCGACGTTTGCTTCATATGCCAACTTTTCTAGCCTTTCAAAATCCATGTCAGATAATATCAAACCCGGTATCAATAAAATGTTACCATGCTCACATGAGCAGATGGTACTTTACCATCAGAACATTTCGGAATATTTCAAATCTTTTTTACTCATTTGTCTCTCAGAAATTTCTCATATTCATAAATAGCCTTTTCTTGTGAATCTGTTTGAATAGACCCTGGCCTCAGTTTCCTAATTTTACTTATGGCGTCTTTTGCGCGAAGATTTTCTTTTTTTAATAGATAAGAACCCAGTATCGTCCCAGTCCTTCCTTTTCCAGCAGCACAATGAACTAAAACTGGTCTTTTTTCTACTTCAATTTCAGTTTCGATAAATTCAACAGTCGAATCAATCTCTTCGACGGAAGGCGAATGATAGTCTTCTACTGTTAAATGCAAATAATTTATTTTTTTAATGGTTCTACCATCAGAATGAGTATTCTTTAAATCGGGAATTGATAACCACTGCAGAGGCAATGGGATTTCTCGTACTGTTACGATCGTGCCTATACCCTGATTCACTAGCCACATGAATTGATCAATAGATAGAGGTAATCCACTTCCTGCGAGCTGATTGTTTATTATCCAACTAAAATTTGTAGGACGAGAAATAAATTTACTGTAGAGCCATCGATAAACGTCCCCAATCAGAGTCATTTTATAGATTGAGATTTACTGAATAACAATTTAGATTTAAATCTTCATCACTATCTCAAAATAAAATCTGTACTGTTTGTATTCAACTAATTCGATCATAAACAAAAGAGGGAATTAGAGATATTTTGATCATTACCAGTTAATAGACAGGTATTAATTAAATTGTTATCCGCATAATTCCAGGTTATTGCCACTATAAGACACACATAATATTTTTCTGCACTGAATTCTTCATTTAAGAAAAAATTATGATCAAATTGATTATCCTCATGGAAGTAAAAATAAGAAATCAAATGCAGTTAATCGTGTCCTTATAGACGGTAATTTGTCTCAAGAAATTCATCCCAGCACACAGAAATGATTACAAGAGAGTACACTAATTTTTTGTTTCCAAGAAGAGACTAAATTAAATAAAATTTATTTTTTTAAATTATTGTGAATATATTTAATAATTAT
>Ga0209879_1000048_pt1 | contig 12521 bp, 10 predicted proteins | sample GWRWN3_20_30_FD_187240 | JGI IMG/M metagenome (GOLD analysis project Ga0209879, IMG submission 187240) | Riverbed sediment microbial communities from areas with no vegetation in Columbia River, Washington, USA - GW-RW N3_20_30 (SPAdes)... | ecosystem: Environmental > Aquatic > Freshwater > River...
ATCCCAACGCCACAAAGAAGGAAAAAATCTACGCTCAGAACACGGCGAACGCCAAGTTTGGGCGTTTCACCCGATCCTTCAAAGTCAAAGGCGAAATCCAATACGTGAAACTCGCCGATCCCGAAAGCGTGCAACGCTTCCAGGACTGGATGGGAAAGCACTACGGCAACACAGGGAAGTTCATGATCCAGAATCAAGAGTTCCCGGAGGGCACTGGTCGCCAGCGTTCGGGGATCTCGGACTTCGTTTTCTAGAAATGACGCCGCTGGCAAAGATAGGTGGATAGCCTAATCCTAGCTGTAGGGTATTACCGTCACGGCATTGTTAGATGTCCATGCTAGTGACAAAGATACAGCCGGCGTCATAGGCCACGAAGTGGCGCCCTTAGTGTAGAGGAACATACCATTCCAAAAGGATGGAGAGGATCAGTGCTGGATATAATGCTTGCTTTTAACCAAAGCAATCATGATATCTTGTGGTCCGACTGGTCAGGGCGCTCTTTATAAATGAAACCAGAGAACATAATAGAACTCACAGACGATTTACGGTATTGCCTTAAATCAAGTTCTGTAGATTTTAGGAAAAGAATAACGTCGTTAATATCAGCTATGTACAAGATACCATTTGAGAATGTTATAGATTGGACTATAGAACAACGTCTAGAGTATTACAACGCTCTTTTCTTAACTAAGCTACGTATCATAGTTCCTAGATGATCTACACTGATCGCGTCATCAAGGCGAGCGGTCCCACTTCAAATGTAAAGCTAGCAGCAATAGGCATGTCTCCACAGAAATGGGAGTTTGCCAATGGCATCCCCTTCGATGGACCTAGTGGTAAGATATTTAATGAATCCTTACTATCTGCAAAGACGCATCGTGCTAGTGCCTATGTCACCAACCTCTGCAACTTCCTCATTGACGATAATAACCTTTATTCCGTACCTCTCGAAATCATGGAGCAGCAACGCAATCGAGTATTTCAAGAATTAGAATCAGTCAAGCCAAATGTGCTTATGATAATGGGTGCAGACACCCTTGACTTACTGACTGCCAGTAGCATTATCACATACTGGAATAAGAAGAAACAGCGAAATGAGCTAGATACCATAGGTTCTAAATCTGGAATCGTCAAATATAGAGGAAGTATCTTTACGATAACCACACCTAGTGGCTACATCCAGAAGTGCGTAGCGGCGATGCACCCAGCGGCATTCATAAGGGGACAATGGAAATGGTTGCCAATCTACAAATACATAGATGTGCCGAGGGCTGTCACACAGTCGTTGTCACCCGCTTTGAAGTTATCCCAGCGGTCAGCGATCATTGGACCTTCTTTCCAACAAGCCATCGAGTACCTGAATACAGCAATGACTCAAGAGTGGGTGTCTATAGATTACGAGGGGCGTGGACATATTTCCTGCCTAGGTGTTGGATGGACAGCTACAGAGGCAATGTGCATACCATTAAGTCGTGTTGGCGATCCTTCATATTGGACTCTACAGCAGGAGATAGCCATTTGGCAGTTGTGGTGTCAGCTACTCCAAAATCCCAAAGTCAAGAAGATAGCACAGAACGCAAGTTATGAATGGATTAAGTCTTGGCAATATGGAATCTACCCAAATCCTTTGGGTATTGATACAATGCACCTACATCACTGTCTGTATCCGGATTTTGGTGGCATCTCCGATGAATGGGAAGCTAAGAAGCGTGATATTGATAATCCAGGACACGGCCTAGCCTTTATCACTTCGCAGTATACAGACCAGCCCTACTATAAAGACGATGGGCGTCACTGGACTCCTAGTATGGGTGAGCATACTTTCTGGCGTTATAATTGTCTCGACGTTATGGTTACGTTTGAGGCGGCGATGAAAATGAAAAAAGAAGCACTAGCAGGAAATGTTTGGGACGCCTATGGCAGAGAGTATCTAGATTACTTTGAGACTGCTCTGCAGCAAGAGTGGCATGGTGTTACCATAGACATTGAAAAACGTAACGCCACGAGAGTGGCTTGCAAGGCTGATCTAGAATTCATAGGCAGTAAGATGAAAGCCCTGACGGGCTATGATAAGGTGATAGCTAAGAATGAAAAGAAAGGTGCTAAGGCGATTTCTGGGGTTTTGAATCTAGCGTCGCCGAAGCAGATGCAGCACTTTCTTTATGGTGAAAGGAAGTACCCCAAGAAACTAAATCGCAAAACCATGAAAGTCACCACCAATAAGGATACATTACATGCATACGCAATAAAATTCAATGATGATGGTCTCCGTCAGATAGTGAGGATGAGGGAGATACAGCACTTTATCAACAATGTATGTGATGCGAAGTTGGATAATGAGAACAGGATACATTGCCACACCAAACTAGGAGGAACAAATGGCACGAGAGTCTCGACGGCAAAAAGCATCCTCGAAAGTGGAACCAATCTCCAAAATCTCCCAAGGCAAGGACCAGGGCGAAGCTTCTTTTTGCCAACATGACAGGCGTTGATCTTAGCAGACCGCAGATATGTCTAGATTGTAACAATCGTAAGATATTGTGCATACGATGCTTGCGATGCAAAGAATGTCACACAGATAAAGGAATGTGTGAAAAATGCGTATCTACAAGATTCCAAGTCACGAAATAGCCCTACATTTCCATAGGAAGGCACAAGAATGCCACACACACATTACTGGACCGAGGCAAAGATCAAGCGATTCGTGGACGCATGGAATGATCGTGTTCCTAAGACTGCCTTATCTGAGCGTTTCGCTTGCAAGAATCCGTCGGCTATGGCGGCGCATCTTCGCAAGCGGGGCTTCATCCTAGAGTCACGACTTCCAAATGATCCCCGTTTCTAGATGGCGCTCAATCGCTTGCACGATCGGCTCTCACAAGACCTGTAGTCTAAAGGACTGCACATGCTACTGCCACCGCGAACCTGGCTCTGGGCGGACTACAATCAAGCTGAGTCACGCATCGTGGCTTGGAAAGCACCAGTTCTAAAGTTACGCCAATGGTATCAGGAGGGTGTAGATGTTCACGCGCACGTCTGCAGACTCGTGGCTCGGATCATTCAAGAAAATAGGATTCAAACTCCCCTCAACACTAATACCGGGTCTCCCTTATTTATGGGCAAACATTGGAATGATTACATCAAAGGGGACGAAGAACGAGAAATCAGCAAGAGAGTGGTACATGCTTATAACTATGGGATGGGCGCTGACAAGATGTCGCTTATCACAGGAGTTACGGTTGAGTTTGCACAGATACTATTGAAAATCTATGGGACCCTATTTCCAGAAATCAAAACGCATTACCATACTTGGGTTGAGGCATGTCTAAAGAGGAATAGAACTATATGGATGCCACCTCCAGTGGAGTTTCGTAAAATATTTTGGGATGATGTCAGTAAGCCAGATGTCATACGCTCGGCTTATAGTTGCTATCCACAATGCACGATAGGAAGTATGCTAAAGCGCACAATCGCTAAGGTAACTAAGATTTTCAAGGAGGATAAAGATGAACGATATAGAAGTCAATGGTGTGCGTGGTATGGTGAAGGAAATTGGACTACGTGGCGTAGATTACGCTTACAGAATGATCGTTCCCCCCAAGCAATATTATGGTCAGGATTTGACGTTAGGCTTAACGTACATGATGCTGGTGGTATTTCCATTCCTGATGATCCTGGCCTTATTTTATGGGTGGCTACAACTTGGAAGAGTCACGCTGAGACTCCTATTCAGATCTCTCCAAAGGAATCAGTCATAATCCCGGTTGATTTTAAGAAAGGTGCGACGTGGGGTGCCGAGGATCTTAAGGATTACAAACTGGCTGCCTAATGGCAGACTCTCGGTTGCTGTCGGATTGGCTCGCCGCATATCTTGAATTCACCGATGAACTAGAATCTCCAGAATCATTCCACTTGTGGACTGGTCTAGGCGTCCTCTCTGCCGCGCTTCGACGTCGCGTTCGTCTAGAGATGATCTATGGCACAACCTATCCCAATCTCTATATAATCATGGTAGCAGCCTCCGCCGAGTTACGGAAGTCAACGGCAGCTAACTTCGGCCGGGACTTACTAATGGATTCTCTATCAGACATAAATCTAATGCAAGATAGCATGACTAGTCAGGGACTGGTTAAGTCATTGAATCAGAAGCGTAGTGTCATAGAGAATGGCGTCGTCGTGGAGAAACTGCATTCTGATGTAGCAATCTTTGCAGACGAAGTCGCCAACTTATTCTCTTATGATAAATTACGCGCATCTCAAATGACTATTTTCTTAACTCGCACCTATGAATGTCCTAACAACTACCAACATACAACTGTGCGCGATAGTAAGATAGCATTACACAATCTGTATCCAACATTGATAGGCTGTACTGATCCAAAGAATCTTAGAACCATCCCAGCGGAGGCAGCCGATGGCTTGGTTGGTAGGTTGTTATGGATCATAGAACATAAAAGACGAAGCACTAATAGTGGATGGCGTCGCAATGAGAAGAAGACACTTGAGAAGAAACTCCTCCGAGAGTATTTGATGCATGATTTGCAACGTATCACTACTCTGTCGGGAGAGATGAAAGTGGAGGAGTCGGCTATGAATTATTATGATGAATGGTATCATGCCCTCGCCGAACGCGAAGATCTGGACCAAGATTCTAAGGCATTCTATCATAGATGTCACGCTACAGCCTTGCGATTGGCTATGATCTTGTCAATATCTACTAGTGAGAGCCTAATCATAACACATAAAAACATGATGGGTGCGTTGACTTTAATCGACCAGCAACTACCAGCCAATCAACGAATCAATATCTGGAAAGGCAGCACTACTTTTGAGGTACTTCGTGCCAAGTACATTAGCTTCCTAGCTAATTCTAAAGGCGTCACTACTAGGGCGATATTACTAAAGCATATGGGCGTACCTGCTGAGGAATTTGATCGTATTACCTCAACTTTATCACAAGATGGTACTATCAGAGTTCCAGAAGTAAAGGTGAAGGGACAGACTGTTATTCAGCTTTTGGAGAAGGCGTAGACTTCCTCTCATATTCAAATCCATCTCCACAATCACCCTGGATTGTTCCACCATACATCATGGCATTCACGGTGATTGTGCCTTTGCCTCTACACTTCACATGCATTTCCGCGCATCCTGCTAGCAGTAGAATTATCGCAACCAAGGACAAAGATTTTGCCATTGCGTAGGTCCTCCAAGTCTAAGTTTAGTACGTTCCTCGACCGTTAGCGACACGATACATCCCAATCGCTCCTGTGCCTTAAATACTTCGTTATGCTCAATTGTTGTAGTCTTTAATATCGTCTTAACGTCTTCAAAGCCCTTGTAGTTAATGTAGATTAAGCCAGTTGCCGAACCAAAGACGCCTATGATTACGAGTCCAACTATAGAAATCCAGCCTCGCCCTGACAAACTACCAAATGGCAATTTGAGTTCAAATCCATTATCATCATGGCGCCGATTATGTTGTGTCTCGCTCATACGATAGTCCCTGGCCTCTCTGGATCATATTGGATATGAAGATGCTCATTGGATGTTCCTATGCTTTCAAGGATTACATCGTAGCTAGGTCCTAGTAATCGAGCAACTATGCGTTGCATATCGTGCTTGTCACCTGTGATGTCATGGGTGCGTATGTCAATAGCTTGACAAGTACTATCGGGGAGCCAATGGAATTGCCTTCCGACATCTGGATTCGTCGTATGACCACGCTCACGCGCGCCAGTTATCCATAACTCTCGACAACCAAATTGGTCAAATAGAGGTGCCAATAGTCCAATAGCAGAGTAAATCCTATGATGCATGTGATCTAGTGACACACCATCTTTGAGACGAATTATCATGGCATCACTCTAATGTCGGCGTAGGAACTATCGCCGGGGAAATGCCGTCGAAAGGGAATGATACCTCTATACTGCAAGCACTTCGATTACCAGTCGTATCATACGCCTTAACTGCGGCAAATTTCTGTCCCGTATTTCCAAGACTCAGTATACTTAAGTTGATCTTCACGATGGTATTTGCCAATGGCGCAGCAGGCACACCCTGTGCCCCTACGTCACGTACTGTTCCAGTATTGTTAATACAGTTTCCTGATATAGTGCCAAAAATGACTTCAAATCCACCAAAGTCAGTCAGTGGCGTACTATCAGTATTAGTCGTCGGCGCCGTCCACACTAGTTTGTTGTTTGGTCCGCATGGCGTCGTTGGACACACAGCCTGCGCGATCGTCGGTAGTGACAACACTGTTAGCAAGCTTACGATGAAGACCGCGATTCTCACACTTTCCATCTTGTCTCTCCTTATGGGCTGGAAACAGCGTCCGTATCGTCGCAAGTTCTTTTTTAGTCAACTTCCTCGACATCGTATTATGCGATAGCTCTCCAACGTGCTGTCGTGACATCATACATGAAAGTCATATTAAGCTCCGGAGTCAGTGTGACGTCTGCACCAGTACGAGTAATAAATCTATTTCCCGCAGCAGAGCCTGCATTTTGATTCTGCACAACTAGGTTGAATGCGCCAACATTTATGATTGTCAGCAAATAACCCGTTATACTCATCGCACCACTTGCGGTTGGCGTTACAGCTGATACCGCAATGCCTGTAAGATTACGTGCAGCATCCGTATTAAGACGCCAGATGTGCGTTAGGAAAGCATTCGGAGGCGAGTAATCGTTAGTATTAGCAACAATCTGCGCAGGTGATAAAACATCTAGCGAACCATTACTAATAACCATACGACTTTGATGAATATCACGAAGACGCCAACGAGATATCGTGCCATCGTATACTAAATCGGCAATCTCCGTTGGCCGCATGAGATAGTCATCCAGATCGAAACTAACGATACGATTTGCCGCAAGCGAGCCAGTATGTTGATGTCGTAGATAAATTACAGAACTAGAGATATTAATAAGTCGCAACGTCTGGCCGTCAACACCGTCAGCGATACCCGTTATAATACGACCAGCAGTCGTATTAAGACGCCACGTTGCATAATAGACACCAGGTACGCCACTAACATCGACAGGTGCATAGTCATTTTGGTCTGCAGCCATTGATGCCGGACTCAACGTGACACCAAGTGACTGCCCATTAATCATCGAGAAGTTTCCGGTCTCACCGACAATCGAAAGATTTGAACGACTAGCCGAGCCTTTGAAAGTGATACTATTAGGCTGAAAGGTCCGTTGGGCATTTATTACAACTGGATTGTTTGCCTCGATTGACAATGAAATAATCGTTGCACCTTGATAATACGATCCATTGTCGAGCAACTTGCCAACCGTAGTAATCGCAGTTGGCGAGCCCGCGTCGAAGATACAGCCATTTAAGACCGTTGTATCACCAACAAGTTCAAGATCGACTCCATAACGATCGGTCTTAGTCGCAATACCACCAGATGTCCATACGCCTGTCCCAAACGAGCCTTGCAATGTAAAATTAGTAGCATCAACTAGTGTAACAATCCAATGACCATTTGCACCCTTGTTGCCAAGCACACCAAGAATTGCAACTTCCTGACCAGTTACAAGGCCGTGTGCGACACTTGTAGTGATTTGGATTGGCGTCGCATTACTCGCCGCAGTAATCGTCAAAGCTGTGAAACTTCCACCAGCCTGAAAAAGAACTCCATCTAGATTTAGAGAAGTACTAGTGGAACGTTGGCGAATACAACGTGCGCTATTCAAGGCACTAGCACCAGCACTAATCTTTACTTCACGAAATGAAACATGCTGTGTTACACCAGCCAAATCAATAGCATCATCTTTGAAGCCTACTATGTCAACATATGAAATCAATGGATCTCGAACATCAGTGAACGTGATACCCTTACCAGCAATATTGTTACCATCAATAGTCATATTGCGAAATTGGACACTACTTCCACTCATGGTTAATGCATTTACATTTGCCGTAAACGTAATTTTGGTCGCAGCTTCTCCTTCACCTGCGAAGGTAATCCCAATGCCAGACGAAGCCAGGGCCACACTACATAGATAATTGCCTCTAGGAAAGAATAATGTACCTCCACCAGCAGCTGTGATTAGTGCTAAAGCATTTGCTATCGCTGGTCCATCATCTGTAATGCCATCGCCTTTGGCATTGTAAATCGGATCCCGAACATTTATGCCATAAGTAGTAGCTAGTGGTGGAGATACAATAGTACCTGTAGCAGTCACCAACTCTAAAGCAGTACCAGCTTGATTCCATCGTAGATAGGCACCAGCTACTGCATCTGGGAAAATTACATCCTTATAGGATGAAAATGTTGCAAATTTAGGCGCACGCGATATTATCTCATCTTGTTCTTGGGCGATTCCCATTGCTTTGTCAAAAGCATTCTCTTTCGATTCAGCTGGATCGGGATCATTAGCAGTCCAGTCGGTTCCTTGATTTCTCGTAGTTTGCCTAATCAGGGTGATCTTAGTCCCAATTATTGGAGCTACAGCAAAAGTAACATTACCACCAGTTGCCGAGCCAACACCATCTATAGTAAAGCCAGTTGTAGTTAATATAGTATTTACATAAACTAAGAGATCAGTGGAAGCCGAGATTTTGAATGGATAGGCAAATTGAGCACCACCAGAGGCAATGTATGCTTTCTTAGGAACTGTAGCGGTGATTGTCATTACTTAGGTTCTCCTGTAGCAAGACCACCTGGGTAGGCGTGGATTAGTGGCCCATAAGGCGTGCCATATGTCACATTATCTGGTACTTTAGGTCCGATGATACCAAACTTTGCTAGGTTCTCTTGTTCCTCAGGCGTCGCATCCATTATATCATTGATCGCACCGGCTAGCGTCGTAGTAATCTCTTCCTTATCGGGATCCGGCGTCTTCGCCAATATGCTTCTAGCATCACTTTCCAGCACCCTTTGCTGTAATTCTGGCTTCTGCGCCATCAAGGCGTCGCCGCTATTCTTCCAAGCCTGGCCTAGCATCCTCTCCAATTCACTTCGTCTTAGAGGATCTGGCATGGTTTTGTAGTCAACATCTGGATTATTCATAAATGCTTCCACGCCATACTCAGGATGCCTTACTATCCTCCGATAAATCTGCTGTCTAAGATCAAGATCCTCATTAGATAGGCGAATCCCAAACTTGTCCTCTGGCCTTGGTGTCTTTAAGTCAAAGCCCTCATGTAGCTTACCACCAAGATGGTCAGTCATTATTGGGATCTTAACTCCCAACCTAGCCAATTCTTTTTTAAGAGGATCTTGCTCAAAGGGACGGAAAGCTGGCACTATAGGTCGCATCAATCCAAACCAACTTCCTCCAAAAGCTATCGGTGGAACTACGGGGTCACCGACGCCATCTCTCAATGGAGGTTGTGTCTTGCTCCATCCGGGAACCTTGTTACGAATATCATCAATATAGCTTCGTGCCTGCCTGGCAATAGGATCATTAGCTCGTGCTATGGGTGCCATCCCTTGAAAGGGCGCACTTATCGGCGATCTCAAGAATCTGTAAGCTGCAACACTAAGGTCGCCACCTGCAGTGACTGTCTGTAACACATCCTGCAGATTGCTTGCATTCTGCCACCAAGTACCATTAGTGAAGTTACGCATACCAGCAAAGCCAACGGCCATCGCCGCCTGCTCTGCAGTCAGGGGATCCAATGAATTAATGACTTCAGTGAGATCGGCGATCATCCCCGGTAGTGTGTTAGCCGGCTCCATATTAGATAATGGAACCCATCCAGTTCCGCTTCTAGCAGAGTATGGTTGGTGAGTAGTGAGCCAAGACTTACGAACCTGTGGATCTACTGGCCCACCTCCAGTTATATCTCCATTCTTTGCCATCTCCATATACATGTTACCTAGCAGCTGCCCCATAACAATCCTAGCTACTGCTGCGTCTGCTTTGGCCCCACCTGCGGCCATATCCATATATAATTGCTTACTGATAAGCTGCAAGCCAGGTGTACGATCCCAAACATATTTTCCAAGATTAACGCCAGTTTTGACGAATGGGAAGTACAGACTACCTGGTCCCCATTGCAATACTCTCTGAAACCCACCCATGAAGCCACCCAACTGATTCTGGAATGTGCTAGTCATGGCAAGCTCATGGGCTTCTTTTAGCATTTCGGCAGTTGGATTGGCCACACGCTGTCTAATGAAATTGCCCAATGCAGCACCACTTAAATTAAAAACATTCTCTCCCTCGCGTGCTGCAACTGCATAATGACTTGCTCTAGTAATGATCGCCGAAAAGAAGTTATCCATACCTTTGACTGTATTCATAGGTATGTTAATGATCTGCCCAATTTGGCTATTCCACGGATTCTGATGTGCAAACCTACCGACACCCTGCGGCATCATTCTATAGGCATCACCAAAAGCCTTGACGCCATCACTCATAGCCAACGACAAGCCCTTAACCATATATAATGCTTCTTTATTAGTGTAGCCATGCTGACTCGTAGAAAATAGAGCACCAATGGCACGCTCCATGACAGCGGCGCCCGTTGTGTAGGTGTTACCCAATGCTGCGGCCTTAAAGGAAAAGGGTAGTAGAGTGTTAAGATAGATGTTACGAATCTTAGCCCAACCCTTTTCAATACCATCAACTGTGAAAGCACCTTGACTATTGAAAATCATCTTGCCAAAACCACCGCCACTATCGGCCATATGGACCATATCTTTGGCAAACGTGCCTACAGCAGCAGCAATGTCACCCTTAGCCATATTTTCAGGGTCCCAATGCATTATCATATTCGTAAAGCCTTTACTATAAGCTATGGGACCTTCCGGACTATTAGTAAACAAACCTGTCATATAACGAGCAAATTGCATCTTTGCAACATCATCGCCTTCTAAAGCAGCCTTTGCCAAAGGTCCAATCTCAGAGGCTCTATCTTCCAATGCTTTAAGATAGCCATACATCTTCTTTGGATTTTCATACCAGGAATTCTTGGGGTCAAAACGCCCACCGGGGACTATATTCTTTAAATCATCCATGTTAATGCCCATACGTTCCGCAAGTTGTGGCAATTCTTTCTTAGCTTGTTCTATAGTAGTTCCTTTAGCATAATGGGCAATATCTAGTGCAAACTGATTAGCACCACGACGTGCTGCATCTGCTACTTTAGCAACCTTCTCGGAAACTGGTGTGGCTTGCACTACAGTCTCAAGCAAATGACTTAGTTGAGCGCCTTCACCTGCTAGACTCTCACTCATCACTCTAAAGGGAAGCTCTGCCTGAGAAGGCTGTAAATGGAACCAGCCTTCGACATTCTTCTCAACAAACTTCTTAGCAGCAGCATCAATCTGATGGCCTTCGGCTTGCAGTTTCTCAAGCGTCGCCATTAAAGCTGCTTCTTTAGACATTCCAGGTTTAATGGTTTCACTAAGTGCCTTACCAACTTCCAAGCCACCAAAGCTAAGCTCTAGTTGCTTCATTTCAGCAGCTTTGGCAGCCAACTCTTTCATAGTCTTACCAAGCAATCCAGTCTTGGCATATCCCTGCACGCCTTTGGTAGCAGACTGCGCTATTTTACCAGCAGGTACGAAACCAGATGCTAAATCAACGGCGAGCCCTATGTAACGAGCAGCCCCAGGCGACGCCCCAGCACCAATAGCCAAACGACGAGCACCTTCGCCATTGACCTCTCCAAAGGCAGTCAGGGGTGCCATACCCATAGTAAACATGCCCCACGCTGCCAATCCACTGTAATATAAATCCGATAGGACTAGAGTGTCCTTAGCTGGGTCTCTAGTGGCAGCTTCAACGACATTATCCCAACCATCCTGAAAATGCTTCACTGATTGTTGCCACATCATCTTGACGTAGTCTGCTGGATTCTCTAAATTAGCATCTTCTACCATAATTCTAGATTTAGCGTGAAGCAACTCATTGTAACGCCCTGCACTGATAGCACCACTCTTATAAGAATTTTGCAATTGCTCCATAGATACTTTCGCAAGCGCATCTCTAGATTCTTTGTCCACTATTTCACCTTGATATTGTCAATGATGCCTTGTATCGTTTCTTTGGATGCTTTCTCATTTTCTTGTCTACGTCTTCTGACTTCGATAGCAGCTTCTTTAGGACTCATTCCACCTCTGATGAGGACGTCGCCATACGCACGCAATTTATCTTCTTTCTGCTTCTGGATGTTAGTCATAATCCCACCAAACGGGGACACTTTCTTATCTTGGTCTAGGTCATCCTTTAGAGATTTAATGTTCTTATTGAGCTGCACATTATCCATACTAGTTATGGAACGTTGGTCAGCTTTCAATTCCTCTTTGAATCTGGTCAACTCGGGATGTTGTCGTCCAAGATCTGAACTCATCTTAGTAGCAGCGGCAATATATTTCTGAATTTTATCAACGGACATATAGCCCTGATTATCTAGATACTCATTCCTTAGTGCCCTAATTTGCATGGTACCAGTACCATCAGGCGCCCTTTCATTCACCGCTGCTATATGCTCATATTCGTTAGCTTTATAGAATTTATGATATCCACCCTTAATAGATTCCAATTCCTCATTAG
>Ga0209879_1000051_pt1 | contig 11923 bp, 10 predicted proteins | sample GWRWN3_20_30_FD_187240 | JGI IMG/M metagenome (GOLD analysis project Ga0209879, IMG submission 187240) | Riverbed sediment microbial communities from areas with no vegetation in Columbia River, Washington, USA - GW-RW N3_20_30 (SPAdes)... | ecosystem: Environmental > Aquatic > Freshwater > River...
AAAAAAGATCATAGTAATTTCGTGTTCAAAAGATGATTTTGATAGGCTCAATAAGAATAATCCTAATTCAGAGATCATAATTATCAAGGCAACTCCTATACTAGGGCAGTCTAACATTCAAGCATAAACCACTAATAATAATAATAAGAAAGCATAATTTAGAATTGTCTTGCTTGATGCAAAGTGTCCAAAGTGCAATAATAAGGCACAGGTCAATGATGACCTCACTACAGTCGAGTGCAAAAACTGCGGTTATTCAGATGATTATGAAAATTATATCAACATGATGAAATCTAAAGCAGAGAATATGGCAGATAATTATCAATTCAAGGGAAATGGATCAATTTAGCTTTTGTCGTTCGGTTTCAAATTTTATAATCACTTAATTTTACCAAAACGAGCCCTTATCAGAACAGGTCAATTCTGATCCACAATTCTCACATCTTAGATGACAGCTTTGAATATTAATCATTGCAAATCCGCATCGTAGGCACTTTCTTTCATTTACCTGCTGCGTTTGTTTCTCGCTATTCACTTAACTCATTTTTCGTATCAACATTAATAAAAGTATTTGAAATAATCCAAGTCGGAAAGATTAATTAAAGCTCTTACACTGGTTGATTTCATATTGACACAGTTTAAAATAATAGTTTCTGATAAAAAAGGGAAGAGTATTAGCAAAGAGTTAAAGGATAAAGAAGCTCAACCCCTAGTTGGTCTCAGGGTAGGAGAGACTGTTGATGCTTCAGTGATCGGTATATCTTCAGGCAAGATTGAATTGAGAGGTGGCAGCGACAAATCTGGAACACCAATTAGGAAGGATGTTCACGGCGGTGTGAAAAAATATGTATTGTTATCAAAAGGTGCAGGAATGAGAGATGATCGTGAGGGCATTAGAAAGAGAAAATTGGTTAGAGGCAATATGATTACAGAAGAGATATATCAGATAAATTGTTTACTCTTGGAAGGAAACTTACCTCTTACTGCCAAGACGCCAGACTCGAAAAAAACTGAATAATACCATACCTGTCAATTCTTTGACACTATTGTCATTATACTGATTAATAGTATTATAATTAAATTAATATCTCTGTGAAATTTCACTATACATATTGCATTGGAAAGAAACTTTACCCGAATGGTACGTTAAACAATATGGTTTTCAACCTTGTGTTAATATAGGAACTTCTGGTCATGTCGACCATGGAAAAACCACCCTAGTAGAATCTATAACTGGCGTCTGGACAAGCGGCCATAGTGAAGAATTAAGAAGAGGAATTACAATAAAGGTTGGCTATGCTGACGCCGCTTTTTATAAATGTAAAAACTGTCCCCCACCAACATGTTATTCAACCCAACCAGAATGTAAAAACTGCGGACAAGTATCTGAATTTGAACGTGTTGTTAGCTTTGTAGATTCTCCTGGGCATGAAAGTTTAATGGCAAATATGCTCTCTGGAGCTGCTTTGATGGATGGAGCAATATTGGTAGCTGCAGCAAATGAAAAAGTACCTCAACCACAAACCAGAGAACATTTACTGGCCTTACAAACACTTGGCATTAAGCAAATTGTGTTGGTTCAAAATAAAGTTGATTTGGTATCCTATGAAGAAACAATAGAGAATTATAAACAAATAAAGAATTTTGTCAAAGGGAGCGTAGCTGACACGGCACCAATTATTCCTGTTTCTGCACAACACAAACTAAATGTTGATGCGCTTATAGAAGCTATTGAATCAAATATTAAAACACCTGAAAGATCTAAAAATTCTGAACCTTTGATGCATGTACTGAGATCATTTGATATTAACAAGCCCGGTCTTCCTATTAGTGAAGTAAAGGGAGGAGTAATTGGAGGTTCGTTAATACAGGGAGATTTTAAGACAGGTGATGAGATTGAAATACGACCAGGGCTTTATGATGAAAAGAAGGGAAAATACGAACCCATAATGTCGAAGATCTCATCTCTCGGTACTGGTGCAGGAATTGTTCAAGTTGTAAAACCAGGAGGCTTGGTTGCTCTTGGAACAACACTAGATCCATATTTAGTAAAGAGTGATTCCTTAATTGGTTCATTAGTAGGACTCCCAAGCTCACTTCCTCCAGACGTTTATGATGTTACTATAGAACTAAATCTTTTTGAAACTGCTGTCGGAACACAAGAACTGGTTAAAGTTGATCCGATTAAGATAAAAGAATCCTTGCGACTAAACATTGGAACGGCTGCGACACTTGGTACCGTTACTAATATAAAAGATCATGTTGTAGAAATTAAATTAAAGAAACCTGTATGTATGGTTAACCAGAACAGGGTTGCAATAAGTAGAAGAATTGCGGACAGATGGCGCCTGATTGGTTCAGGGATAGCATCATAGAAGTATCGTGAAGAAATAGATAGAATCAAATTTTAAATGATGAATAAATTTCTTCGTACAATTAATCAGTCAGCCTATACTTTCTTCCCATTATTGTTATAAATACAATCCCTGTTCCTTTAGTGACAAACCCTATTTCATAATACTTTAGTTTGCGTCTATCCAATATTTCCATTATTTTGTCCACTCGGGTCTTTGAAACTACAATACAAAAACCAATACCCATGTTAAATGTAGAATACATTTCTTTATCTGATATTTTCCCCTCCTGTTGGATGAGATTAAAAATCCCGCTTTGTTGAGGAAGTTTGTTTAGATTGAAATTTACTCTATTGCTTAATCTTGATAGTTTACTGAATGAGCCACCAGTAATATGAGCAAGTCCATGAATCGATTCTCTTTCGGCGTCAAGTAAATCGTGTATAGGTTTAACGTATATCCTTGTGGGTTTCAAAAGCTCCTCGCCTAAAGAGCATTTTAGAAAAATATGAGAGTTTTTTAACTTGTGCTTTGGGAGTAAGACCTTCCGTGCAAGTGAATAACCATTTGAATGCAATCCACTACTTTCTAATCCTATTATTATATCCCCCTCAGTTATTTTATCCCCCAGCACCAATGCTTTCTTATCTGTTATTCCAAAAACAGTTCCAACTAGATCAAATGAATTTTCTTCTGTTTGATTAAGGAGATCGGGAAGAATTGCAGTTTCACCTCCCACTATCGCCATTTTAGATTCCTTTGCCCCTTTTGTTAATCCTTTCAGTAGTTCTCTTACAAGGTAATGGTCATGTTTTTTCAATGCAATATAATCCAAGAAGCCAACAGGGACAGCACCAATGCATATAATATCATTAACATTCATGGCAACACAATCTATTCCCAAAGTATCAAATCTATTCATCAGTTGTGCAACAATTATTTTGGTTCCAATTCCATCAGTGTGTAACGCAATAATTTTTGAATCAATCTCAATCAATCCTGCATAATGTCCAAAGCCAGACAAAACCTTCCAATTTTTATTTCCAAAACTAAAATGAGTTTTTGAGATGGTTTTGCCAATATTACCTTGTATTTTCCGAATTTTCTTTATGTCAACACCAGCTTTAGAATAATCCCACATATAGATATCTTAGAGGTCATAATACATATTATAAATAAAAGCATGATTAATTATTGCAATCTAAACGTTAACTTGAAAATTAACTTATAAACATGAATATAATTGTAATATAGATATGGAAGATTCTGGATCTATTTTTGAAGAATCTGAAAAGACATTCATAGAGCTATCTAACTCACAAAGACTTCAGATAATAAATGCCTTAAAGAACTGCAGTATGAATTTGACTTTGCTAGCAAAACATCTTGGCATAACGATGCAAGAGGCTCATAGAAATTTTAATAGGCTTATGGATGCCGGGATAGTTAGTAGAGACTCCAATGGTTCGTACTCTTTAACAACTTTTGGAAACACGATAACGACTCAAATTCCGTCTATAAATTTTCTTTCAAAAAATAAGCATTATTTTTCAGACCATTATTTTGGAAACCTTCCAATGAAGTTTATTCAGAGGATTGGTTCATTGGATGACAGCAAGTTTATCCAGGGTTTAGTCGCAGTCATTGAGGAAATCAAAGAAATGTACAGACATTCCAATGAGTATATTTATGGTATGATTCCACAAGTGCCTTTAGATCTTATAGAGGTGGCTACAAAAATTGTAATGGAACGCAAGATCAAGTTTAATTACATATTACCAAAAAATGCCGTAATACCAAAAAAGGGGGCAGATTTCTTAAATGAGATTAATTACCCGGAACTGTTAAAATCTGGATTAGTAGAAAGAAAAATGATAGATGATGTTAAGGTCTCTGTAGTTCTCAATGAAAAAAAAGCATTGTTGATGTTTCCATCGATTAAGGGTGAAACTGACATGAATGGAGCATTCTCTAATACCATTGACAGGGAGAATAATAAACTATTTCACGAGTGGTGTTTAGATTATTTCAGATATAGTTGGTTAGACTCAAAACCCTTTGATCATAGTAAAATTAGAGAGGTATGAATTTACAGATAATACCTACAAGTGATAACAATATCACAATAAAAAGGATTTCTAAAGGATAGTAATTATTTAGACTGATTTTTTGTTGCTTTCAATGCTGAAAATAACACGCCAGCTTTATGCTCTGTTTCCAAGTATTCATTTTCAGGGATCGAATCCATTACTATTCCAGCACCTGATTGAATATAAGCACTTTTTCCATTTATGAATAAGGATCTTATAATTATTGCAAAATCGCATGATCTATTGAAAGAAAAGTAACCCAGAGCGCCCGCATATGGTCCCCTAGAAGATTTTTCCAGTTCTGATATTACTTCCATTGCCCTCACCTTGGGCGCTCCAGAAACGGTACCAGCTGGAAATAAAGATCTAAAGGCGTCAAAACAGTCGTATTTATCATGGAGATCACCTGTTATATGAGAGACTAAATGCTGAACATGACTGAATCTTTTTACTATCATTAATTCTTTTGGTCGTACTGATCCAAATTTGCATACCCTACCCAAATCATTCCTTGCCAGATCCACAAGCATAGTGTGTTCAGCTAATTCCTTTTTGTCCCTTAAAAGCTCAATCTTTAATTTAGTATTGACGCTCTCTTTATTGGAAATAGGCCTTGTTCCCGCTATTGGAAATGTTTCAATTTTATTATTATTAATTACACGGAGAAGCATTTCCGGACTGGAGCCGATAATAAATCTTTTATTTCGTTTAAAGAAATACATATACGGCGATGGATTTAATTTCCTTAGATTTTGATAAAGAAGGATAGGATCGCCATATAGCTGAAACTTCAGCTTTCTAGATATTACTACTTGAAAAACTTCGCCTTCGTATACATACTCTTTCGCTTTCTTCACGTTTGAAATAAATTTACTTTTAGTTGTTTCTGGAACTAGTTTTGAAGAAGAAAGACCTTTTCTCAAAATTTTTTTTTTGGAATTTATTACTTTTTCTAATTCATCAAATCTAGATTTTTTGCCAATGTGAAAATAATGGATTGCATTATCTTTTTTGTCGTGAATCAGGCCATCAGTATAAATTCCAAATTCCATCAATGGAAACATATTATTTGATCTTTTTGGGGGTAGCTTTTCCCAGAATCTAATTGCATCATAGCTCACATATCCCACCGCCCCTCCAATATATCGAAGTTTTTTTTCTTCGATAGTTGGCAGGATTCGTCTTAATTCCAGAAGAGGATCTTTTACTAGTTTTTCATACATCATTTTTTCGTTTCGACAAATTTGAAATTTTCTATTATCGCAATTTATTGTAAATTCTGGATCAAATCCTATTACTGAAAATTCAGAGAGTTCTCTTGGTCCGGTTAAAGACTCTAAAATAAATACATTTTCATAATTCAAATAAATACGCTTAAAGATTTCAAATGGGTCTTTATCAGTATCAATTTTTTTCTTATTGAAGGTAAAATCATTTGATCTTGAGATAAGGTCCTTAAGCATTTATGATAGTTACCATAAAAAGGTGTCTTACAACATGATTTAAGGCTTTAGATTTCGTCTTAAACAAAGCCTCGATAATTTGTATTATAAATATCAGAAATATGACGTTTCTTCCGGTTAGTTTCATTTAACGAGTAGTTGTTATTTAAGATTTGCTCAAACAAGATGGTTTTCGAAATTATTATTTAATATCTGAGAGTAGTAAGACAGCCAAGCTCTATTCTCCATATCTGTAGGAAAGAGCGGACCGTGCCAAGGAGGATAGCCCCAACCTGAACATCCATGTATAATTCCAATTAAATTTGATACTCCTTGCACCAATAAAGTGGCTTGGTTTTTGACTAATATCTACCATTTAAGATACGTAACGAAGGCATTTTATATTGACATTCCCATGTTGTAGTCCAAATCTTGTTTATAAGTAACGTATCAATAGTAATAATCATGAAAGATACAAATTCTTCAAAAGAACTCGATGCTGGAGGTTACCTTGCAGCTTACTTTTACAGAGTTCCAAAAAAGAACCACAATGCTATTTCACAGAACCTTAAGAAGTTTATTCCATGGTTTGTAAGTAATGGAGTAAGACTTGAATACTATCATCTTGCTGGAAAAGATACCCAAGAAACAATAGAGTCTGCAAATGCATCTGGAATGTTCATTATGGTAAATATTACTAAAACCCTTGCTGCCGAAGATGAAGATATTTGGATGGAGCTACAATACTTTAGAGATCAAAATCACAGTAAAGAAGTATACGCAAAGATGATGTCAGACAAAAGCTTAGAACCTCTTGGTAAGGAGTTTATGGGCCTAATTAGCCACGGTGGAAACCTTATCACGGGTATGTTTAATCGTCTCGAACAATAGTAACTGTCAAGGAGAAAAGTATAAGAATCAACCCTAAGATCAATTATTACGCATCAATTTGACCCGTTATGGTAAAAAAAATTTAAAAATATCCTTAAATAATGTATTTTTTGGTAACGGATACTAAATATTATGATGGAGAACGATCTGAAGAGAGTCAAAAACATTCAAAAAAAGAAACTGAAATAGAAAAAAAACGACATTTACATGGGATGATTGGACTTTAAAATTAGGTAGTGGAAATGGTTGGGCTATATTAGAGAATATAATTGCAACCGTAATCAAGAGGCCCAACGGTACTTGCGTCGTTAACTTTTCATTAAAAATTACATCAGCTTCTCATCGTACAGCTAACGATCCATCTCGTGAAGATAATCCTCCTCTTATACTTAGGTTTAAAAATAAAGTTGGTGGAGTCCTATTTTTTGTAAATATTGAAACAGAACCATACGATAGTCACATATATCATGGTTTAACCGTAAGATGTCATTACATTAAGGAAGAGAAAGATTCAAGTTATGAAGTAGGAGTAGTACCTTTTGATGAAATAGAAAGGGCAGAACTGGCCAAGTCTGGTGGGAGACCTATTTTTCTATACTAGTGTTAGTATCTTCCTATCTCTCTGAATTACCCTAACTAGTAACGATAAATTTAATAGACTGTTGAAAAATCTACACCTCAAATTTTACCTATTAAATATAGATTTAATCTTTTATATTTAGATTTAAAATAGTCGTTTTCATAGCGCAGCTACCAAATCTAAGTAAATAACCAAAATAATTAGTATTAATGTTTTTAAAAATGAACAAAAAATAGGACAACAAACATTGATTTTAGGGTAGAAAAAAGACAACAAATGATCACTAGGCCAAAATCTTTTTGAGCACATATAAATAAATTGTAGTATTAACAAATGTCTCTTGATTTCGATAAATGCTGTAAGTGGGATCATTTATTCAGGTTTGAATCGTACTATTATAGGATTGAAATTGACATCCATGATCTTCACCTCCGGTATGCTGACCTGGTTTGAATCGTACTATTATAGGATTGAAAGGAAAACTGATCAGCGATTAGGTTATTATTCCATGATAGTTTGAATCGTACTATTATAGGATTGAAAGGTCTGTGGGAAATCATGCATTGCTGTTTCTAATACAATTTGAATCGTACTATTATAGGATTGAAAGTATATCTTCCTAAGTGAGAAGAGGCTCAGTAACATTCTTTAAATTGGTTCTCGGAGAAAAAGAATTGATTTATCAATTATAACTACGACCATACATCTAAAACCATATTTTAAATCTTATGAGAGCAATACTTCAAATTTATCAGATTAATTTTATTTATTAATTATCAAATAATTGGAACTAATGAGGAAACCAGACAATAATTTTTGTGATCAAATTAACTAGTAACATATCATATACGCAGTTAGAGTGAATCTTGTTCTCTACCGATCAATAATGTTGGTCGTTGCCAATGGTTTTCTGCCCATAAAACCTTCATCCTTTCTATGCCAAAATTTTATTTCATTTTCACCTTCTTTCCAACACAGCCACACTTCTTCATCAAACCTCAGGGATGGAAAATCTAAGAGCCCTTCATCAACACTTTTGATCATAACTCCTTTATTTTCCAGTTCTGCTATAGTTTCATACAGTTTAAAAACAGCTTTGTTTAGCTCCTGTTTTTTATTTATGAAAAGCGTGAATTTTGTCCCTTCATTAACCATTCTTTGCAATTCTTCTTGAAGTTTAATCACTTTATTCTTTTGAATAATAATGCTAGAAAATATTTTTTTAATTTCGGGTAAAATTCTGTTAGCATCCTGTGGAGTGAAGTAAACAGACATACCTACCAAAAATTATTGAAGACAATTTAATCATTATTATTTATCTGTAACAATTAATCAATACAATTGATAGAAATTACCCGAATGGACACACATTTTCCTACTTTTTGCGTTTGTTCTTTTTGGTTTTATTCAAATCTCCAAGTCCATGCGAGTATATCTCCCATGAATTGGATCTTCCAAATAGGTTGTCTAATTTATCGGAAGCGTTAACAGAAAATTTATTCAATGCAAGATGAATTGATTCGTGGCTTATAATAGAGGAGACTATCTCTGCCATCTTGCCCTTTGAGTCATATTCTCTCCAAGATCGGTAATTTGAGATAAAGGCTCTGGATTTTCCGTAGTAAGATACAAACATCAAACCCCTTCTGCCCATCATCCCGCGCAACCGAAGATCCGCAACCATTTTTTAAATTATCTCTCATAATATTCATTAATGTTTACAAGATTTTTCTTATCTACCTCTATTAAATGCCTCAAAAATAATATGACTAAAGTCTGCTGACTTTTACAAAATTTATTAAGAAATTCTACCAATATTAAAAAAATTTCATTATTTTTGAAACCGTAAGTGTACTCAAAATATTTATTTATTTGTGATATATGGTGGTTGTAGTAATACTCTTTTAAAACACGAGATAAATTGTGATTTTATGACAAATTTGAAATTACAGAATAAATCTAAAATCTTAAGGAGTAATTATTCTGATTCGTTAGGTTTAACTCTGGATGCCATAGAGGTTGGTTTAAGATCAGTTAATCCGGTATCCCTAATGAAAAGTTCCGTAAAAATAGAAGGTAATAATTTAAGTATATTTGATTATAATGGTAAGAAAACAAGGTTTGATATTGGATTATTTGGGTCAATTTACTTGGTTGGTGCTGGCAAGGCTACGGCATCAATGGTTGATGCATTCATAAGCATACTGAATAATCGGAAAATCAAAGAAGGTTGCATTACAGTTCCATACGGAATCAAAATGAAGAGTGTCTTATGTTCGGTAACAAATGCAGCTCATCCAATACCAGATTCCAATGGTGTACTCGGTACAATAAAAATATTGGATATGCTAGAAAAAGTAAAAGAAAATGATTTGCTTGTAATGTTCTTATCAGGAGGTGCATCAGCCCTTATGCCCCTACCATTAGATATCCTAGGTTTAGATGAAAAACAGAACATAACTATGAGACTTCTCTCATCAGGAGCAACAATTTATGAAATGAATACTGTGAGGAAACATCTTTCTCAAATCAAAGGGGGTAGGCTTGCAAGCATTATTAATAAAAAATTTCCAGTAATAACACTTATTCTATCAGATGTAGTTCAAGACAAAATTGATGTAATCGGCTCAGGTCCTACTGTTCCAGATTTGAGTACTTTTAAGGACACAAAGAAGATCCTGGTGAAATACAAACTATGGAAAAACCAAAGACTTGTCTCTAAAAAATTAAGGGGTTTAATTAGCGATGGCATGTTAGGAAAGATTAGAGATACACCAAAACCTGGTAACTCTATATTTACCAATATTCATAACGTTATTATAGGAAATAACAATATTGCTTGCAAAAATATCAAATTGTTTTTGGAAAAAAGTGGCGTAAAAACAATGTATTTGGGGTCAGCATTTACAGGAAAATCCCGTGTTCTCGGAGATTTTCTCTTCAAACTTGTTAATGATTTCCCCTCTATTTCAACTCCCTATGCATTTGTTTTTGGTGGAGAAACAACAGTTGATTTAGAAAATAAAATAAGAGGAATCGGTGGAAGAAATCAGGAGGCAGTACTCTCAGCTGCAGCTCACTTTGAGAATTTGGATGAGGATATGGACTTTACAATTGCGTGTATTGGAACTGATGGCATTGATGGAAATTCGAATGCTGCTGGAGCGATAGTGAATCCAAAATTGCTAGTAAACATAAAACAAAAAAAATTAAAAATATCAAACTACCTTAAAAACCATGATAGTAACACATTGTTTAACAAAGTAGATGGTGCGTTATATACAAAGATTACGGGGACTAATGTGAATGATATATCAATTGTATGTAGATTAAAGTAGGTAAGTCACATAAATATGAAAAGTCACAATATAACTTATTTCAAGTATAGAGGCAAAGTAAAAACAAATGTGGCTCCAGTTCCATTTTCATTATTAAATCCGTTTATCTTTCCCCCATGTGATTCTATAATATTCTTAGAGATGAATAATCCCAAACCAGTTCCTTGTGCTGATCTTGATACAAATTTGTCAAACAGCCGATTGACTATTTCTTTATCTATACCTTTTCCAGTATCGCTGATTTTTATTGTTAGCTCATCACTATTTTCGCTTCCTATGATAGATATAGTTCCTTGATCCGTGAATTTGATTGAATTATTAATAATATTCGAAATGACTTGAGTAATTCTATATTTGTCTGCAAGAATCTTTACTTGTATTGGTTCATAAAAAATCCTGAGTTTTTTATTCTTTGCAGTATCATTTTCTATCTGCCTGGAATATTCCTTTACTAATTGTGATAAAATTTCATCGATGTCAAAAATGGTTTTATTCAGTTTTAGTGATTTTCCTTCAATATTTGAAACATCTAAAATATCTGCTGCCAATCTATCTAATCTTTTTGCATTACGAATAATAGAAGAAATCTGTTCTTTGCCTACCCTTGCAGATTCATTATCACTGATTTCATTTTCTATTAATTCGGCTTCACCCAATATGGGCATTATAGGAGTTCTTAATTCATGTGCTGCCACATTAATGAATTCTTTTTGCATATTATCGTGAATCTCTAGTTGTTTGTTTGCTGAAGCAAGTAGGCTATTTGATTCAGTTAGTGATTCATTGGTATTCTTTAGTTGCACCGTTCTGGATTTGACTGCGCCCTCTAATCTCTTATTCCAAGATAATATCAAAAATGCAATACCGAAAGCCATAGAACCAACAACAATAATTACAATGGTACTGAAGTTCTTTTGTTGATTTATCAGGTAACCAACATTAGAGGCCAGACTATGCGGAGTGCTAATATATAATGACCAGAGAAACTCGCCATCCAGTGTAATTGGTTGATAAGCAATTGTAGTCATGTTATTATTGTATGAAATATCTCTTAATCCAGATCCCCCTATTATTGATGCAGCCAATATGTTATTGTAGACTTTTTTGATTTCTGGCGGTATGAGATTTTGGAACTCTGATGTCAAGTAATTTTTGCCAAGCACATTTCTAGTTTTTGAATATAGTATTACCCCATTTTTATCGATTAGACCGACATTACTTGCAAATT
>Ga0209879_1000052_pt1 | contig 11762 bp, 6 predicted proteins | sample GWRWN3_20_30_FD_187240 | JGI IMG/M metagenome (GOLD analysis project Ga0209879, IMG submission 187240) | Riverbed sediment microbial communities from areas with no vegetation in Columbia River, Washington, USA - GW-RW N3_20_30 (SPAdes)... | ecosystem: Environmental > Aquatic > Freshwater > River...
TAGTCTTGGTTTGACAAGAAGCCGTGCTATAATTGGGATAAGTGAAATATTTGTCGTTCTCCTTGATGAGTAACTGAACAGGTCTAACACTTTCTCCAGAACTCTGCCTTTATAATAATTTGGGTTCTGAACGCTGCGCCACCAAACTGAATCTATGCTATGACCGTGATAAGGTATCACAAGAAGTTCAACCCCCTCTTCATAAAAGGCCTTGAATAACTGCCAGAGTGATGGTGTGGCACCGTATGGTTTGGACAGATCTAACGTAGAACACACAACTATAATTTTCACAGATAGAATCTTGCGCCTCTTATTATATAAACTTGAGATATATTGAAGGGGCTCTGTTAACTTTGGATAACTTTTCCTTCATCAAGATTTTCAGGAAACGATTCAGCTATAAGTAGCTCCTGTCTCTTGAAAATGCGCCGAATCAATTATCACTATTACTAGTATTTAATTTTAGATAATCTCCTTGTATCCATCGCAAAGAACAATTTTATTTTTACTGTTGTAGTTTTTGTACTCTTCCCAATCAGTCATGATTATTAAACAATCAAAATCAGAAAAGGATTAGAGAATTATCTCGTTGCATTTTATAAAACTAAGAATCTGATACCCATGTAATTGAGAGTTGTTTAATTTGAAATAGCGGATATTATTCTAGCCCTTTTTACAGTCAACTCATGTTCCCCTGATGAGTTAGCAATAATTCCTAATCTAAACTTAAGTGGTTTCTCAACTATCTCGCCAGGAAGTATGAATAAGTTCTTCGTTAAATTACCTGATGTATCCATTAGGTCGTGCTTGAAATACCTTCTATCCTGATCATTACTATCTCTAATTTCAATAAAATATTTTATATTTGATTTAGGCGATTTTGACGCATAGTCTAAAGATAAAAGAAGAGGTCTTTCTGTTAGATTTTTTAATTGTGTTTCTAAAAGAACACTACTTGATTTCTCTTCTGTTTTATTTGTTGTAACTACAATATTTAAATCGCGATCACTTTGATTGATCCTGATATTCCGATTAGGTTTCCAGATATGCTCCTTATCAATTAGGTTTATGCCGTGTTCTTCTTCCAGACCTAAAGGCCAAGGTTGAGGCAGTATAATTTTATTTCTTGTATCCTCTACAACTGTTGTTCCATTTTTATTATGTTCACCGTAGATTTTACGTAAATTCTCGCCTATTGTATCATTGCCGGACAAAGCGAACTTGAAAATTCTATCTACCACCATTAACACCCTTGCAGTTTGCGGAACCCGCAACTCCGCCGCCGGATCTGGTTCCAGATAGTTACCACCTAATTGAAATACATATTTAGGTATCCATGAATATACAGGGGTTGAAATCATAGTTAAATTATTATTCTTGTTATCTTGCAGATATCGTATAACTAAAGCAGTTTCTACAAATGTCTCCTCGTTATTGTTCATATTCGATAGTACGAAAAAGTTTATCAATCCAAATATTGCTATTGCCGAAATTATAGAAAACGGTAATAAGTCACGAACCTTTCTATTTTTAAACATATCTGACGCACCTTCTATCAATCTAGCACCTGATATACACAATGCTGGTAATATTGGAATTAGATGAAAATCACGAACGAAACCTAAAAGGGAGAGGAATACCAAAAACGGTATTGCCCAAAGTAACAGGAAAAAATCCTTCTTTATCGTTGCGAAGACTAGGCCGATAAAACCGAGCGCTATTAAAATTGGCATCTTTAAGAAATCACTTGCAATGGCATTTAATAATGTCAGCTGATTCTCATATTTAAGAACGCTTGTTGTCTGTCTGTGTGTTTGCCAGTAAACCGCATCCAACCACTCACTAAATTCACCATTTACAAAAGCATAGGCAGGCCAAATTAGTGGTATTAAAATTACAGGAATGAACCAGAAGCCTACCATCTTTATGTTTCTATTATTATTTGTAAATATAACAAAAGCCACTAGTGGAATCATCGTTAAAACTGGTATTTTTGTAAAGATAGCCAATCCTAAAAATATACCTGACAGTAGCGTCATTGGTACAATCCTTCTATTGCTATTGTTCTTACTATCCTTAGAATAAACTGCAAACAATATCGACAATAAAAGAAAAGGAAGCTGAAGAGATTCTAAAAATATGGTTCGTAATAAAATCATTGACGTTACTGCAAATAGAATCGCTGCAATAAACGCAATCTTAGTGTTATATCGCCGCTCTGAAATTTTGAATACAAGGAAAGTATCAATCACTCCAATTACTCCAATCAGAATTCTTGGTACAAGCCATAACATTTTAACGGAATGGACGATGTCTCCATCAGCAGAAGGATGCAGTGAATTTGGATAACCTGTTATCCATAAAATAGAACCTAAAAAAAATTGTCCAAAGTACGGATGATCGTAGAATTTTCCTTCCTGAGGACCCTGAGCTAATGATACATGCATACCTCTGCCAATATATGTACCATCCTCATATCGTACGGCCGGAAATTCCAAAGGATTCCAGAGATAAGTGAATACTGATAATGCCAATGAAATGGCAAGTAAGAAGGTAGATGAAGTCCATAAAAGCTTAAGGTTCAATGGTTTTTCTGTAGTTCAAAGAGCCGAAGAATATAAATATTAACTTAATGCTTCGCAGATTCAATCTGATCTCTAACTTCTCCATTACTGAATCAAGGTCTCATCTTTTACAAACAGCTACTGCTTTTTTAACATAGATAATCCTGCATAAATCGTTTACCATTTCAGACAGACAAATGATTTGTTTCTTCTACTGGTTCTATAGCCAGTAACTCCGCTGGAACCCAGAGGAAAAATTTTCTCTTTAATCTAGTTACTGTCATCAATTATATTGTCCAAACATATGGGAACAGATAACCACGTGTCAACCTTCAAAATTTCAGCCATGATAAAATTTTTCTATCGTGCAATTCCCACATAAGGTTCCTTCCATTAGTGACATTACAGTAAACAAATTATCAATCCCAGTAGGCCTATAGTTACCGGAATTATTCAGAATTTTTTCTATTTCTTTGAGTGATAAATAATTTGATATAGTATCGCAATTTTTTAGTTGGTCTTGCATACATTGTATGATTTTCGCATTTTCTTTATAGCCTTCCACATCTCTACTCCCTTTAATAAATTTTTTTAAAAATTTTTTGAACATTGGATACTTCCATGTAAGAGTTAGTACGTATTGCACAATCTTGAATTTTTTTGACAATATAGAGCATCCCCAATTAGAACTCTTGATTTTAGCCGCTAAGGGGGACATCAGATATAAAAATTCGCGATATAATGCTTCTTGTGATTTGTATTCGTCAGCACAATTCATTGCATAATTAAAAAAAGGAATCGAATAAAAAGGGTTCACAATCCAAAAATATAATCTATGGATATCCTCTGCTTCAAAGACGAACTTAAATTGGCGTCCATAAAAAATAAAATGCACCAATTTTTGGCCTAGATTTTGCTCGGGATATGAAGAAAGAGTGTTCCTTATTTCATCAACTATTTCATTTTCTTTGATTTGGACAAGAGCAGCAACATCCTTTAGAGGTAAAAAAACTCTTATAGCCATAATACTACGAGTCAACTCATCAAGACTGGTATACTTCATCGACAAGTCAGCGAGTATTCTGTCTCCACTGTAACCTACAAAAACGTTCATTGCTGATGAACCATGTTTGTATTTTAATTTGTCAATAAATTGGATCAAAAAACCATACGCTAAATAAGTTAGGCCTCTTTTGATCCTTATCAACATAACTAGATCTTTAGCTCTTGGTTCTACAAAATCATAATATTCCCATTGAATATTCAGCAATTTTGCTATCTGTTTTGCAACTTCAACGTCTGAGAGATTCCCTACAAACGGTTTCCAACTAGGATCGACGGTTGTTACTGCATAAGCCGGAATTTTGTTTTTATGAAACCACGCAGCTATGGTTCTTGAATCAAAGCCACCGCTTAAGGTAATCAAGTTTTTAGCATTAGAATCTACTCTACTCTCACATGCCTCAGAAAATAATGAAACTAGCTTCTGTGCACTCTTCTTAAGACTATCATTATCATATTTCTTATTTTCAAAATTATATTGGTAAAGATTATCTATTTTAATTTCTGAATTATGATTATATATCGTCAAAAGTGTTGCAGGTTCTAATCGATAAATATTGCTAAAGAGTGTCCTTTTGCCAAGCGTATGGCAAAATAGGAGAAACTGCGCAATCGCCATCCTGTCAAACTTGTCATTGTTCTTATGCCTATCCTCACTCTCCTGAATGATGGATAATATGAATTGCATTTCTCTTGATAGTAGTAGCTCGTTACCATCTCTGCAATAATAGTAGATTGGTAATCTCCCTAGAACATCATTCATAACTATGAAATCCTTGCTCTTTTTGTTCAATGCATATATTACAAAGTCTCCATCAGTTTTGGATAGCCAATCCGAAATAATTTTTTTATCACCTTGTAAATTTGATCTAGTACTAAATGTGAAATTCATCAGCTGCCTTATTTCGTTCTTTAGCACAGAATGATCTTTACCGTATATCTTCCCTTCAAGACATATCCAAAATTCATTATCTTCAAAAGTTCTTACTGGATATTCTGGATACTTTGTACAACCCACTAAATAAGGATCATCAGTTAGTAATATTTCTTGTTTATAGAAGTCATTGTGGATTATTGAGTTTAATGCCTTCAAGAATATCTCATCTTTCTCATTGGCATCACCTTTTATCTTTTTATTAAGGTCACATTTAAGACTGATACCTGGCATATGCCTTTCTATTAATCTGTCATAATACAAATCCTATTTAAGTTAATTCAAGTCACAAAGCTATTATGGTAATTGTCAACGCTGTTTATGTTTTGAGCCATGAATGCTGTTACTCACGTAGATAACCTATATCTTGAAGCCTCAGATGGCCCAGGATCTTGGCAAATCGTCTTTTTGTTATTCCTTGATTACGCTGAATTGAGGATAGATAAGTGGTACACAAATTGGATTCAAATCTCCAAAATCAAATTAATTTAGAACTGACAGCCGGTGATACTAATCGTAAGTAGAATAGTCAGGTGAACAGAATGCGACGCAATTGATATAATTAAACTGGAGAATTTTTATGGCGCCTAATTCAAATATAAAGGTGATTATGTTCAATATATCCACATTAACTTTTAATTTCTCTATTTTAAGATAACGAATTAAACCAACTTATCTGCTTTTAAATAATGTGAAATGCTTGATTTAAAACTGGTAGTTATAGATAGCTATAGCAAGTTTTATCAGTGGCCAAATATTTGCAAATTTAGTAGGGAGGAGATGGCTAAATATTAGCAGTTGTATGTCACTCCAGAGGCTGGTGACAGAATTTAGGCAGGGCAATAGTTGGTAAGAAGGCAACATTCCTTTACATAGAGAGCATTATTGGCATGGTTTTCGGATTTGTTTTGTGGCTTATTCTACCTAGATTAACTACTTCCGAAATAATTGGTATTTCTTCAACAGTCATTTCTGTTACAATCATTTTTTCCGCCGTTATAGACCTAGGAGTTTCAAGTGGTAGTACGCGTTTCCTTGGAAAGAGCTTTTCACATCGAGGGGGGGATGCAAAAGTACTTGTAAATGCCTCTTTACTTATTGCATGCGCAAGCATATTAGTATCGAACATTGCGATATTAGTCTTCAAAGATTCGATATTTCCTACTATTGGTTTCGATCTAATTATTATATCGATTCTTCTGATAGATATATCTGTTATATATAATATATTACGATCAATATTGATAGCCTCTCTTGAAACGAAATCATTGCCCAAAATAATTTTCCTTAATTCTATGTGCAAGATCATCATAACACTTATCTTAGTTCTAATAGGAACTGGTGCTATCGGAATTATTATTGGCTATTTATCAGGTTATGTTTTATCAGCTGTTCTCATTTCTTTTCCATTAGTAACAATATTACCCTCAATTAAAGAAGAAACTACGCTTCGTTTATACAATGCTTGTAGGAGTATTCTGGTTGCAAGCGTTCCACGGTGGATACCAACAGTAATTGGAACATTAGGCACAAATCTCGGAACCGTAGTTGTATTTGGAATGCAGGGAGCAAGTCAGGCGGGCTCTTATTTCATAGCATTTTCGATTTTTTACGCAATTGTAGTTATAAAGGATTCATTATTTGCTGTCGCGTTGCCGGTATTAAGCGCTATGGATGATCAAAGAAAAACATTTGTATCGAAGCTGATAAAAATGAGCTTGGTCATATCTTTACCAGTATCTTCAATTGTATTCTTATACTCAGATGATATTATGGGATTATTTGGTCCTCATTATATTCAGTCATCCATGGCATTGAAAATTATGTCATTATCTATGCTGGGCTCAACATTCGCTGTTGGCATTGCTACCCTTGTCTACTCGTATGGCGATTATAGGAAGGATTTTGCTATCGGCATTGCTATGAGCCTCTCACGTGTTTTATTTTATTTTATTTTCGTACCGTTATATGGAAATACAGGTGCTGCTATCAGTCTTACACTAGGCGCTTTAGTCGGATTTGCGGTATCGGTTATAATGGCCAAAAGAATTGGAATGCCGATATTTTGGCAACAGCTAGCATTATTATTTATTATCCCTACGGCACTTGCGTTTACTTTAGCATATTTCCATGCAACTCCTATAATAGGGGTGCCTGTAATACTCGTTCTTTCATTGGTTCTGTTTTTTATTTTAAAAGTTTTGACTAAATCTGATGTGCGCACCTCCTTAGATTTACTACCAGATAGTATAGCCAAACCATTAATTAACATATTAAATAAATTGTAGTATGGGCGTACATGAAAATACGGTAAAAAATGTATCCAAAAATCTGAATTTCGTTATGTGTGATACTCTTGATTGATATCATTCTGGTAAAACCAGATCCAATAATGAATCAAGCTTCTATAAGAGCGGAGCTAATTATAAGATCTTTAAGGAAGAAATATTCTGTATTAGCACTTGGATGGGATAGAGGGGAGGGCATACCCAATAAGACAAATTCATTGCACGTATTTAATTTGAGTGCTCCATATGGTTGCACTCTTCGCTACCTTGCCTTATTGCCAATATTTTGGACGTGGATTTTCATTAAATTATGCATTCATAGACCCAGGATTATACACGCATGCAATTTAGATACTGTTATACCTTGTTATGCTTACAAGATCTTATATAGGAAGAAACTAGTCTTCGATATACATGACAGATATGCTATGGTGTTTATACAGAGGAGTAGAGGTTTCTTTTTTAAGAAGTTATACTCAATCGTTAACTCCCTTGAAGAAAATATTGCCTATAATACAGATCTTTTGATACTAGTATATGATAAAATCTTCAAGACTTTTAAGAAAAAACCAAGAAATTATATCGCAATAATGGTCTGTCCGGAGGATCATATGAAAAACAGATCGAGGATAGCCACAAATAGATTTCAGCTTCTTTTCACAGGACATATACGAAGAGGTAGAGGGTTGGATAAGTTGCTAGAAATAATGGGAGATATAAGAGATACCGAGCTTCTAGTTATGGGAAGAGTTGAGGACAAGAATTTGCTTAAAAAAACATATGAAACATCAAATACTAAATATCTTGGTTTTTTAGATCACAACCAAGTAATAGACTTAGAACTAAGTTCTGATGCCACCATAGCATTATATGATTTGAACCTTGAAACACAACACGAATATGGAATGGCGAACAAAATTTTAGAGGCAATGATGTGTGGCCTTCCCGTAATTACAAATATTGCACATGAACTAATCAATGAAACAGGATGTGGCATATTAGTAGAGTATAATACTAAACAAATAAAGGAAGCAATAATTGCTCTACGTGATGATCCCGAACTCCGCTCAAGGCTTGGGAACAATGGCCGCAGGGCATTTCTAGAAAAATATAATTGGGGGACCATGGAAGACAAATTGTTTAAGAGCTACGAAACCTTGTTATCCGGTATTGATTAGTATCGAGCCTAATTGTTTCTCTAATGTTAGATGTAAAGAATCAAATCGATATGTAATAATTATTCGAGCAGCACAATTTGAATAGTAGACGTTAATGGTTCGAGCACGTACCAACTCTAATGTCAATAAGAGGTTGTAAATTATAAAATATATCTTTATGATAACCTAAATAATTTTTTTGATGTATAATAGGAGACCTACAAAATGTAAACCAATTTATAGATATTACTTCAGTTTATTTTGTTGAAATTTCCTTTAAAGGCTGTAATACCTGCAGCAGGTACGGGAACTCGACTCCTTCCAACTACAAAAGAACAGCCTAAGGAATTACTACCTGTATTCAGCAGATCCGCCATTGGTAATCGTTTAGTTAAACCTATATTACAACTAATTTTTGAACAATTATTTGACTGTGGCATTCGTGAATTTTACTTTATAGGTGGTCGCAATAAAAGAATGATAGAAGATCATTTTAGTGTCGATTATAATTTTATTGATAAACTTAACAGAGAAGATAAATCTTTCTATGCTGAAGAGATGTCTAACTTTTATGATAAAGTCTCCTCCTCCCATATATCGTGGCTTAATCAACCTGAGCCGAAAGGATTTGGTCATGCAGTCTTATTGGCAAAATCTTCGGTCGGGAATGAACCATTTTTGGTTCATGCAGGGGATACGTTGATTTTATCAAAAACAAGACGCTACATACACGATTTAATCAAAACACATGATTATTTACAATCCTTGTCAACTTTTTTAGTATGTGCAGTTGAATACCCACAGAGATATGGAGTAATAACAGGTAGAGATAACGGCAAAGGGGTGATATATGTAGAGTCTATTATAGAGAAGCCCTCTAGACCAAAAAGCAATTTGGCTATAATGCCAATATATGTCTTCGATCACTCAATATTTAGTGCCTTAGAAAAAACAGTACCGGGAATAAATAATGAGATACAATTAACTGACGGGATTGGTACATTATTGGCATCAAATAAAAACAAAGTGATAGCAGTCAAGATGAACGATACAGATTTATTCCTTGACGTAGGCAATCCAGAGACGTATTGGCATGCCCTCAAAATCACTTACAATGAAAGGTATTCTTACCAAGAGCCACGTAATCAATCTTATTCGTTTTTTTAATTTTTAATAATCTTCTTGTATCGACTACAAGAACAATTCTATCTTTATTGTTCTCTAAGATTTGTTTCTGGGTAATTTCCTTGTACTCGTCCCACTCAGTCATGATTATTATGCAATCGCAATCAGTTACTACATCTTTAATTGAGTAAGAGTATCTTATTGAACGTCCAAAAATTTGCTTAGTATTCTCCAATGCCTTCGGATCATGGACATTAATGTCTGCAAGATTTTTCAATTTTCTTATTAAATTGATAGAAACACTTTCTCTGATATCATCAGTACCTTTTTTAAAGGCTGTTCCAAGAATGGAAATTGCTTTACCATTAAGAGTTCCTAGTCTTTTGTTTAAAATATCAATAATTATACTAATTTGATCTTTATTAACTGCATCTGTAGCTTTTAAGAGAATAGGTTCATATCCTGTTTCCTTACAGCTTTTTATAAACCCAGAAAGATCTTTTGGAAGACATGATCCACCATATCCTGGACCAGCAACCAAGAATTGATTGCCTATCCGTGGATCCGATCCTAATGCTTTTGCAACGACATCTACATCCGTCCCGGGTAGATTATTACATATATTTGCAATGGTATTTATGAAACTAATTTTGGTCGCTAAAAATGCATTGTTGGCATATTTTATCAACTCTGCAGAGATAATTGAGGTTTTTATGGTATGGATTCCCATCCCATATATTTTCATCAAGAAGTTATCAATAGATAAAAGAGATTTTGTATCATTTGTCCCTATTACAATCTTGTGAGGTTTTGTCATGTCCTTGACTGCAGATCCTTCACTAAGAAACTCTGGGATGAAACCAATTCCAAAATCTTTATAAGCTCTTTTTCCACTTATTTTTTCAATCTGAGTAAGTATAGTATTTTCTGTTGTTCTTGGTGGGACCGTACTTTTAACACATATTACCTGATATTTTTTTACGTTCTTTATTGCAGTTCCGATATCTTTACTTACTTTAGTAATACTTGTAAGATCTACTTTTCCATCTTGACCCATAGGAGTTCCTACACAGATGAAGATAAACTTAGAATTTTTAACACCATCGTATAAGTCATTGTTCACTATTAATATTTGTGATAAAAGTGCTTTCTTAACAAAATGATCAAGTTTTGGTTCAAAAAATGGAATCCTCGTTTCTTTTATTGCCTCAATTCTTTGGATGTCAGCATCTACACCATATACCTTTATCCCTCTGTTTGCAAAAAACGCCGCAGTCGTAAGACCTACAAATCCTAATCCTATTATAATAACACTATTAGGCAATTATAGAAAGAGGCATCTCCACAGATATTAATTTCTAACTAGTTGATTAATTTTTCAGAGCAAATTGAATATTCAAATTTAGACAAGTTGTTTTTCTCGAGTTAGTGGCGTTCATAATTCAGATATCATTTGTCTATTGAGTTTTAATCTAGTAATAATTAACCCGTAAAAACCCTTCGTTAAGTATTTATATTTTGAATAAAAGGTAAATTTATGTATTTATATTATTTGAATTTTTTCATTGTAATGGTTTTACTGATAATTATTGGAATGTGGATTCGTATGTTTTATTTATGGATAAGATCAATAAGATATTCGCCTAAATTAATTGAAAAAAATGTCAAGTTTTTTTCCCCACAACCAAAAGTGAGCATAATCATATCTGCTAGAAATGAAGAAAAACACATCAAAAAATGTATTGAAAGTTTGTTGAACCAAGACTATCCAAATTTTGAATTGATTCTGGTAAATGATGGATCTACTGATAACACACTGAATATTATTAACCAAGTACGTATAAAAGATGATAGGATAAAGGTAATAGACATAAAATCTAAGCCTGCTGAATGGGTTGGAACTAATTGGCCAATCTTTCAAGGATATTTGATATCAAATGGAGAAATCTTGCTTTTTAGTGAAGCGGATACATATCACATGAGAAATACAACAACGCTTTGTGTCCAATATTTGATCGAAAACAAGCTTGATGCTTTGAATCTGTTGCCTAGGTCAATGGCTCATGATTTTTTTACAAAACTCATTTTACCGATGCATTCAATTCATCGACACACATTTTGCTCGCCGGTAGATGCTAATGATCCTAAGAAGAACAAAGTTTTTTTTCTTGGGACATATTATCTGATTAAAAGAGACGTTTATAAAAAAATAGGGACTCACGCATCATTCAGAGACCACATTGATAACGATTTTTTTATTGGTAAAAAGCTTAAAGAATTAAAATTCAAAATGAAACAGATCAGGGGAGAATTTTATTTACGAACAGACTCACTGAGATCTTGGAACTGGATGTATAATCAGATATCAAGAATTACGATACCTAATTATCAAGAAAATAGACCGCGGACAGTAAGAAATACATTAGCTCTTCTTACGCTGGAGTTTTCTCCATTGGTGCTTTTGGTGTATTCTATCATTGTTACTCAATTTAAAGATTCAAGGTTGTTTCCTGAAACAGTAGCAGTAATTCTTAGTTTTGTAACTATTCTGATTATGATTGTTTTATGCTCCTTTCAATCGAGATTTGTATTATACCAAAACGCCTTATATGGATTAGGAGCACCTCTTGCT
>Ga0209879_1000053_pt1 | contig 11747 bp, 13 predicted proteins | sample GWRWN3_20_30_FD_187240 | JGI IMG/M metagenome (GOLD analysis project Ga0209879, IMG submission 187240) | Riverbed sediment microbial communities from areas with no vegetation in Columbia River, Washington, USA - GW-RW N3_20_30 (SPAdes)... | ecosystem: Environmental > Aquatic > Freshwater > River...
ACTGGCAGTGCACCCTCTGGACCGATATTGCCCAGTCCAAGAACTCTTGTCCCATCACATACTATTGCCACATTGTTCCATTTTGACGTATAATCATAAGCTAATTTCTTTTGATTGCTTATTTCTAGGGCCAGATATGCTACACCTGGAGTATAAATTAGCCTTAATGTTCCTTTTTCCTCAAATGCGTTATCTAAAGAAACCCTGCTCCGAATTTCGATCTTTCCCCTTAACATTCGATGCAGGTTGATTGCGTCTTCCTTTAATGTCAAATGAATACAATTAAGAATGCTGAATTATATTTTATTCTGTTTTTTATATTAGATTAAACATGTTTCATTGTATGACATTAGGCAGATAAATTGAAAATTCAGCCTCCCCCTCTCTGTCCAGTTATACATATTTTATAAATCATAATTTTGAACTGTCATAAGTGTCTATTCATAAAGTATCAATGAGAAATAAACTAAAGAATAAAGCTGAATTAGAATCACAATATATCATTAGAATCGGAAATCAGCATGAAGCGGAGACAAACATTAGCGACACTATTGAACATGAAATCGAATGCCCAAGGTGCTATAATATTATGACCCTGTGCTCAGACTTTGACAGTCTCTATTATCTTTGTGAAGAATGTGATTTCTCCTTATATACATTAAAGTAATACTTGTACACGGTTATCCAGATAGCAGTAACAAAATAAAAAATGTTGAGCCATCAATATAACCACAATTTTGTATGAATGATAAACAAAAGGAAGAAAAGTCCTTATTTTAAGTATAAACCATATTTCCAATTAGACGCTTCCATTTCTTTAATGAATGAAAGCAAGACATCCTCTAGGATTTGTAGAATTTCATAGCCTTTCTTGATATTTGCTTTTTGAGGGGAACCGGTGGCTCCTGTCGACGTTAATTCGTCAAATTTCCAAAAAATTCTGATATTTTCAGGTAATTTTGGAATTACCTCTTTTGGCGCAGACTCTGTGTTTACCAAATCTGGGCGAACTGCAAGAACCGCAGAAGTTTCTGCCTCACCACCATGACCAAGACCATTCCAAACTTCAAAGATATCTCTTTTTATCTGACCTACTAGAATCCACCAAGATTCCAGACAGGCTATTGTCATCTCAGGATGTTTATTTTTTATAGATCGGGCTGCAATTTCTATTGGAGCAATATTTCCATCATGACCATTTATTATTAGTACACGTCTTATCTTATTCTGAATAAGACTTGTAAGAAGATCAGAAATTATGCCTACTAGAGTTTCAGGATTAATACTCATAGTCATCTGAAATTTGTCATGATGTAAACTAACACCATATGGAATAGCGGGAAGCACGACAACATTACTCACATTGGCAGCAACTCTTTTTGCAACTTCGATAGGGAAAATAAAATCTGATCCGAATGGCATATGATCGCCATGGTTTTCACAAGCCCCAAAAACAAGAACTGCAATAGTTTTTTCATTTATCGTTTTCCTAACTTCTATAGCGTTCATTTCTTCGATAAGGCGTTTGTACTTACCTTTCATGCTGTTATTTGTCATACAGTTTCATAGATGATAATACAATCTTTTATAAAACATATTCAATTGTCATAATCCGATTAGAATTAGATATAGAATTGGATATGTTGACGACATATGATGATTTGAAATCCATTCCCAATCAATTAGATATTTGTTTATCGTCATTATCTTCTGGGGTTTTATAGGATAATAAAAGGAAAAAAAAGAACTAGAAAATGTGAGATATTTTTCATATGTCGAACCAATTTTGCGTGCCGAAAAAGGTAGACTAACGGCAGTACTATGTATAAAAGAATATTAAAAATACATGGACTAATAGTATAATAAGAAATGACCGAAATTCGTATGATATTAAGTTCAAAGGATGAAGAGAACATCAACAAGCTAAAGGAAAAATATGGATTTAAAAAAACAGAGGACCTATTTAGATTTCTTGTAACTATATTTGCACAACATTATGTAGAATTTTTATGGGGTGTCAATGAAACTGAAAAAAATGCTAAGGATGAGTTTTATAAGAGATGACTCAGACTCAAAAAGAAAAATCCAGTCCTGAGCACCATTCAAGACAAATTTGCTGTGCAAATGTTTACACTAAGCATTTTTAATGGCATAAAACCACAAGAACGAAGAGCGAATGGCTCCGATTCCAACTTCTCAAGCTTGCACATTAGAAATTTAATGACTGGTTAAATAGTCACTAACTACGATTGACAAGTTTACACAGTACAAATAATGGTAATGTATGTACTTCTTAGCTTCTTTGTTATATTGATTTCATCATAATGATTTTGTTGAATTCCTATCACAAGAGGAAATGAGTACTACGACTAATAAAACACTAGCTTGAGCGAAAGAATATTTTTAGCTCGTATCACTAGTGATATCGATTAGTAGTGTTGTATTTATTTAAACCCTACAATATTATACTATATCTATGGTTCATGCATATGTATTGATTTGTTGTGATCTTGTTTCAACAGAAAAAGTAGTTGAAGAATTGGAAAAAATTGAAGGTATGCAAGAGGTTTCTCCAGTATCTGGTGTCTACGACATAGTCGCCAAAATATCTGCTTCAACTGAGGAAGAATTAAAATCCATTTACATGGATATTAGAAAAATGAAGAAAGTACTAACTACAATAACGTTAATTGTATCCAAAACATTGTAAGGAGTTTTGTTAGATACTTAAATTATTTTTTTGTGAGAATAATAAGTTATCAATCTTCAACCTGATAATCGTCATGAACACAAATGAACATTATTTTCCTTCTCTAAAATCTAAAAGATAATCATGAGCATATATTATATGTCACATAGTCACATAATCTATATTCATTTCATGTTCAACCTATCAATAAGGACAAGATAATAACAAGAACTATCATTATCCTCTTACATATCAACTCATCCAATTGAAATAACTTTACTATGGGGTATACCGATTCTAATTGCAATATTATTTTTGAAATAGTTGGAACAGAGAAGAAAAGTTCTATAGTTGTACAGACACTCAAATCACCTTAATAGATATATGATAGATGAGGTTTTCTACACCTAGCAATTAAGAAAGCTAGTTCCCATTCTACATCAATTGGATTTTTTATTATAATCTGATAAGTAAAGAGATAATAAGTCGAGATTATTTACAATTAAAGCTAAACAGAGGATAATTGCTATTACTGACTTGCGCAGCAAATTATAAAAGATGACTAGCCAAAAAGACTCATTTTCGAGCTTTTTGTTGTGATGATTAATTAATTTCCTTGTGCAAGAACGTATAGGAAATACTACTCAAATAATCAGAATACTTAGATAATCCTCAAAAGACAGTAAAAATAGTAGAAAAAAAAGCAAGTGTTAATATTTGGACATTATATAAAGATTTCAAAAGATTTATTTATGATAATTTTGAATTTGTAATATGAACAAGACACAGCCAATAATGAAAGTATCTCTTCTTTTAGGAACGATTATTGCCCTAGGATCATTTTTCCTTGTTGGGAATAACATTCCAGTACAAGCATTGCATAAGGAACAACAACTTTTGGAAAAGTACGATGATCTCCAAGAATTTGCAGATGCCGTAAAAAGTGGTGATGAAGAAGTAGAAGATATACCTATACAATCGATGAAAGCCTCCGACATTTATGACGATGCAGATGAAAATATGCAAGATTGTATAGACCTAGCAGGAAAAGTAGGGGATAATCTTGGTGATAAAGAAGTAGTACACTGCGTTCAAGATGTGAACTTTTTCAAAAATAAGTATTCGGCAAATGGTACTGCAAATGGTACCGTTCCTACAACTCCAACTTCTGCTCTAGCTTCTGATGATACCACTACCACTACCACTACCACTTCTACCTCCGATACCGGCAGTGGTAATACTCCCTCATCTGATACCACTACCACTTCTACCTCCGATACCGGCACTAATGGTACTCCTTCTGATGATACCACTACCACTTCTACCTCCGATACAGGCAGATCTACAAATACTGGAACCGCTGGTACATCAACTTCCGGTGATGTTGAACAAAACAATTTGATTAATGAGCTTGTTAAAACAGGAAAGTTCACAGAAGATCAAGCCAAAGAATTCGTAACAAAGTCGATGCAGGATGGAACTGATACTGCACCAACTACCGATACTGCACCAACTACCGATACTGCACCAACTACCGATACTGCACCAACTACCGATACTACCACAACTTCTAATACGGATACCAATACTAATGATTCTCCGTCATCAAACACTCAAGATAACACTCAGTCCTCAAACACTCAAGATAACACTCAGTCCTCAAACACTCAAGATAACACTCAGTCCTCAAACACTCAAGATAACACTCAGTCCTCAAACACTCAAGATAACACTCAGTCCTCAAACACTCAAGATAACACTCAGTCCTCAAACACTCAAGATAACACTCAGTCCTCAAACACTCAAGATACCAATAATGGTGGGCCCTCTAATACTAACGCAAACAACCCTGAAGATTATGATGATCTCAACCAACTAGTAGATGACATAAAAAATCGTGTGGTAGATGATGAAGACATAGCTTTGAATGCTTTCCAAGATTCAGGTGCTTATCAGGGAGCAGATCAAGAAACGCAAGATTGCATAGACCTAGCAGGAAAAATAGGGGATAATCTTACTGATCGGGAAATAGTGCACTGTTCTGAAGATACAAACTTTTTCCAGAACCAAATATCCAATAATGCCAATACCAACAACGCCAATGCCAATACCAACAACGCCAATGACAATACCAACAACGCCAATGACAATACCAACAACGCCAATGACAATACCAACAACGCCAATGACAATACCAACAACGCCGATCAGAATAACAACAACAATGCTGATGATACCGGTGCCTAGTATCCTCAGTACTTTTTTTGTTTAAATTAAGTTTAAATTAAGTATTACTTATAACAAATAATCCCATTGTACACACCATCATAGAGATCCATACAATTTTATTCCAATTAAAAATTTTCTGTCCATCAAGGTTTCCAAACGGTAGTAGATTAAATAACGCAATCCATGAATTAAATACTGCTCCTATAGATAGGTAACCAATAAGTGGATATTGATAAGATAATATCAAAAATACAAAACCCATAATTAGATTAGTAAGTGGTCCAATAAATGCAACCCTTCCAAATTTACTTCTATCGGATAAATCTATTACGACGGCTCCTGGAGCAATGAATTTGAATGGAATAAATGGTATGGCCGAAAAAGCAGTTACTAGTAACCCATATGAATTTGTACGAAACTCCGCCCAGCTTCCATAAAACTGTGCTAATAGCTTATGTGCAAACTCATGCACAAGGAAGGCGCTAACAAAAATACTCAGAAATTGCCATGAAATATATCTGTAATCATTCAGGGATAAACCAACAGCAGTTACTAAAATTGTAGCAATTGACAAGTGAAGTATCTCTATTTTAGAAAATCTTATTTTTGGTATGAGCATTTTCAAATTCGAATTCCTTGTGTTGTTATTTTTAATATTTTTTTGTCAATGTATTCTTTCATAGAAACACATGAATGGTTTATTGGAATTCTGTGCAGATGACAGAAAGATTTGTCACAATAATTGCATCTAAAAGGAATACTTTCATTCACATCACAAATGTCACACTTCATTACTTTATTAGACCTCTTTGTCTTAATCCTAGTTATCATGTTATGAAGTCACATTTAAAAGTGCGTTTTCAGTCTCGAAACTGTATACGTAATATCATTTGGGACAATTCTCACAACTGAATTGGTTGTTGAAAACCATGTCTGATTTTTGGGTTTTCGATAATGAGAGAGTGCAATGGTAAGTTATATGAACTTTGGATTACTGTATTAAGTATAGAATTAGTTTGCCTGAAGATGATCATACAGATGAAATAGATGATAAGCTAGTACAACGCTATGATACAATCTTAAAGGAAAGCGCACTATTAAGTACCTTTTCTGGGATTCTCTTCGGATTTTTATTGAATATGGCCATAAATGTACCTGAAAATTTTGCATTTATTGATTCCATAACTCTGATTGTAGCTTTGTATTCTACCACAGTGGCAGCTTCACTATTTGTCATGCCGGTAGTGTATCACCATTTACAGTACCCTTATGGAGATTTACATAAATTCAAGAGTAGAAGCCATAGATTTATTATCCTAGGTTTAATCCCTGCCGGTATTACTCTATACCTTGGGCTTGAACTAGCAATACACTCTCTCTTGGGATCAATAGAATCATTTATTCTGGCCTCGCTGCCATTTATCCTTGTTTATTTTTTGTTCAGGGCTAGAAAGAGTGAACTTTTGTAGAAATCTATAGGATCTACTTGTTCTATACTGATATAGTAAATATATATACATATTCATCACGCACGTATAAGGAGTATCATTGAAAATATCAATCATTGACATTGGCTCTAACACAATCAAGTTAGTAATCTATCATGTCAAAAAGGATAATTCATTCATAGGTATTCACCAGGAAAGTAGTAAAGTTAGACTTGGAGAATCATTAGCTTATTCGGATAGTCTTAATGAGCAATCGATCCTTAAGAGTATAGACGTTCTCCTTCTATATCGTGATATTGCTAAACTTGAATCTGCTAATAAAGTTATTTGTGTAGGTACAAGTGCTGTCAGAGAAGCTAAAAACAACAAATACTTTATAGATGAAGTTCTTAAAAAAACTGGATTAAGAGTAAGAATACTAAGTGGAGACGAAGAAGCCTATTATTCCTACTTAGGTGCTTCCATGTCAACCTGCATTCCAAATGGTTTATTCTTTGATCTGGGTGGAGGAAGTTTAGAAGTAGTTTACAATGAAGATTTTAAAATAAAGAAGGTACAAACACTTCCATTGGGGGCGTTACGGCTCACTAGAACATTTGCTAGCCAAGATGGGTCCTACTCTAAGAAAGATTGTGATAATATGACTCAAAGAATTCTGGACACACTTCCGTCTAAAAAGAGCTATGGGATTGGAATAGACAGCTTACTTGTAGGAGTTGGTGGAACCTTACGAGCTCTTGGAAGATATGATCAAAAACGTGCAGGATATCCGTTTGAGAAAATTCATAATTATAGACTAACGTTGCATGCTATTGATTCTCTCCGTAAGGATATAAGCCACATGAAACCCGATGAAATTTCTAATCTGTTAGCCCTTGATTCTACTAGAGCTGAAACAATTGTTGCTGGCATTCATGTAATTGATAGTATTATGAAGAAATTTGACTTTGAAGAGGTAGTTGTAAGCGGTTATGGTTTGCGTGAGGGAGTTCTTGCTTCATTCATTCAGGACCCATTTACACTTCAAAATCATAGTATCGAAAATTTGGAAAAACAAATTCTAAAAGTACTTTCTTATCATTGTTACAAATATGATATTTCACATTTTGGACTTGATGATATGATACAGGATATGATTTATTATAGATTGCTGAAGGAAAGAGAAGTAGAGATTCTGTCCTATGCGCTTTATACATTATCAAAACTACCTGAGACAAATAAGCATTACAGTCTCTTCTACCATATATTGGACCAAGATTACCCCCGTCTTACATATAGAGAACAAGTTATATTGGCCTTATCAATAGTATATTCTAAAAAAATCAGGACTGGAGAAGAACTCTTTTACAAGTACAGCCATCTATTAAAACCACAAAATCTCAAGTCTGTCCAAAAAATAGCTATATTATTCAAACTAGCTAGAATAATTATAAAGACTAGGTCTCAGATTAGGATAAAATTAACAGAAAACCAAAATATAATCTTCATCATAATCCCTGCGCACAAATCATTTCCCAACATTTTACTAAAACAAATTATTGAGAAAGTTAGTGGTATTTTCGATATTCCGGTTCAATACCATATACCAAACAAGCTTGATAGAGTAAATCATTCAACTGATAAAATTATTTCAATAAAATCTCAGACTTGATATTTATGACCTACACTAAAAAAAACACAGGAAAAAAGATACCCGTGAAAGGTAAGCTTATAGTAGTTGAAGGTATAGACGGTTCGGGAAAATCTACACAGCTCAGACTACTAGAGAAATGGCTCATTGCACAAAATATGCCGGTATTTTTTACAGAATGGAATTCATCAGAAACTGTGAAACAAATTACTAAAAAAGGAAAGAAAAGTGGCAGATTAACACCAATAACCTTCTCTTTATTACATGCTACCGATTTTGCAGACAGATATGAAAGGAACATTCTCCCACTTCTACATGCTGGATATATAGTACTCGCTGATCGATATATTTACACCGCATATGCTAGGGATATTGTTAGGGGTTGTAATCCAAACTGGGTTAAAAAAATATACGAGTTTGCAATGAAACCGGAGATTGTTTTTTATTTTAAGGTACCAATAGATATAGCAGTAGATAGAATACTGTCCGGAAGACCTAGGCTAAAGTATTATGAAGCTGGTATGGATTTAAACTTAAGTAATGATCCTTACGAGAGTTACAGGATCTTTCAAAGTAGGATTATTGAACAATATGAATCATTATCCGTATCTGAGAACTTTACTATTGTAGATGGAACAATGGAGATAGAAGAGTCTCAAAGATTTTTGAGATCAGCAGTCATGAATCTTCTACCTTTAACTACTAAAAATATTATGAGGTCTAAAAGTCCATGAATAACAAATCAATAAAAGGTAAGATGAGAAAAGCAATTTTTTATGGACATGCTATTCCATATCTAGAGGATATTGAAATTAAAGGAAAATTTATTATAATAGAAGGCCCCGATGCATCAGGCCGAAGCACACAAATTGAATTATTATCATCTAAACTTGAAGCAGATGGTCACGCAGTACTGAACGCTGGGCTTAGACGTTCTGAATTAATAGGCCAAGGAATATTGGAAGCCAAGAGAAATTTTGTTCTTGGGAGAAAGACTATAAGTTTATTTTATGCAGCAGATTTTGCTGATCAATTAGAGAACAAGATAATTCCTGGATTAAGATCAGGTTACATAGTTCTTTCAGATAGATACATTTATACCCTAATGGCAAGGGAAGCAGTACGCGGAATAAGCAGCTCATGGTCTCGCAATCTATATGGCTTTGCTTTGAAACCAGATATAGTATTTTATCTTGATGTTGATCCAAATGAGTTAGTGCACAGAGTTTTCAAAAAGAATACATACCTAGATTATTATGAATCAGGTACAGATCTTAGGCTATCAGATAACATGCTAGAGTCATTTGTGATGTACCAAATGTTACTAAGAAAAGAATTTAAGCGAATGCAAAAAAGGTATAACATAATATCAATAAATGGTAATAGATCGATAATTGAAATAAATGAAGATCTTCAAGAAAGGATTGATAATCATCTTATCAATTTACAGAATTATAAATAACTTGAAATATGAATTCAGTATTGGACTAGAGCTGTAATTTCATAACCTAAATAATTAATCCTCAAAATTGGTGATAGGTATCGAAAAAATAGATATCGACATCATCGATTATTCTTCCTTATAACAATGACTTTCTGCTATTTGGTTGCTGTTTTGAGCTTTATTACAATCGTCTTCGTTGTTAAAACAGAACTGATCATCACCGACTTCGTCATAGCAAAAACCACTAACCGAGTCTCCCCAAGCCGAATTATGCGAATTGCTTACCAGGATTAATAGTATGCCTACGATAATACTTAAAAAATGTATTCTTATCATAACGCAAATTATTTCGACTAATTTCTATGGATTTACAATAGTTTTTACATAGTCTATATGCATCTATATTTTATTTTATGCAAATCGTTTTATTCTGAGATTACAATTAATTATTACGCCTAAGCCTAGACAACTGGTGGGTATATATTTTTTCTTCAGCTGTCATCCGCATTCCGCCAGTTCACCATTTTCCAGTAATTGGTAATTGAAAAAAATGCAACTGTCTGGTATTTATTGAATATAACAATCTTTCTCGTGAGGATACAATAAGAAAACATGGCAATTCAAAATCTATCGGAAAAACGGCAGCATCGTACACATACACATAGCCTAGTACTACATATGGGTACTGGTTTGTTGTTACTCCAGAGCATAAATATTAAAAAAAGTAAACATTTACCCTCGAATTAGAAAAGAGGTTGCTAGAAAATAATTTATTTGTAAGCAGATTGATAATAAGTAATGGAATTATTTATATTGCGGCATGGTGATGCCGGACAAAGATCTTCTTCTTTGGTAGGTGATCGAGCACGGCCATTGACATCGACCGGGAAAGTTGAAATCTTTGAGGTTGCAAAAGCCTTAAAAATAATGGGTTTAAAATTTGATCTAGTTATCACAAGTCCACTCAAAAGGGCATATGACACTGCGATGATTGTATCCGATATCTTCAAGATGGGTAATAGTGTTCAAGTGTGGAAAGAGTTAGCCCCTGAGGGCCAAAAGACAGAAGTATATCGAAAAATATCACAACTTAGAGAGGAATTTGTCGTACTTATTGTTGGACATGAACCTCTCCTTGGTGAAATGGCTAGTGATATGATTCACAAGGGGAAATCAAGTCCGTGTAATTTACTTTTGAAGAAAGGAGGAATAGTCAGAATACGGTTGCTAACAAAAAGCAACGTACCAAGAGGCGAGCTTAGATGGCTGATAACTCCTAGGATATTAAAAAATATTTATAAAAAGAGTCGCAAATGATGTTGACAATACAAGTCGTCAACATTTAGAAAGTTATGTACATCAAATTTAATTAGATCCAGCACAGATAATAAGTAATGAAGTTCCGATCTGCCGATCCCGAATTTGCTCCGATGCATGAAAGCGAGATCAGCGAGCTACTAAATCAACCCATATATCTACGGGTCGCCATGATCAACGAACGCGATGGTACACCTCTAGTGCATCCTATTTGGTACTATTACGAGGATGGAAAATTCTTTGCCGTAAGCAACAGCAGCGGTTCAAAGATTCGGTCTCTGAAGAAGAATCCCGAAGTTTATTTTCTTGTGGACATTGCTGATAGAGGAGTCCGGGGTAGGGCAAGGGCCAAAGTCATCGACGATCCTGAGTACGCGAAGAAGATAACCTCCCGCAATTTAATCAGGTACATGGGATCTGCCGATAGTCCGGAGGCAAAGGACCGCATTGAGTTAGCCAGAAACTATAGTGTCATTGAAATTACGCCTCACTTTTTGGCCAGTTGGAAGGCCTAATAAGAATCTCTTAGCGAGCTTGTTTTCAGTAACGAGAAATGTTTTTGAATAAAAAACAAAAGTATACAGTGATTGATGCTCCTTCCATACTGGGATTACGACCCACAGGAGTCGAACTTCTTCCAAAAGCATTAAGGACAGCAGGTTTACTTGACGGACTAAACGCTGAATACTTTGGGATCGTCACTCCATCGTCATCATACAACCATAATCGTGATGAGGCAACTAAATTGCTAAACCCTAGAGCAATCAAAGATTATTCCATAAGACTGGCAGAGGCTGTGAAGTACGTGTTGCATAACAAAAAATTTCCTATAGTTCTTGGCGGTGACTGCAGTATCCTGATTGGTAATCTTTTAGCTTTAAGACGTCTAGGCAGATATGGTCTATTTTTTATCGATGGACATGCCGATTTTTATCAACCAGAAGAATCTCCAACAGGAGAGGTTGCAGATATGGACTTGGCAATAGTATC
>Ga0209879_1000054_pt1 | contig 11552 bp, 13 predicted proteins | sample GWRWN3_20_30_FD_187240 | JGI IMG/M metagenome (GOLD analysis project Ga0209879, IMG submission 187240) | Riverbed sediment microbial communities from areas with no vegetation in Columbia River, Washington, USA - GW-RW N3_20_30 (SPAdes)... | ecosystem: Environmental > Aquatic > Freshwater > River...
GCTATGAAAAATTATTGAGGATTACCATACCAATAACTGATTCTAGAAATCATTTGTGCTTTGTCATCATTTTTACGTTTGATGTTACCACAAAGAATTTCCACCACATAATAATTAACAAAATAAAACCAATAGTCAAAGAGAAAGAAAAGGAATTATTGAATAGAGCCTAGTCCAGCATTGAATAAATTGTTAAAGGTGGATATTCATATTCATAGGGCTTCAAACCAGGGACAGCAAACTAGAGAAAACAGCTATTTGAAAATATTGATATATTCCTTTTTAATTCCATTATAACAAATTATGCCAAAGGAAAGGATAAAATTTTTCAGGTCATATGAACCACATGGCCTTGAGCAAGATATTAATAATTTTTTAGAGAATGAAACAAAGGTTGTAATGGATATCTTTTTTTTACATACAATCACAGGTCATGGAAACGAAATTTTTTATGACGCATATATACGATATACCCCAAAATCAAAAGTACTATCTAAACAAAAGTAAAGTAAATCAGGATGGAGTAATAATTATAATCAAATAATCAAATATTCTAAAACCATTTGTTATCAAATAATGAATTTATTTTGAAGGGAAAAATCTTGATGCTAAATTATCTTTTAATATAATTTCTATATGCCCTTGCAGCCAAGGCAGCTACTCTTAAGGGTTCAGGTTTAGCTCCCTGAAGAACAAGTGAATTTATCAAACTGGAAGCATCAAAAAAACCTATTCCCCAGTGACGGACAAAGATTGTTTTTCCGGTCCATAGCACTAATGGTTTTCTTTCTTCAAGTCTCAAATAATCTTTAATTTTTTGTCCCTCTTTGATGCCATATGAGTCTTGTAATCCAATTGATTTTCTATAAGAGATACCTAATACTGGTAACCCTGTGATCTCATTGATATACTTACCGTTGACAATATTAAATAAACTGATGATTAATCCTCCCAAAAGGATGCAATTGATATCATTTCTTCCCAGTTGCTGGACCATAGACAGTACCATCTCGGTACTATCGTTTCCACCCACAATTGTATGTCCATAAATAATACCATCAACTATGAAATCACGTCTCATAACAACCCCAGCTAAAATAGATTTTTTATCATGCTTTTCGAAACTTTCCACAATTGCAAGAACTCTCATTCCCTTCTTATTACTGTGAACTCTAACCAACTACAATCTATTAAATCAATAGTAATTACATCATTATAATCATAATCATTATTCCAATTTAAAATTCCAATTTACAAAAAACAATTCAGTAAAGTAAAAAAACAAAGACGTACTTCTTGATAATGAAAGGGTCTAAATATCTTATTTATAATAATATATCTGTGGATAAACATCATCTTGATCAAAACAAAACTGATAATAAAATACCTAATAAACTGATCAATGAAACTAGTCCTTATCTTCTCCAACATGCGTATAATCCTGTTGAATGGTATGGTTGGAATCAAGAGGCCCTTCAAAGGTCAAAGAAACAAGATAAGCCAATTTTCTTAAGCATTGGATACAGTTCTTGTCATTGGTGTCATGTAATGGCTCATGAGTCATTTGAGGATGATGACATTGCCAAAATAATGAATGAAAATTTTATAAATATTAAAGTAGATAGGGAGGAAAGGCCCGATATTGATGATATCTACCAAAGGGCATGTCAAATGTATACGGGTACTGGCGGCTGGCCGTTATCAGCTTTTTTAACTCCTGACCAAAGACCTTTCTACATAGGTACATATTTCCCTAAAGAAAGTAGGCATGGTTTACCAGGATTTGGTACCATATTAACAAAGTTAGCTGATGGATACAAAAATAGACGAAATGAAGTTATTTCTTCTAGTCAAGAATTTGTTACTGCATTGAGAGATTCTTCAACGGATATAGTATCAGATAGCGAATCAGGATTAGAAAAGACCATTCTAAATGAAGCAGCGGTAATTCTATTGCAACTGGCCGATAACTTGTATGGAGGTTTTGGTAGTGCGCCAAAATTCCCGAACGCATCAAATTTGTTATTCTTACTCAGAGCATTCGATTATTCTGGAATTACCAAGTACAGAGATTTTGTACTTTTTACTGCGGATAAGATGGATTCAGGGGGTATACATGATCATGTAGGCGGTGGATTTGCGCGTTATTCTACCGATCAGAGATGGCTAGTCCCACATTTTGAGAAAATGCTATACGATAATGCACTTCTTTCTGTACTCTATTCTGAACTATATGCGCTAACTTCAAATTCCAATTATTTGAATGTGCTGCAAAAAATTCTTAGATATATTCAAAGAGAGATGAGGTCAAATGAGGGAGGCTTTTATTCCTCACAGGATGCAGATTCAGAAGGAGAAGAGGGAAAATACTATCTTTGGTCCTACAAGGAGCTTGAAAAGATAATAGATAGTGAAATCTTTGAGATATTTGCAGATAGGTTTGCAGTTACCCAAGGAGGTAATTTCGAAGGTAAAAATATCTTAAACAAATATACATCCATTCAAAGATTATCAGAAAGATATTCCAAGCCTCAAGAGTGGATAACTGATAAGATTGAATCTTCATTAGAAGAGCTATACCAAGTTAGACTCAAGAGGATCAAGCCAGGAACTGACACAAAGATATTGACTTCGTGGAATGGCCTGATGATTTCAGGCTTTGTTAGTGGCTATAAAGTAACTAGAAATTTAAGTTACCTTGAAAATGCACAAAAGGCTGTTAGGTTTATCGAAAATAATTTAACATATAACCAAAATAGACTAAATAGAGTTTTCAATAAAGTATCAAAAATTTCTGGATATCTTGATGATTATGCGTTCTATGTGGAAGCTTTAATCAATCTTTTTAGCGTCGACTCAAAACCTTACTATATTGAAAGAGCTATTGCATATACAAATTCAATGATTGAACATTTCTGGGATGACCGTACAAATGATTTTTACCTCACGTCCGATGACAATGAAAAACTTATCGTAAGAACAAAAAATCATTACGATCTTGCAATCCCAAGTGGAAATTCAGTGGCCACTTCCAATTTAATAAAGTTGTATTATTACACTCAGAATGAGGACTTTCTTGCCAAAGCAGACAAGATGATCCGAAGGCTGTCAAGGCCAGCATCAGGAAATCCCTTTGGATTTGGTCAGTTACTCTCAGCAATATATTTACGAGTCAAGACTCCAATGGAAATTTCTATAATAAAATACGGAAATCATTCAGAACTAGGAAATTATTTAAACAGGAGATTTCTTCCAAATGCAATTACGGCGATTGTGAATGAGTCGGATCTATCAGGACTTGAAAAATATCCCTATTTTAAGAATAAATCAACCAAAAATACTGAAAAGGAATTTGCGTTTGTCTGTAAGGATTTTACCTGTTCTCTTCCTATAAACACAATAAATGAACTTGAAAAAAATATTTCATGAATGCTTTGACAGTCTTTTTAGAAAAATAATATTGACATAAGGTGTAAATATCATGGACTATTTCGTAATGTTATTACAATAATTGTCAAAATCCAATACAATGTATTCTGACTTAAAGAATGACTTTAATCCTCTTTCGTGGATCTCAAGGTATAGACGAAATTCCATACCCTACCTAACTATCATGGTTCTGTTCTATCATTTAATCGGATTTATCATCATGATAATTGGATCGGTCATAGTGGATTTCGCAGTTAATAACTATAGCGAACCCACAATACCATTGACAGTGATTTCAGTAATTTTTGCAGGTCCTTTTGAAGAGACTATATTCTTTGGGATTCCATTCTACCTGACAGGAAACAATCTTGTAACTCTTGCAGGAGGTATTGTCTGGGCTTCGTTGCATATTCTAAACACCCCTAATGTCCAGATTAGCAGTCTTGCGTATTTATCATGGCTATTTGTAACACCCTCAATATTTGCTAGTCTGAGAACCTGGATAAGTGGAAAGGGATGGTTTGCAATAATTGCACATTCAATATGGAATTTAATTTTTTTTGTAGCTGGATGTACAAATGGAGAATTTGCCTGTCACATATTTAATCAGAAGGATTTTCTTATCGATATTGCTTATGTTACAACATCTGTTGTTTTTATTTTACTTACATATTTTCTCTTTCAAAGATATGAAAATAAAACAATATCCAAATCTATAAAATAAGCCTACCGACAAGTGCCACGATTAATCTTAGTTAATTGACTGCAATCACTTGAAATATTTCGGAAGGATAACTTAATTTTGATTAACTTGCAATGGTCTAAATATCATTAAGGCAGTACTCTAGACGTGAGCAAAATATTCCTTCAATTAATATGCGATGAGTGTAAAGAAATTATTTTGGAAAAAGAAGGTGAGAAAAATTTAAGCTATGAAAAATTCCCAATTACAGATGATGAAGCTTTAGAGCTGAATAAGACCCACAGGGGTCATGAATGCCATATTGAGGCTGTAGAAAAAACTTAGTCAAAAGATCGAAATTCAATAAGCTCAAACTTTGAATTATTTATTTATTGATTTCTAATACAGTGCTTGCCAATGATGACTATTTATGCTATCCCTCTGAGGCAAGTATCATATAGATATTGGTATGAAACTTCGGGATTTGTCAGATAAGTTTACTTTATGGCTTTCTTAAAATAAACAAAATGGAAAAAAAATGGATATCTGATTTTCTAGGTGTTGGATATCGATATACCGACATTTACATGAATATATTAATACTATTTACTGACAGAAAAACTGCAATAAAAATATGGAATGAGAATATTCATTGGTGGCCTGATGACCAAATAATTTTGAGGTTTATTGAAGACCAGGATTATTACTGGTTCATCCTTTATCTACAGGGTAAGAACCTATTTTCAAAAGAAAATATTGGCTTTTTTAAAAGAAATCAACTGACACAAAATTACCTTAGATTCAAAAAGAATTATGATGAAAAGGCCATTCTTCGATTTGCCCTCTACAAAACCTTGGAAAAGAAAATTAGAGATAATGATGAAAATGGGGAAAAAGATAATCCCAAGAATATTAGTTATGAACTTAATATTTTTAAAAGAATGAAGACAATTTATGATGTGAAATTTCTAAAAATTAATGAACTTGAAGACAAAAGTTTTGAGCATTCGTTGATAAAAAATATAGGCAAACAATATGTTTAGAGAATTTCATTGTATTCAGGATTGCTCTGATTGTTGTATTAACCGTCAATATTATCCTTCGGTTGATTATGGAAAAATAGGAGTTCTTCTTTTGCCCCATGAAAAAAAAGAAATTGAAAATCAAGCTGAATCTTACGAATTGAAAATATGCATATATCCAAGAGTGGGCATCGGTATGAATAAGAAATCTGATGGTCCTCGTCAAATAATAGCGTATCAACTCATGGGCTCAAATATCAATGGTGATTATTGTCCCTTTCTAGATATCAAAAGTAATAATCGTTCTCCACATAGGGGTTTTAATTGTCTAATTTATAATGAAAGACCTCTTTCCTGTCGGGCATATCCTGTAATAAAAGAGAATAACACACATGCAAAACTTGATTGCAATTGTAAATTCTCATGCCAGTATTCAAATCAGGTAAATAAAAATTTGCTTGAGAGCGAATTCAGTGCATTAACAAGAATCAAGAATAATTTTGAGTGGTTTGAAGATCAAACAATTTGGAGATATGCAACACATGTTGGAGAAAAGCGTTTCATAAAATTTCTACTTCCAAGAGGATGGTATTTACAAAAATAAAAAATAGACGTTAACACAAGTATGACTGATGATTTATGAATTCATAGTTGATTTTGAATATACTACGGTGGTCCCCTTTTTTATTTCAACTATTCTACTGATTGGAATCAATTCAAATGATGAAGACAGTAAAATAAATTCTTTCAGTGGGATAGTGACAATATTATCAAAATCACGGTATGATACTTGGTAAAGAGATATATCATCGTAGAACCTTGCTTTACTCAGTATTTCTACTAGTTTTCCTTTCTTTTTCCTCATTCTTTATAATACATCAATCCTCCGCTATCAATTATTTTTTTTATTAATGGTGGAAATGGCGATATGGAAAAGTTTTTCCCATTGGTTATATCATGGATTTGGTTATTTTCAATATCTATTTCAAGTGTATCGCCGTCAGAAATTTGTTCTAATGTAAACCTTTCAATTTCCAGAGGTAAAAGATATCCACCATCAACACAATTACGATAAAAAATTCGCGCAAACGACGGTGCAAGTACAGCACTTATTCCAGAATGTGAAAGAGCTATTGGAGCATGTTCCCTGCTAGATCCACATCCAAAGTTAGTTCCTGCAAGGATAAAATCTCCTTTAGATACTTTTTTTGAAAAATCAGTATCGATTCCCTCCATGGCGTGTTTTGATAATTCATCATGATCGTGGATCTTTAGATATGGTCCTGGTAGAATTACATCAGTGTCTATATTATCCTTACTATATTTATGAACAATCCCTTTCAAAGTCATTTTGATACATCTCTAGGATCAGTTATCTTCCCTTTGATTGCAGAGGCGGCAACCACTAGGGGAGACGCAAGATATGTTTGAGATTCAATATGTCCCATCCTTCCCGGAAAATTCCTATTGGTGGTACTGACACAGACTTCATCCTTTGCCAAAATCCCCATATGAGCACCACAGCAAGCACCACAGGTAGGAGGACCAACTACTGCTCCTGCTTCCATAAAGATACCAATTAGGCCTTCTTTCAATGCCTTTAGATAAATAGATTGGGCAGCAGGCAAAACTTCGGTTCTTATCTTTACTTTGTTGCCTTTTAAAATTCGGGCAGCAGATCTCAGGTCCTCTAATTTGGCACCAGTGCATGAGCCTATATAGGCCTTATCGACTTCAATGCTTTGCAACTCTCTTGCAACAGCAACATTTTCTGGTGAAAAAGGTTTTGCGACAATTGGTTCAAGATTATCTATTTCAAAAGTAAACTCTTCGAGATAATGTGGATCATCTCCTAAAATTGGTTTGTAGGTTTCTGAAGTTCTTTCGTTTATGTATTCATCTGTGACAGCATCTGGCTCTATTATTCCATTTTTTGCCCCTGCCTCTGTGGTCATATTTGTAAGTGTCAATCTTTCTTCCATACTCATCTCTCTTACCGCATTTCCGGTAAATTCCATGGCCTTATAATTTGCACCGTCAGTTCCAATATCACTTATTATCTTTAGAATGATATCTTTGGCCATTATATGCTCTGGTTTTTTTCCAGTTAATTTAAACAAAATAGTCTCAGGTACCCTTAACCAAATCCGTCCATGCATCATTGCATAGGCAATATCTGTGTGCCCCAGACCTACAGCCAATGCCCCAAGAGCTCCTGTTGTATTGGTATGAGAGTCACCTCCAACGTAGAATTCTCCTGGTAATACCAACGCTTCCTCATGTGAAAGAGTATGGCAGATCCCGTACTGTCCTAGTCCGTATTTAAAGTGCTTTTTAATTCCATATTTTTCTGCCCAGTCCGTGAGTTTTGTGATATTTTCAGCAGAAATCCTGTCTGCAGATGGAACAAAATGATCTTCAGATATCCAAACTCTATCGGCACTCCACACCTTCTCAAGGTCAATTCCCTTCTTGGCCCATTCCTCAAATACCTTAATTACTCCTGGCCCAGAAACATCATGAATCATTAACTTGTCAACGTTGGCAAAGAGCACATCGCCAGGACTGACTGAATTCCTGCCCGATGCACGTGCTATTATTTTTTCGGTAATATTCATTTTTTGAAACTCAACTTAAATCCTTTTTTGACTTTAATAATTTTTCCTGAACACAAATATTGCAAGAAGGATCTTTATAAATAAATGCAAGTTTTTCCCATTAGAATCCCAAGAAAAAGGATGGGATTTGATCTTTTTAGGACCATAGTTGATTCAGAATTTAACTTTCAAGAAGATGATATCGTAGTTGTGTCAAGCAAGTTTGTTTCGGTTAGCGAAGGTTCTCTTATTGATTTAAACAGTGTCAAGGCAACGAAAAGAGCAAAAAGCCTGGCGTCAAAATTCAAGATGGATGAAAAAATTGCACAAATTGCTATGGAAGAATCGGACTATATAGTCTCAGGAATTCCAGGTTTTTTGTTAACTATAAACAACGGCATGATTGCACCCAACGCAGGCATTGACAAGTCAAATTCACCTCCTGGAAAAATAATACTTTATCCTAAAGATAGTTTCATGTCGGCAAAAAGGTTACGCAAAAAATTCTTGGAAAATCTCGGAATAAGCGTTGGAATTGTAATTTCGGATAGTAGACTAATGCCCACAAGGATAGGCTGTACTGGAATTGCCGTTGGAGTTTCTGGATTTGAACCCGTTGAAGATGAGAGAGGTAAAAATGACCTTTATGGAAAGAAGTTGATGGTAACTTTCAAGGCCACCGCGGACTGCCTTGCCACCATTGCAGTATTTCTAATGGGCGAGAGCAATGAATCTACACCTATTGTTGTCGTAAGGGGTGCAAAGGTTCATAAAACAAATAGAAATCTGAGTATGAAAGATATGACCGTTAAACCAAAAATCGATATTTATTTAAGGAATATGCCGCATGCTTTAGTTTAGTTTAGTTTAGTTTAGTTTTTTAAATCCATAGAGTTTTAATACTGCTTTCTTGTCAACATTTTAGTTATTAGGATGTCAGAATTCCTAACTCGTTATCCAAGACGAATCAATTTGTTAAAGGGCTTGCACGATTTTATCCAGCAAGAAGAGATAGAATTTGATCATTTGAGTCTTATCGTCAAGGTAAAGAAAGAAGAATTGATAAAAACACTATTTGATGAAGGTTTCAAAAAGGTAAAATTTGAAAACAGGAAACCAACTCAGATAGGTAGTGGCTTTAGTAAAAAACTCAAGAATCCTTGGGAAATGCATTTACGTCTAATGAATCTCCATCAAGGTCTAATAGCGATAAAAGCAGAGGTAGAGATTTCTAGACGATATATTCAACATATCGGTTCTGTAAGAGCACCTGTAGTCTATGAGATTGAATCTATACTTAAGAAACACAGGATAGAATACAATATTTGGAATGAAAAACTGCGAGACTATATCACTAATATTGTTGACAATCATCAAATTAAATTGAAAGGTCCTAGGCTCCATGCTATGCCATGGAAACTCATGATAGTCGGGGATTCATTGCTGTTGTTTATTTACGCACTAAATTTTTTCCTGCCTATCTAAAAATATTGACTAAATATAACTGAATTTAACTATTAAGTCTTCAAATTAAGACATTTCCCATTACATTTTGTAGTCTGTTTTACTTGCCTTTTTCTTTTTCTTTCTAAGGGAACAATTATTTCTATGCCCAAACTTTTTCCTTGAATGTGAATTTTTTATTTAATATGAAACTAATTGTAGTAGCTATACTTATGGCTACAATAAGTGAAATTCTGTATGGAATAGAATTCTCAACCATGTGATATAGGAGAAAAATTTGAATAAGCAGGGCAATGGCACTTGCGCCTATGAATGAAGAGTATTGTTTTACAGTAGTCCTGATGGCAAATCGCCTGTCTTCAAATGTCCAATACTTGTTTAGAAAGAAGTTGGATGTTGCTGAGATAGCCGCTCCAATAACAGAGGCCTCAATGTACCACAGGTTTGATAATAATCTAACAGAATTAGCCACGTCATTGGCCAAAAGAAATGAGATAATATAGTTAATAATTAAACCGGATATGCCTACAGTGTAGTATCTACTTACCTTTGAGAGAAAAAGAACTGATCTTCTATCCACCTGTTCGCTTATCGTGATCTTATCCGATTTCTGCCCATGCCTATACAGTTGCCATATTGCTTGAGCGTAATTCATTACTACATTATGGTCCATCTTGCTCTTTCCAGACTGCCTATCTGTGAATGTATAAGGAATTTCTTTAGCCGAAATATGCTTATTTTTTACTAAAATTTCCAACAATATCTTGTAGCCTTTGGTGGTAATAGAGATATTTTCGATCAGGTTACGAGGCAGTGCAAAGAAACCGGACATGGGATCACTTACACGCCTTACGTTTAATCCAAAACGTGCCAAGGCTGACGCACCCAAACTTATAATTTTTCTTCTAGCGGGCCATCCGACTACATTCCCGCCCTCAACATATCTAGAGCCAATTATAATGGAATTTGGATTCATCTTTAATTCCCGCATCATTTTCGGAACTGCGGTTGGTGGGTGCGAAAAATCGGCATCCATTATCAAAACGTTCCTTCCACACGATTGCTTTACTCCATCAAGAATTGCAGCGATCAAGCCATTTTTTTCTGTCCTATGCACGACTTTGACCCTGTAATTTTTTTTGTTAGCTAAATCATCGTATCCAGTCTCACGGTTTTGCTGACGGATATAATCATCTACCAATTTTCCTGTCCCGTCAGGAGAATTGTCATCCACTATAACAATTTCAGTAAACTCTGTTTTTGGCAAATTTTTTTCGATTTCAGAAATTAATCTCAGTATATTCTCAGATTCATTGTAAGTAGGTATAACTATCGAGAACATGACAACGTTTGAATCGGATAATGCGGCATTACTCGGATTTGAATACAAATTCCAAAAAACTATAGAAAAATCGCCTATTAAGACTTTTTTATCTTTCTTATATTTTTTATATTAATTCACATAATTTTGATAGATCTCTCATTCAAGTTTAACCTTCTTTAAAAATAGCCTTCATTTATGGACCTGCTATAGGACAATCTTTTTACAAATAAAGATTAGTTTGGTTTTCCTTTATCATTAGATTCATCGCTAGGATTAGATTCAGCTGTAGAGATTTTCTCTATTTCTACATTAACATCATCAGAGCTTGATGCATCTTTATCGTCAACAACGGTCAGTTTGAATGCAAGTTTTGAATCAGCAGCTGACTCTGGTACATCAAAACTAGCTGTTTCTTCATCAGAGTTTTTAAGATCTACTTTAGGACCATCTGTTTGTTCCCACTTGTATGAAACAATTTTTCCATCCTCGTCACTGCTCTTGCCTCCATCAAGTTTAACTTGAGTATTGACCTCTACTTTTTGATCGTCTCCAGCATCAGCCTTTGGAGGGACATTTTGTGCCTGTTCCACTTCTACAGTAACATCATCAGAGCTTGATGCATCTTTATCGTCAACAACGGTCAGTTTGAATGCAAGTTTTAAATCAGCAGCTGACTCTGGTACATCAAAACTAGCTGTTTCTTCATTCGAGTTTTTAAGATCTACTTTAGGACCATTTGTTTGTTCCCATTTATACGAAACAAGTTCTCCATCTTCATCACTGCTCTTGCCTCCATCAAGTTTAACTTGAGTATTGACCTCTACTTTTTGATCGTCTCCAGCATCAGCCTTTGGAGAGACATTCTCTTTTATTTGTTCTTCAATCTTACTTTGTTGATTTGTGTCAGTTTGTTGATTTGTGTCAGTTTGTTGATTTGTGTCAGTTTGTTGATTTGTGTCAGTTTGTTGATTTGTGTCAGTTTGTTGATTTGTGTCAGTTTGTTGATTTGTGTCAGTTTGTTGATTTGTGTCAGT
>Ga0209879_1000055_pt1 | contig 11550 bp, 13 predicted proteins | sample GWRWN3_20_30_FD_187240 | JGI IMG/M metagenome (GOLD analysis project Ga0209879, IMG submission 187240) | Riverbed sediment microbial communities from areas with no vegetation in Columbia River, Washington, USA - GW-RW N3_20_30 (SPAdes)... | ecosystem: Environmental > Aquatic > Freshwater > River...
AGAATATGATAAATTTGATAATGCAATTAAAATGACAAATGAATCAGAATATGGTCTTACTTCAGGAATATACAGTAACAAGAAAGAAGAAATTTTGAAATTTCTCCAAGATATAGAAGCGGGAGTCGTTTATGTAAACAGGAAAAAAAGTTCAACAACTGGTGCCATGGTGGGACGCCAATCATTTGGAGGTTGGAAGGACTCTGGCACTACAGGAAAAGGCACTGGTGGTAGATACTATCTTACACAATTTATGAGAGAACAGAGTCAGACCATTGTTAAATAGACTATGTATGGATTTGAAATACTAACACATACAGAGTTATCAAAATAGTTTGGTGTAAATTGGTTACTGGTGGGAGTTATGGTCAATGAACAAGAACAACCAACCAATAATGACCCACCAGTTGGTGTTTAGGCGTTATTGTACGATGTTCAACAAATTATATAGGATCTGTGAAATTTTTCCTAGATATAGGAATTATTGAATTTTGCTGATATCAAGTGTTTACATTTCTAACAATACTGGTTTTAGTTTTAAAAAATAAACTTCAATCCGTTAGGACACTCATTTTCAATTATAACAACTACCTCCCCCAGTCTTTTGGTAATACTTTTGATGATAGTCTTCTGCCTCATAAAATGCAGTTGCTGGTACAATTTCTGTAACTATTTTGTTCTGAAACTTATTTGAGTCATCCAACTTTTCTTTTGATTCTCTAGCAATCTGCCCCTGCTCTGATGTATGATAAAAGATCGTAGAACGATATTGAGACCCTATGTCAGGACCCTGCCTATTTCTGGTAGTCGGGTTATGGATAGACCAAAACAAATCTAAAAGTTGTTTATATGAAACTTCTTTAGGATCATATTTTACTTGTATGGCTTCAGCATGCCCAGTTCTATCAGTACAAACGTCTTCATAAGTTGGATTAGGAAAATTTCCCCCGGCATATCCAACTCTTGTTGATTTTACTCCTTTTATTTTTATGAACGCTTCTTCTACCCCCCAGAAACAGCCAGCAGCAAACGTAGCTTTTTCAAGATTATTTTCATTCATAGCATAAATTAGTGATTCTTGGCTCTAAAACTTTTTTCCATATCCCTTGAGGTCAGCAGATATTTGAAATTTCTTTTAGTGGAATTTTAGGACTAAATTTTACTTTCGTGATCTAATTGGCTTGGATCTGAGATGAAGATGACAACACGGACAAAATGATCCATCATGAAAAAAATATACCGAACATCTTCTACAATATTTGACTCCGTCGCGATAGCTTGCTCCTAATATTCCTATTTCATCACAAATATGTCTACAGCCCATTCTATAAAATTACAGGATTCATTTTATAATGGTGAATATACCTAAGAGGGAGTGGGTATTAAGAAACAAAAAGAATTTCCACTAATCGCTTTAACAATTTTGCCAAAACAAGTAGGAGAAAAAAAGAAAAAGAATTATTTTATACGTATACATTATCTTTTACTAATTTCTTTAATTTGTTTACCGCTTCCGAAATTGGTTGATCAGTACCAAAAATTATCAGTGTGTGATTACCAGTCTTATTATCGGGCCAGTACTTACCCTCACAATAAGAGCAAGCATTGTAGTTGAAATTGTACTGGCTAAAAATGTTAAAGCCGTTCTTTGGGAATTCAGTTTCATAATAGCCCAGTGATCCTGGATGTACTCTTCCATCATTATCGGTATTATTCAAAACTTGATGAGTTGGAGCATAAAATCCACCGACTACTCTATTTCCTATAGAAGCTTGATCTGTTACCGTTATGCTACCTTTCATCCAATCATATTTGGTATCTACGATAGAGTATTTTCCTACCGGCAATATCTTTAAGTCAGACGCGTCAGAATAATCCAAGCTTCCAGTCGTATAAATCACATCACCAGAACTGTCTTTTAGACTAATGGTGTGTGGATGAGGTATATCCCAGGGAGCGTCTGCGTTAAGAAACAATATGGCTGTTCCTTGTGGAATAACTAGATGCGTTGGTACATAATATGGATTCTGATCCGTGAGAAGTTTATGTTTTTCTTTAGGCCATTCTTCATGTGCTTCATTAGCAATAAGTATTATGAAATAACCAACAGATCTGGGTAAATGTAGAGTTTCTGTGTCATATATCGACTTTGCATGTGGAATTTCTAACAATTCTTGTTCTACTCCAAGGGATTTGTTACCAACATTAAGTAGTAATATTATTGATATTGCGAGCATTGAAATAATAAAAAAAGTTTTGTGTGTTTTATCCATGTTCAAATTGACCCAGTTACCCATCTTAGTAATCTTCTCCCTTGAAAATAATCTGCATTCATCATTTAATGCTATAATTACTATGATAAATAAGTAAATCGTTTATATTTTTTTTATATTGTGATTGTATATTGCGAATAAAATTATATTTAACTTCTCATCTAGTTATATTATTTAGCATTTGGGTTGTTTTTGTTGGAAAATTATCTAAATTATCGCATAACAAGATTACCACAATCGCATTAATCATTATACATATTTGAAATTACCAGAGCACTTAAATTTTTCAAGATTTTCTAATATAAATTCACGTAATAACAATTCTGATCAAAACCACTCAACAATACATTATGATCTCAGATCTTCGAACCAACATTTATCAATTTCGTAGAATAGAGAGGTCCAAAAAAGTAATCGTTTTTCTGTTCTATGATTTCGCTATTGTAATAAAAGTCATCTTGCAAATATACTATTTGGTGTTTCAAATGATTTTATATGTCTATGTTCACATTCTGTTCCTTCTGGAGGATTTAATTCATTAGAAGAAACGCAAGCAAAATACATGTCTCCCATTTGTGTTTCTCCGATGCCTGTTTTCCTATCGAATGTAAACGAAGCCTTTATTGTATCACCTTTTGATTTTTCAAGCAACTTACCTGCTTCTATTGCCTTTGAAATAAATTCACCTTTTTCCATGGCTAAAACCTTAATTTCCTTTACGCCTTTTTTGTCATAAAGTGGTATCAAAATGTCAATCTTTACATTCTTTGTATTGGATTCCTCAGTACCCACGGTCTGAAAAGAATCTAAACCTATGGTGTTTATTCCATCGGGATTTGCAATATCTCCTTCATGACAAGCAAACGATTTCATAAATCCTGTTTTACTCTCGAGATTATATGCACATACAAAATACTCATCGTTAACCCCTACAGTAACAACATCATTTTTCTTATTAAAGCTAAATGGAACAGTAACTACTTTTGAATTTTTTTCATCAATATCTATATTCGTAGTTTTAGTTTCATCATTAGCAAATGCCACAACTTTAATTTTCTCTGGATTGACTATCTTTGTTAGATCTATTTTTGCCTCAATTGTAAACGTATCTGCCGCATATACGTCATTCGAAACTACAATAGTGAGTAAAGAAAGGATAAGCATACTAGCTAAAGAAGTGAACAGAAAATATGAAATAACTCTGTCCTCTTCCTTCTGCATTGTTGTAAGGTATTTTGCATTTCTGTGATTTACCTATTGTCGTAATTACAACGTGATCAATTCTAAAGAGATTTGTTATGGTAAACTAAATACAAACTTAACAAGTCTGATGAATGAAAAATGACCTTAGACTTAGAACGAGAATATCAGAATAAACTTGATGGATATTCAAGATTGAATGAAATTGATACAGATTGGTTTGAATGTCATTACTGTGATATGGAATATCCTCAAGAAGATCAATGTGATCATTTACCTTCTATACATCAATGGTGCTGGAACTGTTGTCATGAATTTTACGATAAGCCTACCGAATCATATAAGGAGGATTTGGATTAAATGAAAAAAAGAAGAAAGAAGGGGAAAATAACGGAGATAGTAATACCTAAAGAGGTAATGGATAAAATACCTAAAGAGGTAATGGATAAGGTAGAAAAGGGATCGGCCAAATTCCCTAAATCAGAGACGTTTAAACATAATTTGTTAAGAAGGTATATAGGGAAACTTTGCTCAGGTTGTGAAGGGATTCTCACTAAAATGATAACATGGGATAAACAAGGGGCTGAGTTAATTGAGAGGTATTGCAACGAGTGTTTTAAAAAACATAGTGGATATTTATGAAGATTAGCAGAAAAGAGACTTATGGGATAATAGGGGATTCAGAGGAGGAGGCTATCAGTTATTGCCAGCGTTTTCTTCTGAACCGTCTAAAATAGAACCAAGTTTCATTCCCCTTTACGCTCTGAAGGTAAGTTGGATTTCTTCCGACTGAACGCAATCCAAATGCTAGATGCAACTAGGGAGAGAACGCAACCTATGAAAATGTTCTGGATCCTTTCTAAAGGTTGTTGTGTGAGTGTTGGGAATGAGATTTCACCAAAAAGAAGTATCACAACGGTCATAAAGATGACCACAAAGGCGTAGTTCTTTATCTTTATAAATGAGAGGTAAGCGCTTGCGAAAATAAAGAATAATAAAGACAGTAACCATATGTTGTGAACGTTATCAATTATTATCAGGGCGATTATTGCACCTATGATAGTACCAATAATACGGTGCACTACTTTATTGAGAGTCAAAGAAATATCAGAAAATGCTGGGGCAAGTATGACTACTACCGTTATCAAAACCCAGTCTCCCTCCGATAGCTTAAACAATTGAACAATCAGCATGCCAACTGCACCTGTAATCGCAAAAACGATTGCATATTGTAAATGATGAGAATGAATGGACAGATTGCTTGTCAGAGGTCTGAATCTGTCTTGCCAGGTCAACTGAGGTTCAGGCTGTTCTTGGATAGGATCTGCTGTTACAGTGCGTTGTTGCTTTGAGGTTTTACGGGGCAGAAAGATGATGCCACCTACTATAGCCCACAGTCCACCTACAAAAATTAGCAAGAAGTTCTGGCCAGCCAGAGTTAGGGTAGCACCTTGATACGCAATTGCAATGACAAACATTACACAGGAAAAATACAAGGTCCAGAACGCTTTTGGAAATACCGTGAAGTATGATATGATGAATAATCCAAGGCCACAGAGCAGTACTACAAGGCTACCGCTTAGGCTTATGACCATGCCGATGGCGTAAATTGATGCGTATAGTATGGAAACTGTCAGCAATAGACGTGTTCGTGTACCTTTAGAACGAAGTTGATCTACTGCCAGCACATACGCTGCTCCTAACCAGACAAAAGATGCACCAGCAGCATGGCCGGTAATCAGCCCTAATACTGTTACAATTATTAATAATATGGCAAGCCTCACACCCGTGTTGATATCTGATTGATGAAAATCTACAGTTACTAGGTCATGAACGAAATTGGACCAGCGAGAGCGAGGCGGTTTAGACAACGCTGTTGCCATTTTACAAGTGTAGAACTTATAAAGCTGTCTAGAATCCACAATGAAAACGGAGTATCGTTGGAAACACCACTGTAAATCCTTCTTTTATTACAACATTAAAGCAAGCAGTGAATGAGGACTCAGATTATACAAAGCAGATTGCACATTACACCCTTATATGATAGCAAAAATTAAGGTGATAAAATAAAATAAAATAAAATAAACTTTATCTTCTTCCATTCGAGAAACTCTGTTATGAATTGTAATAGCCTGAAAGTCCTGATTATGACCAAGCAGCAGCAAAGTGAAGAAAAGGAAAGAATAGACAGCATTCAAAAGATAAAGATATAGAAAGAGAAATTCAACAATTTGGTGAAGATAGAGTTAATGTCGTCTATGACTCTAATCCATGAGTGAAAAACTCTACTAGATACTAGTCAAGTATTGGAGGTTCTCGTTTCAGAAGAAACGTACATAGAATTCAACTATACGTTACTATGACAATAGATAAGTAAGAAAAAAACAAAATATTTAGAAAATGAATATGCATTTAGATAAAAAAAATATTCTGGCCATAACAATTGTATTATTGTCTTACTCAATAATTAGTATAAATTACATATCGTTAGTAAACGCAGATAGTGATTCCTGCTACGACGAAGTTGGTGATGGTCATCATTGTTTTCAAAATGGAAAAAGATGTGAGACGGCACAAAGACAAGATGAGATAGCAGAAAGTCCATGCTATACAGAAATTGATATTGCTAGTGTAGAATTTAACTAATCATAAACAAATGAAATTCCTACTGATGGGATGAGTTTTGATTCCATATACACGCTCATCTAGATAAGGAGATTCAAAGGGAAATCCAGCAACATGGAGATAGAATTAAGGTAATAACGGACACTGATCCTTAATAGATTCTCACAAAAAGAAAAGATAGATCCAAATATTGTAAATGACAGAGGCACAGTAAATATAATTTATGATTCTAATTCATGAGTTAAAGTGTCATCTCTCCTTATTGGTAACTTGCTTGTAAGTTGTAATGATCTATTTGTGAAGTAGGAACACTTGCAGACATCAATAGTAATTCAAAGGGAGCCTTTTGTCCAGAACCTATGTCAGATGGATCAGTATATGTGAAACCTATTCTATATTCGAGGCCGACAAATTGCATAGTGAACTAAGGATTCTAGATTGGATATTGTATCAAGTTTGCATTAATAAAAAATAGACTTGTATTTCAGAGCAGTAACCTAGGTAAGGTAGGTTCTTATACTTTGTTACATAAATTTAATTGGAGAAACCTAGTTTTCAATAGCCGGTGGGATTCTCCACGCACCCGCTTACAAACTCTTGCGTTTCGTCCCACCGGTGTTTAGTAAGGTTATTTTAACCCTTATTGCATTGATCTGGCATCAACGAAGTTGTGTTAATAGACTTAGAATAATGTATTAAGTTTGCTTATAATTCGATCACTTATTGTTTAATAACTATAGTTTGCATTAATCAAAAATAGACTTAAACCAGATAACTTAGGTAAGGCGGGTTCTTATATTTCGTAGCACAAATGTGATTACTCTTTTACCACAACTAGACTTTGGCCGGTGGGACACCTTACTCACTCAATTCTATCCTACCGGTTGAAATTAAATTTTTTATATTTATCGTATTTTTTAGAATCATTTCCTTTGTTTTTTATAGAAGATTTCATCATTCTGTTTTTATTTAAGTTATAACGAGACTAAATTAAGCAACTAGTGGATGATGGACGTGTTTCTTGTTCATCGCTTAAACACACTCTAACCACTAGTTGCCTTATTCTATTTTTTTGTTTTCCGAGGTATTAACCTTTTAATCTATTGTATTTTCTTTTCAATTGTTCCACATCTTTTATTATTGTTTCAAATCGAGATTTTTGTACCTCTGACTCTTCTATTGCTTCCGAATATGCTCATCATAAGATAATACCATACTACATTTAACGCAGAATTTTGAATCTATCTTATTTAATTCTCCACAATTAGGACATGCAACAGGTTTTAGTTTGTTTATCTCTTCTGATTTGGGTTTTAATCCATACGCTTCTAGTATAGATTCACTTGATTCATTACCAAAATAATGAACATACTTTTGATCCATCTTTGAATTGGGTGACCAACCTGCATGCTGTCGTAGTATACTTTCCTTCAATATCTTTCACTTTTCCGTCAGTGCTGAATGTCTCCTAACGTAAGGATTCCATCTTTTTTTGAGTAACTCTCTAATCTTTACCTTATCCTCAGTTGGTACATTTGGGTTATCTAATAATTTAGGGAATATTTTATTTTTATACTTAGAATAAGTATGATTTATTGATTCGATTCTAAGGGCTCTACCTAATGATTTAAAAAATCCACAAATTAAAATTGCGTTGGGATTACTGGATTGTGGATGGTCATCTAGCCAATCTTTCAAATATGGAAGCGAATTAATTAATGGGATGTGACGCTGACCAGTTTTTCCATTTACTAAAATTTCTGCGTATTGTCTATCTCCTACAACCTTGAAAACAACATCTTTTATTCTTAACTTCAAAAGTTCGTGAAGTCTGCAAGAACTATCCCTTGATATAGCATGGTAACACCTGTCTCTTTTAGACGAACAATACTTCAAGAACAAAAGGTCATCATCTTGTGTCCACATATCAGTAGGTTTATAGATAGACTGTTCTTTTCTTTTTAACATTGGAATGTCAACGCATGATGGTTTTGGCCTCTCCTTTGCTGGTAAATCCGGATGATAAAGCCATTTGAAAAACCGAGCCAATGTTACTATATAGAGATTATATGTTGCTATCCAACTATGTAATGGGTCTGCATCCTCACTTTTTCTCTTTGAATTTAAAAATAATAGGATATCATCATTACCCATTGCTTTGAATTTCTTATTGGAGTGATACTTTGATAGATACTCTAATGTTTTAATATTATTTCTTTCGTAATTGTGAGATGTGCTTATTTCATTTCTCAAAGAATTAGAATAATTAATAATTATTTGAGCGTTATTTCCACACGACTTTATCAGTTTGTAAAGTTGTGGCTCTAATCTTTCTATAACTTGCTGGGTTTGTCTTGCTTGCGGTTGAACTCTTATTTTATCTTTCCAAGTTCTTTGCAATCATTTTAGGTAAGTCGGTAGTACATATAAACTGATATTATAAATCAAACTATTGATTAATAGTATGTCATTTCATTTTATTATATATGTTTTTCATTCCAGTGTTCCACGAATTTTTCCATATTGCCTTGCAATTCTTTCATTGAGCGTACTAGAAAAGAATGTCCAAAATCCCAACCTAGCTCATCACATTTTTTACATTCTTTTTCATATTGGCAGGAAAAACCATGTGCTTCACCTACTATGCATTTTGAAGGGCTATCAAGTTCGAAGTACCATTTCCACCATGCCAAAGATAACGGAAACGGAAAGCCTTCTTGTTGCAAAAGCTTAATTTTATTTGCCCAACTGGGTGCAATATCATCAAACGTTTGATTTTTTAATTTTATTTCTTGATACAAGCTTTCACAATTATTAAGTAGATAGATGTTATTAAGTATTAAATTTGGATTATCCGAAACGACCTTAAACACATGAAGTATTCATATACTTCATGATCAAAATGATTAAGATTTCATTTGAGCATTATTTCATCTTTCTTTTCATGTGAATACATTAGATGTATACCACCTATCATGATTAATATGGCAATTAGTTGATTTATACTTAATACTTCATGTAGAAATAATATTGCAAAAACTAATCCAAATACCGCAGATAAAGATAACAAAGAGGATGCCTTGATTACTCCGATCCTTTTTATGCTGTGTAAATATAAATAAAGTGATATTGCAAAGCCAAAGACACCCAGCACAACAATTGGAATTATTTGTACACTCTGAATATTAATAGGAATTTCTAATATTACGACCGTTCCAAGTAAAATGGAACCTCCAATCAAAGCTTTTAACTGAATTAATTTTGACACGTCTACTTGTCTAGCTATTATCTTGCAAATATTGTTATCAAATCCCCAAATAATTGTTGATGCGATTACAAAGACGTTACCTATGTTCAATGTAAATATGAGACTTTTAAAATCAAGGTTTGATGTTACTAGAAATACTCCAAAGAGGATCAAAGTTACTGCAACATATCCTATTGGTGTTAATCTTTCTTTAAAAATAAGTAGTGCGAATAATATCGAAAAGACAGTTTCACCATTTGCTAGTAGTGCGGTGTCTGCAGCCGAACTTAGCTTTAGGCCCAAAAAAAACAGAACAGGTGCTATGGCTGCACCAGCAACTGCGCTTGTTATAATGAGAGAATAGTACCTCCGTGTTATCTTTGATCGTGTTTTTGACGCAACTGGAGTGAAAAATACTCCGGCAATTAGGTAAATCATTGACGAAAGTATAATAGGATCTATTGTTGACAGCATAGGCTTTGCGATGGTGGAAACGGATCCAAAGAGTAATGCAGCCACAATTGCTGATACATACCCAATTACTACATTGGAATCTGTCATCTTACGATCAATCAACTTTAATCCTTGCACCCATCACCGATACTTTATAGATATTAAAACTTACCATATTGTAAAGATTATTAACAATCAATTCAGTCTAATTGTTGATAGACAAGAAAACTTGGTATTTTTATTCTGGATGTAAAGTTACTAAAATGTAGATTAAGCTATCTACATCTTAATAACATATAGATAGGCAGATCTCTACCTAATTGGTAATAAATGAAAATATTGGTCGAAATTATTGGAGCCATGCTCATATTAGCGGGTTTAATTTTTACTGCACAGTCCAAATCACTATTGGGTCCCTCAAGCTCATTTATGTATAGTAACCCATCCTGGACAATTAATGGTTCTATGTTTATTATCGCGGGTATTATTGTATTAATTCTGGGTATTATTTTTAGAATCAGTCTTCGTCACAAGTTAAGAGATAAGAAATAAGGAACCAAACCTACATTTTGGTAAGCCTGTATTCATGATTAAATCTCAACATGATGTTATGATTTGTGAATCTATGTTATCGTTTACCGTAGATCTAAATGCATAGGAATCAATTTTTGTTTAAATTGAATTGGAACTGGTAATTACTTTTTATATCCATTCAACATTAACTATTTATTTGATTAATTATTTACCGATGTTCCTATACTTTTCACTAACTACTGTATTTTTGTGTAGTATTTGTGTAACTGGTATCTCTGCTCAAAATCCAGCTGATCAGAAGGTAATATCCACAAAATCTAGTCCAATAATTAGTTCCGGAAGTTTTCCCATTGGAATTGACATTGATCCAATAACAAACAGGCTTTATGTTGCCAATCAATTTTCTAATACGATATCGGTTATAGATATTGAAACGTCCAAAGTTGAAAAAAATATCGATGTGGGCAAATCTCCGTATGATGTAGACGTAAATCCTTTTTCGAACAGAATTTATGCATCAAACAGAGATTCTAACACAATATCTGTAATTGATGGTTTTACTAATAAAGAGCTTACAAACATACGAGTAGGAAATTCTCCATTAGGCATAGGGATTAATCTAGCCACTAGCTGGCTATATGTAGCAAATTTGAATTCCAAGACCATTACAGTAATTGATGCAATTGAAAATCGTATAATAAAATCCTTAAAGTATGCTTCGCTACCTTATGATATCGTAATCAATCCTAATACAAATAAAGTCTATATTTCTGATTTAGGCAAGGACAGTGTTTTAGTCTTAGAAGGTAGCAACAATACATTGGTCGCAAGCATACCAGTTGGTTCAAAACCTTCTGTACTAGCTATCAATACACAAACTAATACCATTTACGTTTCAAATTTCAGGAACGATTCCGTAAGCGTCATAAATGGAACCTCCAATAAAGTTGAAAGTAGTATAAAGGTGGGACATAATCCAGTGGGAATCGCGGTTAACCCACGAAGTAACAAGATTTATGTTGACAATTTGGAAGATAATACTATTAGCGTAATTAATGGCAGAACAAACAAGGTGACCAAAATTATCCCGTTAGAACCTGCAATAATTGCATCTGGAATTAATAATCTTTTCATTAATATCCCTTTAAAAGTAACCTTTCCATTTATAGCAAGCAAATTGACAGTAGATCCTAAGACAAATTTCACATATGCCACTAA
>Ga0209879_1000056_pt1 | contig 11546 bp, 6 predicted proteins | sample GWRWN3_20_30_FD_187240 | JGI IMG/M metagenome (GOLD analysis project Ga0209879, IMG submission 187240) | Riverbed sediment microbial communities from areas with no vegetation in Columbia River, Washington, USA - GW-RW N3_20_30 (SPAdes)... | ecosystem: Environmental > Aquatic > Freshwater > River...
GGCGAGGGTCGCCCTCACGATGCTGCGCCGCGGTCGCGTCGACGAAGCCCGCCCGTTCGTCGACCAGGCCGACGCGCTGGCCTCTCCCGATGACTGGGGGTGGCGCCGGGCAAGAGCGAAGCTGCTCCAGCGAGAGGGCCGTCTTTCCGACGCGGAATCCCTGCTACGCGAGGACTTGGATCTGGTCGCTCGGACCGATTATGTGACGGACCACGCGGACATCCTCGTGGACCTCGCCGAGGTGCTGGCGGCCGCCGGGCACACGGAACAAGCTATCGATTCGTTGGATGAGGCCTTCGGGCTCTACCAGGCGAAGGGCAACGTCGTCGCGGCGGCGCGGGTTCGGGCGCTGCGTCCCGCCATCAACGACGGATGAGCGCGCCGTACATGACTGCCCTAGGCCAAGCCGTGCAGGGCGATCCGCGAGACCGCGGCGCAGGCTTAGGCTGTCGCAGGGCTTAGGAACCAGGTCGAACCGACGCCGGTCTGGCCATCGGGGGGTCGCGTGATGATCCTTGGAGCAATCGTCTATGTGGTTGCTCTGTTGATGCTTCACACTGAGCAGCCTGTCGAGCAAGACACCGATCCCACTGCGCAGCGACTGGACTGCACCATAACTGGCACGCCCGGGAACGATGACGACGTCAGAGGTACTCCTGAGCCGGACGTGATCTGTGGGTTCGGTGGGCAGGACCAGATCTTCGCCAGGCTAGGTGCGGATGTCGTGTACGGCGGGCGTGGCGTCGACACCCTGGTGGGGCGAAGCGGGAAGGATCGCCTGTACGGCGGGCGCGGCGACGACATGATCATCGGGCGCGGCGGGCTGGATGTCCATTCGGGGCAAAGGGGCCGCGACTGTCTGGCTGGGAAGAGCAAACCCGCCGCGACCGCGGCGACGCGCTCCGAGTCGGGCGCGGGAGAGACCATCACTCCGCTGACCCAGGTGAACTGATAGTGACCGCTGAAGTGTCGAGTCTTCGATGCTGAAGGTGAAGGCCGACGTAGAACGAACCGAGGAGCTCGGCAAGCGGTCCGTGACGGAAGCCACACGGGGCTGATCATGCGATCCCGCTACCGGGCAGGCATATCCTCCGCCAGGGAGCCGCGCCGACGTTCCCCTGGGCGGCCGGCATCCGAGGCTTTGAGATCTCCGAGGCGGATCGAGATGGGTGGGCTCCCCGGTTTCTCGATTCGAATCGAGGGGATGTCCGAAGGCCGACGCCTCACCGTAGAAGCGGTCATCCTCGTGCGAGGAACGACCCAGTACTCCCGGAGTGTCAGTTCACGCCCGACCACGCCAGCGACATCCAGTCTGGATGCGAGCAAGTCATGCGCAGATTCCGCGCCACATGACCAATTCCTTCAACGACCCTGATCGTCTCCACGTAGCTGCCCAAGCTCCGGATTCGAGCCTTCTTTCGGTGTAGGCGGATTGGACAAACTTCCGTGGAGCTTGCGATTCTTCGCTTTGGTGGACCTTCCTAAGTCAGTCACCCCGGTCTCGTAGGACCGTCCCAAAGCCTAGGTCCCGGCATCTTGAGTGCTACTTCCGCAGGACGGCTTAGCATGCTCGCTTCCACCTCTTCCTGCCGCGATGCGCCGCGGTCGCAAAGTCATCGACGGCTTGCTCTGCCTCGACACTACCCCCAAATCACGACAACCACTCCGGCAACGACGAAGAAGGCCCCGAACATGACTGTCGTTACCACCTGGAGGCGTGCGTCCAACCGGTGGCGCATGCCCGGGATAGCGTAGAGCGCCGGGATTCGGCTGTGGATTCGTTCATGGAGCCTCATGTCGAACCTCGAGAACGGACCCCTGAAGAGGATCTGTACGATGCCGAACACCACCATTGCCACGCCAACGAGTTTCATATGTCAACCATCGGACTAGCATCCTCCAAAATTGAGGAAGGCCGATGGTGTCCCGAGACCACCGCCCACAGAAATGTTGCCGTGGGCGTCGGCGTCCGCGCCGAGTCCTGCCGTCGCGGATCCCGCGAGTCCGTATTTTCCATAGGAACCTGTTAACCCAATGCAGCTCTCCTGGCTTCCAACGACCGTGTGCGTCACGGACCCTCCCAAGCCGAGGCCGACTCCAAGATAGGGCTTCCAGCCACAAGATCCGACGCTCCAGCCAAAGTCGATGAGGAAGAGTTGAATGTTCACGTTCCAGCCTCCACCTCCGCACCCCTCTTCGGACTCCAATCCAAGTGGGTCACGGAGCAGCGCAGGGCTATTGCCAACGTACGCGTACAGGTTGAGGTCAGGTCCTCCAGGGAATCCAAGTGGATCCTCCGAGATGAACCGCCCGAACGTCGAGTTGTAGTAGCGGGCGCGGTAGAAATAGAATCCCGTCGATCCGTCGTTTTCGCGGCCCGTGAACTGATATGTGTTGGTGTTGGTCGCACCGGACGAGGTCACCGCGCCGAAGGGCTCGTAGGTGTAGGAGGTCTGGACCGCCCCGTTCGCGTCCCCGAGCCCGATCGTGGAGCCCAACGCGTCGGTAAGCAGGCTGGAGATCGCCCCGCCCACGACTTGCCGGGAGAAGGTCTGGTCGATCCCGAGGCCGGTGAGCAGGTTGGCCGTGGCGGTGTTGCTCGTGTTCTGCTCCTGCACAACGTTAGCCACGTCGTACAGGAACTTGGTCGTCGCTCCACCGACGGTCTTGGAAAGGCGCCGGCCGAGACCGTCGTAGGCGAACGAGGCCGAGCCGGCACTGGTGGCCGATAGCTGGTTCCGGTCGTTCCAGGTGTGCGTCTGTGACCCGAAGCCCGTGAGGTTCCCGTTTGGGTCGTAGGTCGGGTTCGTTCCGTTCCAGGAGGCCAGCTGGTTGTTCGCGTTGTAGGAGGCGTTGGCGCTCGTGGCCGGCGGAAGCCCGGTTCGTGCATAGCTGCCCCACAACGCCCTCAGGCGCCCCGCGAGGTCGTAGCCGTAGGCCAGGTCGCCGAGCGTGGCGGTGCCCTTGGTGTAGGCGATCGATGTGAGCTCGTTCGCGTCGTCGTATCCGTAGGTCTGCACGATGCCGTCGGGGAGCGTGAAGGTCTTCGGGCGACCCGCGGCGTCGTAATCGAAGCCGACCGACGAGGTTCCCTGTGTGATCGCGGTAGGCTGGTCCGCGTTGTTGTACGTGTAGGTGATGGTACTGAGGCTGCCGACCTTCATCGTGGCTCGGCGGCTGGCCTTGTCGTAGGTGTAGACGATGCCGCCGCGGGGAGCGTTGGGTGCCGTCTCGTTGGTCAACCGGTCGAAGTCGTCATAGGTCCTGGTGATGGTGCCGCCGCGCGTGTCCGCGATGTTCTTCAGGCGGTTGCCGGCGTCGTAGGTGTAGGTGATCGAGCTCGAGTAGGTAGCCGAGCCGCCCGAGCCAGTCGTGCCGAACCCGGTGAACGTCCGGCGGTTCAGCCCGTCGTACTGGTAGGTCGTCACCTGGCCCTTGCGGTCGGTGAACTTGACCACGTTGCTGTTGCCGTCGTAATCGAACGACTCCGTGTTTAGCAGTGCGTCCCGCCGGCTGATGATCCGGTCCATCGCGTCGTAGCCGTACATCGTGACGTTTTGGCGCGCGTCCGTCACGGCCTCGAGGTTGCCGGCGGGGTCGTAGTCGAACAGCGTCGTGCCGCCGAGCGGGTCGGCGACCTTCGTCAACTGGTTTCGGTCGTCGTAGTCCCGTCGGATCACGTGGCCCAGCGCATCCGTGGCCGTCACGATGCGTCCGGCCGAATCGACGAAGCGCTTCGTCGTTCGGCCGAGCGGGTCGGTGACCGAGGTCAGATCGCCCAGCGTGTAGTGGTAGGTCCACACGTGATCCAGCGGATCCCTCGCGGTCTTCAGCTGGCCCGCGTTGTTGTACGTGAAGTGCGACGTTCGACCGAGGGCATCCACGACCGATTCGAGGTTCCCCTTGGCGTCGTACGAGTAGTTCACTGAGTGGCTCAGCGGGTCTGTCACCGAGGCCACCTGGTTGAAAGTCGGGTCGTAGGTGAACGAGGTGGTCAACGCGCCCGGCTTTCCATCCAAACGCTTGACGGACATCACGTTGCCCTTAGCATCGTAGGTGAACGACGTCTTTCGACTGAGCGGATCGATCACGTTGTTCAGCAGACCCGTTCCTGCCTGGCGGTTGTACGTGAACGTCTGCGCGTACGTCTTGCCCTTTGCCAGCGTCTCGCTGCTCATCCAGCCGTCGGCGTTGAACGAAATGCTGCGGACGAACCCGTTCGGATCGGTAATATCAGTCTTGGTCACGGACCCGTTCGTCAATGTGTACGCGAACTGATACTTGCTCGTGCCGTCCGCCAGGGTCTGCGTCTTGACCCGTTGATTCGCGTCGTATTCGTTGGTAAGAACGACGTTGTCCCTGGGGTCGGTGATACTCGCGATCTGGTTGCAGCTCGGCGGGACGGGTGTGCCGGTGCACGTCCCCCATGTGTACTTCGTGAGGCCGCCGTTGACATCGGTCACCTGATCGAGGCGCCCGTTCGCGTCGTAGTGGTATCCGACCGTGCGGCCAACGTTGTCTTGGGCCTGGATGATCCGGTTGCTCGTGTCGTACGAGAGCTTGATCCAGCGCCCTCCGGTCGCCGAAATCTGGGTGATGTTGCCGCTCTGCCCGTTCGTCCTCGTAAGCGTGATCTGGTTCCCGTAGCGATCACGGATCCGTTGAAGTGGTCTGTTCTCGCCGAAGACGTAGACGGTCCCGTCCTTCATCGTGAGGTTCCAACCGTCCCCGTTCCAGACGATCGTCGACTTGTAGAAGGGGCCCGGGGTCGAGGTGGACTCGAAGACCGCATCGACGAAGCCTGTCCCCGGTGATGTCCGGATGTAATGGACCCGGGCGCCGTCGGGCATGACGAGGTCGGCCTGCTGGTACTGCTGGGCGGACCACAGGAACATGCCATAGGAAAAGTTCGTCGCCAGACCGAACGCCCGGGCGTTCGTGTCGTTCTGGCGGTAGACGCGTGTCAGGCTGATCGGGATCGGTCCGGGCAGGTACAGGTCCGTCGTCTGGCTGGTAAAAAGCCCCGACTGGGGGTCGACCGGATCGCCGGCATGGCACGTTGCACCGCTATACCCTTCCTCCGTCACGAACCGTCGCGGGTCGTTCGCGGAGGCGCCGGAGCTCGACCAGGACGAGCACTTTGGACCGCTCGGCGGGGGTGTGGTCCCGTCGTTGATCATGGCACCGGAGAACTCGTACACCCTGACACTGGGATCCGGGACGATCTGCGTCCCGTCGGCGCTCACCGTGCCGTGGCCGTAGACGTACCAGCCTTCGTCCTCGGGGTCGTAGTCCCAGAACTCGGCGCGGGCCCCCGGAGGCTGGTGCAGGTAGTTGGGGTAGATGATCTGGGCGCCGTCCGGGAACACGTAGGAGCCACCGGGCTGGACCGTGAAGTACACAGGGGGCTCGAAGAAGCTCGGAAGCGGGAACGGCGTGCGGTCGATCGGGATTGGCGTGATGCTCAGTTTCGTGACCGCTTCCCCGTCCTCGTCCTCGACCCTGCTTCCAGCCGGGATCTTGACCTCGAGCCCCGGGATCCCGGGTGTGGAAAGCGTGACCTCGCCCGTCGTGGGCGAGTCGAAGCTCTGCTCGTGAGCCGTGTCGATCAGCGGCATCCAGATCGTGAACGGCAGGAGGTTCTGTTGCCCCCTGTCGAGATCGACGCCGTACTCGAACGTGCCGTACGTCTTTCCGGGCCGGTTGGCCGTGGTGCCGTCGATCTCCAGCACCTGGTGTCCGGCCGGAATGTCGGGAAGAACGAATCGTCCCGTCTCATCCGTGGCGGCCGATAGCTCACCGAGCTCGAGGGTGACGCCTTCAAGCGGCTCGCCCTTCAGCGTCAACACCTGTCCCGCGAGCGAGGTGCTGTCGTACGAGACCGGTAGCGGGGCGAGCTGTGTGAGCTGTGAGGGCGGCCGGCCGGTCCGCCAGTACCCCGTAAGATTCGCATCGGTCGGAACCCACTCCTCGGGTCCGGGCGGATGGAACTGGCCGGCCCACGCCGGCCCGGTAGGCGCCGGCTGCTCGGGTGATGCGGACGAAGACCCCGCGGGAGACGTCGGCTCAGCGCCACCGTCGACGCTCGGCCCGGTGGGCGATTGGAGTTCGCCATCGGCCGATTCGGACGAAGACGACCCCGACGGTAGGGCCATTGCGCCGCCTGATCCGCCGGTCAAGGTGAGCGTTGCCGTGATGCTTCCGGTTAGGAACCTGTCGGGGTCCACCACGAGCGTGTAGGTCCCGGTGACGGGCAGCGTCGTTGCGGGAATCGACCCGGAGGTGCCGGAGGTGTAGTCCTGGGAGATCAGGGTCGAGCCGTCGGGCTTGAGGATCCTCGCGTGGAACGCGTAGCTGCCCAGGCTGTAGGCGAACGTGCCGTTGGTGAAACTCACGCTCGCCTGCTGGCCCTGGGTGGCGGCGAAGGTGAGGTTGGCGTTCTGGCCTGGCGTTGCGAAGGTCAGGGCGCGGGGAGTTCCCGGTGTGATCGGTCCGGTGGTGTCCACCACGTTGTAGAGCGTGGCCGTGATGTTTCCCGTGAGGTACCTGTCGGGGTCCACCACCAGCGTGTAGGTCCCGGTGGCGGGCAGCGTCAGGGCATCGACGAATCCATCGCTCCCGGAGATGTAGTTCTGGGCGTTGAGCGTGGAACCGTCGGGCTTGAGGATCTTCGAGTGGAACGCGTAGCTGCCTAGGTCATAGGTAAACGTGCCGTTAGTGAATCTCACGCTCACCCTCTGGTCGGTCTGGGTGGTGGTGAAGGTGAGGTAAGCGTTCTGGCCGGGCGTGGTGAAGTTCAAGGCGCGGGGGTTTCCCAGTGTGATTGGACCGGTGATATCCACCACGTCGTAGAGAGTGGCCGTGATGTTCCCGGTGAGCTCCCGGTCGGGGTCGACCACCAACGTGTAGGTCCCGGTGTCGGGCAGCGTCAGGGCGTCGACGAATCCCCCGCTCCCGGAGATGTAGTCCTGGGCGTTGAGCGTGGAGCCGTCGGGCTTAAGGATCTTCGAGTGGAACGCGTAGCTGCCCAGGCTGTAGGTGAACGTGCCGTTGGTGAAGTTCACGCTCGCCTTCTGGCCCGCGGTGGCGTCGAAGGTGAGGTAGGCCTTCTGGCCGGGCGTGGTGAAGTTCAAGGCGCGAGGGGTTCCCGGTGTGATCGAGCCGGTGATGTCGACCACGTCGTAGAGCGTGAAGTTGAGCGAGCCGGTCTGGGATCCGGGGTCGAAGGTGATCGTGTACGTCCCGGTCTGGGTAAAGGTCGGCGCGTCGATGAACCGGTTGGGGTAGTCGAAGCTGTCGACCAGCGTGGACCCGTCGGGGTTGTAGATCTTGAGCCTCTGACAACAGCCGCTGAATCCGGAGGCGACGGAGGTCCTCAGGCTGATTCGCTGGCCCTCCGCGCCGTCGAACACGAGCATGCCGATCGTGCCGGAGGTACCGATGGTCATGGTCTTGGTCTCACCGATGGCCATGCGGCCGGTGAATCCGACGTTGCTCACGGTGTAGCCCGACGGAGGAACGAAGAAGTCGGCCGAGCTGACCCCGCTCCCCTCGGGCGTGGCGACGCCGATGCGCCCGGAGGTCGCAAAGGGCGGGACCGTAGTCGAGATGGCGGTTGCGCTGGTGGAGCTCACCTCCGCGCGTAGCCCATTGAAGGAGACGAGGTTGTTCCCTTTGCTGCCATCGAAGTTCGATCCGTTGACCGTGACGCTGGTACCTGGAGTGCCGATGGTGGGGGTGAACCCGCTGATCGAGGGGGCCTTGGAGGCGGCAACGGTGAACGACGAGCTGCTGGTTGCCGAACCATTCGGGCTGGTAACGCCGACCAACCCCGTCGAGGCTCCGGGGGGGACCGTCGCCACGAGTGTCGTCGAGGTCGCCGAAGTGACCGCGGCGGTCGTCCCGTTGAACGTGACCGTGTTCTCAGCAGGCGTCGGGCTGAAGCCGGTTCCATAGATCGTTACGGGCGAGCCTACCGACCCGCTGTCGGGATCGACTTCGATGATAGATGTAGCCGTCGCACTCTGCCGAGCGATGGATACAAGGTTGCCGACGGCGTCGTATGAATAGACGGCCGCGCCCGCCGACGGGTCGATGACCGCTCGCAACCTCCCCGCCTCGTCATAGGCGTAGGCGATCGGATCGGATTGCGTCGCTGCCTGAGCGGTGAGCGCTGGCAGGCCGAGAGCAAGCAGCGGGATCGAAACGAGCAGCGCTACCCACGACCGTCTCCCCATGATTCCCCCTCGGGTCGGTGGTGGCGCCGAGTCTCGACCCGCGGCGCACAGAGGTCAATTCGGCCGTTTGCGGTTACCCGAATGGGCTACTTCAACTCTTGAGCAAGGCGGACGGCAAGTTCATCGCGCCTTCCTTCCCGAGTGTGCAGGCGGAGTATCGCTTTACGCGTGGCAAGCGGGCAGCTCATGGGCGCCGCTCCCTGAGTCTTGGCGGAGCTTGCGGCCCTGGATCCTGCATTCAAGGTGCTCGACGCCAGCGCCGTGGACACCGAGCCGGCAGACGTTTCGTTGGTCTTTCGTTGGTTGCTCGGTCCGCAAAAGGAGAGACGCATGTTCGAGGCCGACCGCGTTGCGCTGGTCAGAGGCCACTTCCCCTGGAGCGGACGACGGGATTCGAACCCGCGACCCCCACCTTGGCAAGGTAGCCGGGCCGAGTCCTCTGACCTGCAGTGATGCCTGCATCTGGCCCGTGACCTGTGCACTTACGTTCGCATGTAATGGGGTTGTTTCGCATTGTTGCGCGGTCGTTCACGGGACCCCGACGGGACCCCTGCGCCGTGAGCCGGTGACGAGCACGAACTCTTGGTCCGCAGGTTCAGGGTTCGAATCCCTGGGGCCCACTCGAGAAGTTCTCTGTTCCGCCGAACGAGTGACACATCGACTCCGGCTGACGTGTTCGCGACTCCCGAATCGCTGGAGGAGTCGAGGCAGCGATCAGCCTCGGCTGGCTCGACGGTTCGATATCGATGACGGTTCGCTATGCACGGCCGCGATGTCTCACCCGCGTCCGCGGCGTCAACCAGCCGTCCGCGCGCCATCCGGGATCCCGCCGGTCGATGCATCATCATGGATGTGCCAGCTACTGTGCCTCGATGCGCTCTGCCGCGACGGTCCCGCCTGCCGTGAACACAGCATGCCCCTCGGTGTCCGTTATCGTCGACAGGAACGTGCCGCCCAAGACGCCCGATGCGTTGGTCTCGAGCTGGAGGGCGACGTCATCCATCCCCACGGGCACACCGGCCGAGGGAGGGGCCTGCTGAAGCAGGAATCGGAAGAACGCGTCGTAGCGTCCGGGACCTGTGCGCTCCCAGGCGCCGTGCCCCCCGGTTTCGAGCACGGGGCCGAACGGCGAGTCGGCGAGGAACAGACGACGGGACTCGACGAGGGTCCCATCAGCATGGAAGCTCAGGAGCGAGGCGAACGATCCGAGTGGAGGCATCGTCACCGTGACCGTGGCGGACCACGAGCCGACGATCTCCTGGCTGCCGTCTGCCCGTGCGGGACTGGGGATCGCCACGAGCGCCCCGGTCGCCGCGGCACCTGCGGCTGATAGCAGCCGCCTCCTGGTGAGACGTCTCTCTGCGATCATGCTGTCTCCCATTCTTCTCCCCGCCTTCACGCTTCCAAGGTCAAATCGCGGCTGCGAAGTATGTGCAGACCTGCTCGAGATCTCCCTCCAGGATCATCCAACGCCCCGACCGCGAGAGAGGGTCGAACGTCGCCAGGTCCAGCACGACCCGCCCCACCTCTTGCACCAAGAGCCCAGCGTCGGGGGCATGGATGTTGACCAGAGTACCCGTCTGCCTCACGGTCCCTCGCGTTCGGATCGACGACCACGGTGAACGTCGCCTCCTCGTAATCGATGTTGCCTTTGGCGGTCAGCGCGAGGTCCACTGGGATGTGTTCGATCAACCGCCCGTCGCCGTACTCGGTTGAAGCGATGTGTGCGCTGCCTTCCTGCATGATCTGCGTCCCGCAGAATGCGGATAGGAAGTGTGGCCCGGAGAGCGGCACCGTGAACTCGGTCCGTGTCGGCGGGTCCGCGGCGGCCGGCGCGACCACATGAGCCCACCGACGCGAGAACCGCGATGACGGAGACTGGTCGCAGCGAGCGGCGAGGCTTCAACGTCGAGATCGTCCTTCCCAACGAGCTACTCACGTCAACCCCCCACCATGACGCTTCTCATCGACTAGCCTCCTCCCACCAGTCGCACCGGGCCGGTGTTCCGGAACCTCGACGCGTCACTGTGGCCGTCACAGCGTCAGGTCGAGTCAGGCCGCGACAAGGTTCCGGTCAGGATCTGCTCGTACTCGAGCGTGGAGAGGTCCGCCGTACCGACAACGTGGAGAGTGCCCGTCGCGCCTGCAAGGCGTCCCGTACCGCCGCTCAGCTCCAGCTCCTCGTGATTGATAGGCGATGACGTCTGGATCGGCTGTCCCGGACACCTGGCCATGGTAGGTCCCCACGATCGTGTCCCCGTTCGCCGCCCTCAGCGTCGCGGACCCGGCGAAGGTTCCGTTCTGCGGGTCGAAGCACTCAGTGGCCGCGTACGCGTACGCACCCAGATGTGTGGCGTGGCCGGTCCCGTTGATGACGACCTCCTCGCCGCCTGGACATGACCCCGGAAGCTCGAAACCGCCGTTGTCGGATCCGCGGAACGGGACCTCGGCGGCTCCGAGCGCCGGGTTGGCGAGGGCGGCCTGGCCAAGGGACATCGCCAGGACGACGATCGCGATCCACGACTTCGGCACGGCTGATCTTCCTCCTCCCGCATGTCCTGTCGCCGACCTCACGCCGGCACCTCCTCGGCGGCGTACGAGGCGAGCAGCTCGGCCGGCTCCAGCGGGGGCGGGTCGTTCAGATCCACCCCGGTGCAGGCGGCGAACCGCTCCTTGAACCACACGTCGAACGGCTCACGGGAGTCGATGAAGGCCCCCAACGATTCCCCGAGCGACTCTCCCTCCAGGTACATGACGAGTTCGTCGTGGTCGCCGTCGCCGGCGAGGAAGAACACCTCGCGGGTGACGCCGATCCTTTCCTCTGTGGCGCCGAGCTCGCGGTGCCGCGGTCCGTCGACCTCGCGCATGAATTCCATCAGTTCACCCCGACGCCCAGGCCTGACCGGGACCAAGAGGCACATCCGCTCCATGCCGACCCCCCCTTCCGTCGACCGACGCCCCATCGTCGAGCACTCGCCGAACGTACCGACGCGAACCACCTCGGGCATCGGTGAAATCCGCAGGTTTCACCCGGCCACGGTGAGGCGTAGGGTTGAGTGCGCAGCGGCCGCCTCCACGCGTCCCGAGCGGCCGCTCCCCCACCCGGGAGGTTCGGATGGTCGCAGTGGGCGCCTCGATCGACCGGTTACTCGTCGGACGTGACGAGGACCTCGGAGATCGAGGCGGCGCTCGGCCAGGGCCGACCTGGCGCTCTCCTCGAAGGTGACCCAGGGATCGGCAAGACCGCGCTGTGGATCGCCTGCGCCGAGACGGCTCGGGACCGGGGAGCGTGCGTGCTCCAGACACGTC